>Ga0209123_1000743_pt1 | contig 37977 bp, 39 predicted proteins | sample BarGraIncu00431A_FD_184500 | JGI IMG/M metagenome (GOLD analysis project Ga0209123, IMG submission 184500) | Arctic peat soil microbial communities from Barrow, Alaska, USA - Barrow Graham LP Incubations 004-31A (SPAdes) (version 2) | ecosystem: Environmental > Terrestrial > Soil > Wetlands >... | reverse complement strand
TGGGGCACCGGGTCGTTGCAATGACGGCTTGAATCACCGGTACTGGCGGACTTTGGCTTGCCCAATATCTGCAGCTTCAGGTGGAATCGAAGAAGATATTTTCAGAGGGGAAACAAACGGCTTTGGTCTGGCCCGGGCTCGTCCAACAAACGGTTCAGATCGTGGCTTCGCACGATCTAACCTTAATCGTTAGATATCGTCTTGCAACATTGCGACCCGGTAATCGTCAAAAATGATTCGATCTCTTTGAGCCGGGAGCGGGCGGTTGAAATTGAATCGGAGGAAGGGCGAAATGAAAAATGCTATGAATAAAAGAGGTGCCTACGCACTGTTGGCGGTTACTACAGGGGTTTTTGATACGCATTCATTCGCTGGAGTGGCGGATGGGAATGTTGCAATACAAGACCTGCCCCCAAAGTCACTGACCCCAAAGTCACGCTACCCGAAACCCGGGGCGCCGACCTCAACGCTTAAACCAGCCCAGCCCGTCTGAAGTGCCTCCTGGCTGTGAACCTCTTTGCGGCCGGTACTCGCAGCCGACCCAGCCGGTGTAACCCAGCTCGTCCAGCAGCGCAAACAGATACGGGTAATTCAACTCGCCCACGTCCGGCTCATGGCGCTCGGGCACACCGGCGATCTGGAGGTGGCCGACCTTGCCGGTTGGCAGGTAGTGGCGCAGCTTCATGGCCAGGTCGCCTTCCATGATCTGGCAGTGGTACAGGTCCATTTGCACCTTCAGATTGGGCGCGCCCACCTCGGCTACAACGGCGTGCGCCTGCTCCTGGCGGGTCAGGAAAAAGCCCGGCATGTCCCGTGTGTTGATCGGTTCGATCAGGATCTCAACGCCGTGCCGGGCGGCTTGCAGCGCGGCCCAGCGCAGGTTGGCGAGGTAGGTGGTTTGCGCCGCGTCCCAAGTCAAGTCTTGCGGCTTTAGCCCGGCCATCACATGAAGGCGCGGGCAGCTCAACGCACCGGCGTAGTCGAGCGCCTGCCCGATGCCAGCCTGAAACTCGGCCTCGCGCCCCGGCAGGCAAGCCAGCCCGCGCTCGCCCTGGTCCCAGTCCCCCGGCGGAGCGTTGAACAGCACTTGCTGCAAACCATGGCCTTGCAGGCGCGCAGCGAGGTCGCGCGGCGCAAATGCGTAGGGAAACAAATACTCCACCGCCTTGAAGCCATCGCGGGCGGCGGCCTCGAATCGGTCCAGGAAAGCATGTTCGGGGTAGAGCATGGACAGGTTGGCGGCGAAACGGGGCATGGTGGCGTGTCCTTATATGTGTTTTAGGGCTCTAGCCCCCGTACTATCTGCGTGAGCAGCTATAAATTAAGTAGCGTTTTTCGGATGGGTATTTTGAATTCACGCCATGCGGTCGCGCTTGGCCAGGGCCGGAAAAAGACGCAGCCAGCTGGCCGCGACCAGCAGTGTGCCCACCCCGCCGAGCACCACCGAGCCGACCGGCCCCAGCAGCGCGGCCGTGGCGCCCGACTCGAATTCGCCCAACTGGTTGGACGCGCCGATAAAGATGGAGTTGACGGCCGACACCCGGCCCCGCATGTCATCGGGTGTTTCCAGCTGCACCAGGGTCATGCGGGTGACCATGCTGATGCTGTCAGCCGCCCCGGTGACCACCAGCGCCAGCAGCGACCCGCCAAACGAGGTGGACAGCCCGAACGCCACCGTTGCCAGGCCGAACACGGCCACGGCCAGCAACAGGCGGTGCCCCACATGCCGATGCATGGGCCAGCGGATGAGCACCAGCGACATGGCCAGCGCCCCCACCGCCGGAGCCGCCCGCAGCAGCCCCAAACCAATCGGCCCAGTGTGCAGAATGTCGCGGGCATAAATGGGCAGCAGGGCGGTGGCGCCGCCCAGCAAGACGGCAAATAGGTCCAGCGTCGTCGCGCCCAGCAGCACCTTGGCCCGCCAGACAAAAGAGAAGCCCGCCAGCACAGTCCCCCAGGTGGCCGCCAGCGATGAAGGGCGATGCGGGTAGCGCACCACCAGCGTCAATGCACCGGCAAAAATCAGCAAGGCGGCGCAGCTGGCATAGACCGAGACGGGGCCCGCCACATACAGCACGCCCCCCAGCGCTGGCCCGCAAATAATGGCCGCTTGCATGCCGCTGGAGCTCAGGGCAATGGCGCGCTGCAGCAACTCCTGGGGCACCAGCAAGGGCGTCAACGCCTGCTGGGCAGGCATCTGGAAGGCCCGCGCCACGCCCAGCACGATGGAGATGGCCAGAATCAGCTCGCGTGTGGCAAAGCCGCCCTGGGTGGCGGCGATCAGCAAGAGGGCAATGAGCGCTTGCGCCAGCATGCAGGCAGCAAAGATGCGGCCACGGTGCCAGCGATCTGCCGCATGACCGGCGGGCAGCGTCATCAACAGGGCGGGGACGAACTGGAACAGGCCGACCAGACCCAGATCCCAGGCGCTGGAGGTGATGTCGTACATGTGCCACGCCACGGCCACCATCAGCATCTGGTTGGCGGTGACCCCGGCCAGTCGCGCCACCCAGAAGCGCATGAACTGGCGCTGCGCGAATAAATGGGAGAAGCTGTTTTTTGCCATCCAGCGGCTCAGCTGGCGGTTAATTGGCAATAAGCCTGGCGCGTCTCGGGCGCGACCGATTCGATCAACTTGGCATAAGACGTTTGGTGCCCTGAGAGCATGCGCGCCGAGGCGACCGTTTTGGAGCGGCAAAACCAGTGGCAGGTGTGCTGCAGCAAAAATAGTTCGGCGGACACGGTAAAAGCCTTGTCCCGGGGCGACTGGTTGCGCTGGTTGTTGACGGCGTTGGTGATGCCCCGGGCGTGGATGCTCAGGGCTTTGCGCAGGTCAAACGTGGCATGGGGAAACAGCTTGTCGGCGTGGGGGATGGCCAGCGGGAACTTGCTCACGCGCGATTCGGATTCATCGACCTTGGCAAACTCCAGCACGAAGCGGTTGATCTGCTCGCACAAGGTCGCCTCGGCCGTGGTGAGCATGCTCCAGACTTGCGCCTTGCGCTCGGAATCAGATTCACCCAGCGCGCGCAGGTAGCCCTGCGTCAGGTTTTCCATCAGCGTTTCAATCTGGAATCGTTGCAAATGACTGCCGAGCAAGGCAATGCGCCGGATTTGATCGCGCGACTTGACGGTGTAGGCGATAAAGGCGATCACCATCGCCAAGGTAAATAGTTCCATGAGGGCTTGTGCTGGGCGTTTGCAAAAGCGTGAGTGTAGTGGCCGCCCCGGATTACTGCCGTGAAGCCTGGCTCGCCAGTTCCGCCAGCTGGGCCTTGAGCGAGGTGTTCTCCAGTGTTAGTTCCGTGATGGTTTGCTTGAGCCGGGCAATCACGCCTTCGGGCGTTTCGGGTTCGGTGCGTGCCACGGCCCGGGTTTCGCGCACTTGCCGGGCTGCTTGTTGCAGCTGTTTCTTGCCACCGGCCACGGCAGCCACTTGCGCCTCAACCGGCAGCGACGCCACGGTGGCCGCCGCGTTGATGGAGATCGTGCCCGACTTGACCGCTGCTACCAGCTCTGGCGCGGCTGACTTCTGGATCTTCTCAATCTGGCTGATGGTGTTGCTGCTGACGCGTGCGGCCTTGGCCAGCGCTTCGCGGTTGGGCACGGCTTCTGTTGGCTGGGGCGTGGGTGTGGTCGCAGCCGGGCTTGCCGGTGCAGCGTCATCCGGCTGGGTCAGGGAAGCGGCGGGTGGTGTTGGGGCACGCGCCGCCAAAATGTCTTTTTTACGCAGGGCCAGCACGCCGCGCTGGAAGTCCGAGACGCTGCGCCGCCCCAGGTGCTGCTCAATCATCCAGAGGTGGACATCGTCCATGGTTTTGAACTGGGTGTTCTGCACGGTATTGAAAGGGATGCCGTGCCTGGTGCAAATGCCGTAGCGGTTGTGCCCGTCCACCAGCACCTCGCCCCACAGCACCAGCGCATCACGGCAGCCCTCGGTCAGCAAACTACGCTCCAGCGCCTCGTGTTCGTCAGGGGTCAAGGGGTCGATATAAGCAAGCAGTTCTTCGTTGACCGTGATGTTCATGGATTGGCAGGCAGGTAATGGCAGGGGCGCCATTCTAAGAGGCCGGTGGTTTGACGCAAATTCAAGTCAATCCGGGTTGTGGCACTGTCCCACGTCAGCTTGTCCCCGGCGCCAGCACGGGCTGGTGGCCTGGCGATCCAGCTGCGGGATGCCGTCCATGCTGATCTGCGCCACGCGGGTGTCGAAGGCTCGCACGCCCTGTTTGTCCAGTTGCAGGCGCAGCACCCAGCCGCGGCGCTGGTTGGCGTTGTCGGTTTCCTTCATCACAAAATTGCCCACGCTGTAGATGACGGGTTTGCCCCGGTACTGCTCAATCTCCTGCGTGACATGCGGGTGCCCGCCAATCACGGCGTCGGCGCCCGCATCAATCAGGGTGTGGGCCAGCTGGCGCTGGCGGGCGTTTGAGCTCAGCTCGTTCTCCCAGCCCCAGTGCATCACCGGGATGACCAGGTCGGCGTGGTAAACCGTGCGCGCTTTTTGAATGTCCGCCATCACCTGCTCGTCTTCGCTCCAGGCGACACCGGGCGCGTTGTAATCGGCCTCGAAACTGCGCGGCATGAATTCGCTGTAGCCCAGCAGCGCAATGCGCAGGCCCTTGCGCTCGATGATGAGCGGTGTGTGGGCTTCAGACAGGTTGTGGCCGCCGCCGAATTGGTCCAGATCGGCCTGCTTGAGCAGACCCAGCATCTCGGCAAAGGCTTCGCGGCCAAAGTCGCCCGAATGGTTGTTGGCCAGCGCCAGTGCGTCAAAGTGCCGCTTCAGCACCCCCAGCGTGCGCGGGTGAGCGCGGAAGGTGTAGTTCTTGTCACCAGCCGAGCCGGTGGTGGCAACCACGCATTCCAGATTGGCCAGCCGGATATCGGCGTCCTTGAAAAAGGGGGCGAAGCTGGCAAAAGGGTCTTTGCCACGGCGAATCATCTCGCCGGCCGAATCGTCCAGCACCACATCACCAGCAAACACCAGGCTGACCGGGCTGGTGGCGTCCGCGGCAAAACCAGGCAGGCAGCAGACCAGACCCAGGGCGCAGATCAAACGGGATAGGCGGGAGGTCGCGGCGCTCATGGCTGAACTCCTTGCAGCGTGCAGCTGTAGAGCAGCTCGCGCTCCGCCGGACCGGCAAACAGATGCTGTTCGCCGGTGAGCGGGGTGGGCGTGGCCGTGGCTTGGTAAGGCGGACGGTAAATCGCCTCCTGAATCAAAACCGGCTGGCGGCTGGTATTCAGGTAGGTGTATAGCTTGATGTAGTCCACTTGAGTCTCTGTGCCAATCATCACCGCCTTGAAGCGAAAGCGCCCCCCGATATCCACGGAAGCAATGGGGTAAGGGTCTGCCTCGGGCCGGGCCTCGATAACTTGGGTGCTGCCAGCGTAAGTCACATGGCAGCGTAAAAGCGGGGCCGCGATGGCGGCATGCGCGAGCAGCAGACCCGCAAGGACGGGCGCTGGGAATGGGATCAGGCGTAGAAATTTCATGGCGCTTATGCTGATCAATGTAGTGCCTGCAACGCCAGTTCTGGGGCCTTGTCCAACAAACGCAGTAGTGCCTTTGCCGCACCCGTGGGGCTGCGTTTGCCTTGCTCCCAGTTGCGAATGGTTTCCAGGGGCACCTCAATGCGCTGTGCAAACGCGGCTTGACTCAGTCCCATGCGCTTGCGAACTTGCCGGGCAAATTGCCCTGCGTCTTGCGCCGCTTGCTGCGCATCGGCGGCGGCGTGCCGCGTAATGTCAGCGTCGGTGGTGGCATCCACGCGGGCAGCGTCTATCCGCCCCAGTTTTGCAGGCGCTGTGGGATCAATCCTGATGCGCGTTGTTTTCATAGTCCTGTACCTCACGTTGGTTGGCTTTGCGTGCAGAGATGATGCGCGCGGATGTTGGAAACGATCTTCGCCATAGCTGTGACGGGTGTCGGCGCGAACCCAGCGACCGGGGTCAAAGAAAGCATGGGCGGCATAGGCAAAGTCAAACCCCCGTTCCTGAAAACAGGCATCACTTTTGCCCTCATCCCATTCAAAGTCCATGCTGAAATTGTAGTTCAATGAACTACTTTTGTGGATTGCCATTCGGAATCAAATCAGGCAGAAACCTCGTCTCGGACTGGTTCTGTGCTGTCCATAAAAGGCAAACGTTCGCTGCCGATGTCGCGTTACAGCCGGTTGTTTCTTGGCGACTTGTTGTGAGCGTTTTAGGGCTGTAGCCCCCGTTGAATATGCGTGAGCAGCTATTTATTTTGTAGCGAGTGGGTGTGGTGAATGGAGCCTCTTGCCGCGACCGCCGCCGGATGGGCTACCCCCCGTCAGGCGTTAGCCAGGGCAAGAGCGCGAAAGAGCGTAAAACGTACAGCACCAAGCAGAGATAGGATTTGTGTCTCTAGCCCTTGTAGGCTATGCGTGAGAAGCTATTAAAACAATAGCGTATTTTCGTCTGAAAATGCCAAAATAATGGCGACAAAGAACCGTACTTGGCATAAGATTGCAAATCGAAAGTTCAAACTCCGATTTGCAAAAAATGATTCCCCGCACCGCCACGCTCACTTTGCAGCGCCTGTCCAAAGGCTTTCCCATCATTGCTTTGACCGGGCCGCGCCAGTCCGGCAAGACGACATTGGCGAGGGCTTTTTTTGCGGACAAGGCCTATGTGTCGCTTGAGAATCCGGATGAACACGAGTTTGCCGAGCGCGACCCGCGTGCGTTTTTGAACCGGTTTGAGTCCGGGGCGATTCTGGACGAGGTGCAGCGCTGCCCGCACCTGCTGTCGTGGCTGCAAGGCCTGGTGGACGAACGGGGTCGCATGGGCGACTTCATTCTGACCGGGTCGTCGCAGTTTGATCTGATCTCGGGCATCACACAGTCACTGGCGGGCCGGGTTGGGCGTGTCGAACTGCTGCCTTTCTCAGGGGCCGAACTTGCCGCCGCTGGCAAGCTGCCGAGTACGCTGGAGGACATGCTGCTGCGCGGCGCCTATCCTGCCTTGTACGACCGCGAGTTGCTGCCGGGTGACTGGTTTCCCAACTATGTCGCCACCTACCTGGAGCGCGATGTGCGCCAACTCATTGCGGTGCGCGACCTCTCGCTGTTTCAGCGTTTTGTGCGCATGTGCGCGGCGCGCTCAGGCCAACTGCTCAACCTGGCGGCGCTGGGCGCGGACTGCGGCATCTCGGCGGTCACGGCGCGGGAGTGGCTGTCGGTGCTGGAAGCGAGCTATCTGGTGGTGCGTCTGCCACCGTACCACCGCAATTTTGGCAAGCGGCTGGTCAAGAGTCCGAAGCTTTACTTTTTGGATGTCGGGCTGATGGCCTGGCTGCTGGGCATACGCGATGCCGCCAGCATCCAGACGCACGCGGCCCGTGGCGCTTTGTTTGAGACGTATGTGGTGAGTGAACTCATCAAGCAGCGCTTCAACGCCGGGCAGAGCGCCGATTTGTACTTTTGGCGCGACAGCGCGGGGCACGAAGTGGACCTGCTGTATGAAACCCCGCAAGGCATGCAGGCCATCGAAATCAAGTCCGGCAGCACCTTCGCCTCCGACTGGCCCGATGCGATCCTCAAATGGCAGACGTTCACATCGGACGCGACGCTTGCGCCGGTGATTGTGTATGGCGGGGAGGGTGACTATCAGCGCCAGGGCTGCCGGGTTGTGGGTTGGCGGGAGTTGCAAGGACTTGTGCTGTAGGTGGTTGTAAGGCTTTTAGGGCTGTAGCCCCCGTTGAATGTGCGTGAGCAGCTATGTATTTTGTAGCGTTTGAAGTTTGCGGCGACAGGATTTAGAGATGTACAATTATTTATACACACATGAAAACCCCCACAGAAAAACCCATTGATTGGCGCGGGAGCGCCCTCAAAGACTTGCAAGCATTTCCTGACGATGCGAAACATAAGGCAGGTTTTCAGTTACGCAAAGTTCAAAAAGGTGAACAGCCTGACGATTTCAAGCCGATGCCAGACATTGGTGCTGGTGTGAATGAAGTCATTGTTGATCGAAAGGACTAAGAAATGAAAACCACGCACCGGGATGATGATCTAAAAAGCAACCACGTCACGCCTGTTGGGGGCAATGTTTTTGCCGATTTGGGTTTCACCCCAGATCAGGCAAAAGCCATGCTGATGGATGCAGATGCCAGCATTGCCAAATCTCAGAAACTCAAGCAAGAAGCAGCAACAGCTATTGCGCACTGGATGAAGTCTGAAAAACTCACGCAATTGGCTGCGTCTGAAATACTTGAAGTTTCACGCCCGCGCATTTCTGACTTGGTGAATGCAAAGCTGGGCCGTTTTTCCCTCGACACCCTTGTCTCCATGCTGTTACGTACAGGGAAAAACGTTGAGCTTGTTATTCACTGAGTGTCAAGAGCAGCGCTTGAACGCCGGGCAGAGTGCCGACCTGTACTTTTGGCGCGACAGCGCGGGGCACGAAGTGGATTTGCTGTACGAGACCCCGCAGGGCATGCAGGCGATGGAGGTCAAATCCGGCAGCACCTTTGCCTCCGACTGGCCCGATGTGATCCTCAAATGGCAGAAGTTCACCTCGGACGCGACGCTTGCGCCGGTGATCGTGTATGGCGGGAGCTGCAAGAATTTGGTCTGTAGGCGGTTGTAAGGCATTTAGGGCTGTAGCCCCCGTTGACTGTGCGTTAGCAGCTATTTATTTTGTAGCGTTTGAGGTTTGTGGAGGCGGGGTTTGGGGCGTTGGCCCCCGCCTCATACTGTCAAATGCCCAGAAATCGGCGGGGACCAATACCCCAAATCCTGCGGGTGGCGTGGTGGCTGGCGAGGAGGGCCGCAAGGGGGCGTTTTGGGCCGCAATGCAGCGGTTGCAGTCATAGAACTTTTGGCTGAGAAAGACTCCAGAAGGCTGATTGCGGTCTTAGAAGTTTGCGAACTGCCAGCTCCATACCAGTCTTTGGAACCGAAGATCGACGGGCAGCTTTGTGGCGAGCACATCGTCAAAGCGAGCACCCGCGTTGAGCTGATTGCGGTAAGACGGTTCGCTCCAGTCCGGTCACTCAATAGTTGATTTAACGTTCGAGGTGACCGTGAACCGAAGTACCAAACTTGAATGCTTAAAATTATTAAATGTTTTGCGAACTCAATACCACAGTCGTACCGGCGGAGTTGGTTTCACTGACTACGAAAAAGTATCTTGTAGTTGTGCTGTTCACAGCGTATTTGAATATTCTCGCCTTAACAACCACTCCGCTCGGACTGGTGAACCCACCTTCAGAAAACATTGCAGCTGCTTGTGTGGAAGTTAAACTATTTTGACCACCGGTTGATGTCTCTGATCCGTCGCTGTTAAATGTTGTTGTTGCTGTGTTTGCTGTTTCAGCGCAATCAAAAGCAGTGAAGCTTTTGCCAGCCAGCTCGCCAATAGAGGCTACCGATGTCAAGTTGGCAGAGATGAAAATGAGTTGTCCGGTCTTAATTGCGTCGTTCGTAGAACCGTTTCTAGTAGCCTGCGAGCCCGTTGTGCACACCGAGATGACATTCCCTCCAGCTTGGCTAGATCCTGTGTAACTACTTCCGAAAGTAGTACCTTGGGTGGTTGCGCCCGTGACAGTAAAAGAAGGAGAAGAGAAAGTCATGACGCTGGTGGAACCAGAGCCTGTGATATCCGCAGTCTTGCTGCTAGTGGTACTCGAATTGTTAAAGGCAAGAAAAGACAAGCTGCCCGCTGTGCCTGCATCTGCAACTGAACCTGCAGAAGGCGGTAAAGTTACAGTCGCGGCCTGACTTGTGCTTGAGTTTGGGTTGGTAGTCGGTGCAGTCGAGGATGAACTACCACCACCACCGCAGGCAGTCAATACGGCTGCCATTGTCGTGGTCAGAATAATGTGAGAAATTTTCATGAGAAGTTTTGCTCGTTAGGTTTTGTGACGGATTGGGCGCATACAACACAGCAAGCGATCAAACATCGGGCAGAAGCCAGAATTTCATCGGAAGTGATGTTTGAAGTGTTAAATTTGCCAAGCAAATATACAAAAAGATACTATTTCCGGCCATAGGGCAGATGCCCCATATCCTTTTTCTGTCACTCCAAGCCATGCGGCCCCAAAGGTCGCATTTATCACCCATGGTTTTATCGCCCGAAACACTCTCGACCGCTCTTATCGAGCTTTACGAAGGTGCCCAGAATAAACACATCACAGTATTCCCTCGCCATGCGTTGGAAATCATCAAGAAGTTCATTGACTTTGACGCCGCTCTGATTGGCTTGGCGAAAATTGACGCTGATGGACAAATGTCGGCAACCTTTGCGTTCAACTATGAAGAGGACGCCCAAATTAATGACGAGTACCGGTCTATTGCGCACAGAGACCCCGTCGCCCAAACCATCTTTGGTACCCCAGGTAAAGCGCTAAATTTTGACGTCACTAAATTTATCAACACAAATGCAAATGAGGGGCGCCACATAAGCGCCTATGTGCAGCGCAGGCAGCACATGCACGTCCTTGCCATCGCACTCAACTACTGCCCAAAACATGGCAATCTGGCTTTGTCGTTACGCCGTGCGGATGCCAAGTGGGCCTATCTGCCTGAGGAAACCCACACTCTGGAGGTCTTGATGCCCCATGTGCGAGAGTCATTTCGCATTAACAGAGCCTTGTTTTCGCAGAAAGTTGAATCTAGCAGTACTGAACCCATAGGCGGGTTTTGTATTTTTGACGCGTCTGGCGTGATCGTCTATCACGACAATCCTTTCGAGCATTTCATACGAGATGCGTTCCCAGACTATGAGGGTTTCAAAATACCCCTTAGCCTGTTTCAAAACTGCTTGAATAAACAGCAGCATAGTCAAGCCATCGGACCCCTTTTGATCCAAGCAAGTTGGGTTGGCCTTTTTTGTTTCCTTTCAGTACGACCCAGCAATAAACTGGATGTTTTGACGCAGCGGGAACATGCCGTGGCACATTTTTATGGAACAGGATTGACTTACAAAGAAATCGGCCAAGAGTTGTCAATTTCACCGGCAACAGTGCGGCGACATATTGAATCTTCGTACAGCAAGCTCAATATTAAAAACAAGGCTGATCTGGCTTTTTTAGTGCATGCACATAGTGGCAAAAAGTTGTCTGAAAAGCTTCTTGAAAACCTAGCGCCAGATAGCAGTCAGTGATGACCGACTGGATACGCTGCGGACTTGACTTACGAAATTTCTCTGTGACCGGCGGCAATGGGGCTGTTGCGGGTGCTCCTACTTTCACACCCTCCGGGCACAGTGCGAATATGGGGTCAGAGCGCACTCCCCTGAGTTTTAAGCCCTTGCCCTCACGGGACTAACTGTTCCCCGAACGCATTACATCCCCCTTCTGTCGCAAACCGCTTGTCGCAATCCCTACAAACAGGCTAAAGCGCCGCGCTGACAGCGGTCAAACCGCACCAAAACGGTCTTTGCGACCGAGTTTCACCCTGGCACCAAAAATGCATTGACTCCTGCATCCACCATGTCAGGAGTCTTTCATGTCAGTCTCGCTCAAGGCCAAGATCGCCGAAGTGTTTGATGAGCCTGGTTGTGACAAGAACCAGGACAAAAGCGAGAAAGAACGCAAGAAGGGCTGCACCAAGCAGCTCTCGCCCGGCGCTGCCGCAGGCGGCTGCGCCTTTGACGGCGCCAAGATCGCGCTGCAACCCGTGGTCGATGTGGCACATCTGGTGCACGGGCCGATTGCCTGCGAGGGTAATTCCTGGGACAACCGGCATTCCGGCTCGTCGGGCTCGCAGCTCTACCGCACCGGTTTCACCACCGACATCAACGAACTCGATGTGATCTACGGCGGCGAGAAGCGCCTGTTCAAGTCGATCCGCGAGATCATTGAGAAATACGACCCACCTGCCGTTTTTGTGTATCAGACCTGTGTGACCGCGCTGGTCGGTGACGATATTGAAGCGGTGTGCCAACGCGCCACCGAGAAATTCGGCAAGCCCATCATTCCAGTCAACGCCCCCGGCTTTGCTGGCCCCAAGAACCTGGGCAATAAGCTCGGCGCCGAGGCCTTGCTGGACTATGTGATCGGCACGCGCGAGCCCGAGTTCACCACGCCGTATGACATCAACATCATTGGCGAATACAACCTGGTGGGCGAGTTGTGGCAGGTCAAGCCGCTGCTGGATGCGCTGGGCATCCGCATCCTGTCGTGCATCGCGGGCGATGGCCGCTACAACGAGATTGCCAGCGCGCACCGGGCCAAGGTGAACATGATGGTCTGCTCCAAGTCGATGATCAATATCGCGACCAAGATGGAGCAGCGCTGGGGCATTCCTTACTTTGAAGGCTCGTTCTACGGCATTGGCGACATGAGCGACACGCTGCGCCAGATCGCCAAGCTGCTGGTGCAGCAAGGTGCGCCTGACGATCTGCTGGGCCGTACCGAGCGCTTGATTGAGGTCGAAGAGGCGCGGGCCTGGTCGCGCATTGAGGAATACAAACAACGCCTCGCTGGCAAGCGCGTGCTGCTGATCACCGGCGGCGTCAAGTCCTGGTCGGTGGTGGCGGCGCTGCAAGAGGGCGGCATGGAGATTGTCGGCACCAGCGTCAAGAAAAGTACCAAGGAAGACAAGGAAAAGATCAAGGAAATCATGGGCGATGACGCGCACATGATCGACAACATGACGCCGCGCGAGATGTACGCCATGCTGCGCGATGCGCGGGCCGACATCATGCTGTCCGGTGGTCGCTCACAGTTTGTAGCGCTCAAGGCACGCATGCCCTGGCTGGATATCAACCAGGAGCGCTACCACCCCTATGGCGGTTATGAAGGCATGGTGGCGCTGGTGCGCGAAATTGACCGCGCCATCTTCAACCCGGTCTGGCAGCAGGTGCGCATCCCTGCGCCCTGGGGCGACGACGGCGAAACGCTGGGCGCGGTGTCGCCTACCGGGAGCAAATAACATGGCCCGCGTTGCTGAATCCAAAAAAGCCTGCTCGGTTAATCCGCTCAAGATGAGCGCGCCGCTGGGGGCCACCCTGGCGTTTCTGGGCATTGATGCCTGCATGCCGGTGATGCACGGCTCGCAGGGCTGCACCTCGTTTGGCCTGGTACTGCTGGTGCGCCACTTCAAAGAGGCGATTCCGCTACAGACCACGGCGATGAACGAGGTGACCTCCATCCTGGGCGGCTACGACAACATCGAAGCCGCACTGATCAATATCCGTACCCGCGCTGCGCCCAAAATCATTGCCATTTGTTCCACCGGCCTGACCGAAACCAAGGGTGACGATGTGGACGGCTACATCGTCACGGTGCGCAAGCGCAAGCCCGAGTTGGCGGACACCGAGATCGTTTACGTCTCCACGCCCGACTACGTGGGCGGTTTTGAAGACGGCTACAAACACGCCATCACCGCCATCGTGAAAACGTTGGTGAAGCCGCTGCCGGTCAAGACCGACCAGATCACCTTGCTGCCGGGCAGTTATCTCTCGCCCGGCGACATTGACGAGCTGCGCGAAATCATTGAAGCCTTTGGACTGTCCGTGATCGTGCTGCCCGATGTCTCGGGTTCGCTGGACGGCCACATTCCGCCCGACTGGCGCGGCACCACGCTCGGTGGCACGACACTGGAACAGATTCGCGCGGCAGGGGCTTCGGCTTACACCATCGGGGTCGGCGAGCAGACCCGCGAAGGTGCCGAGGCACTGCAAGCCATTGCCGGTACACCGCTGGAAATCTATGAACGCTTGACCGGACTGGAAGTGAATGACCGCTTGCTGCAGCGGCTGGCACAGCTCTCGGGCAAGCCGGTGCCAGCCAAATACAGGCGCCAGCGCAGCCAGTTGCTCGATGCCATGCTGGACGGCCACTTCTACACCGGCGGTATCAAGGTGGCGATTGCCGCCGAGCCTGATTTGTTGCTGGCGGTGGGCAGCTTGTTGCACGACATGGGGGCGGAGCTGCATTGCTGCGTTAGCACCACCAAGTCGGCCGCGCATGCGCTGTTGCCAGCCGAGCAAGTCATTCTGGGTGACCTGGAAGACCTGGAGCTGGGTGCCAAGGATTGCGACGTGCTGATCACCCATTCGCATGGTCGCCAGGCGGCGCAGCGACTGAACAAGCCCTTGATGCGTATCGGCTTTCCGGTGTTTGACCGCATCGGCAACGCGCACCGGCGCATGGTCGGCTACCGCGGCACCATGGACCTGGTGTTTGAGATTGCTAATCTGATGCTCGACAACATTACCCATCACCACCCGGACGACTGGCCGCTGTCACCAGAGGCCTTGCACGCGGCGCAAACCATCACTGAACCCACCCTGGCATCTGCCAATACCTGAAAAACCGAAGGAGTGTTTCCATGAAAATTGCATTCGCTACCCAGGACAAAGAGCGCGTTGACGCGCACTTCGGCTGGGCCAAGAGCATCGTCGTTTATGAGATCTCGCCCACCGGCTACAGCTTCGTCGAGAGTTTCGACTTCGGCGACAAGCTCGAAGAAGATGGCGACGAAGACAAGCTGGCCCCCAAGCTGGAAGCCATCAAGGACGTTGCCATTTTGTACGTGGCTGCCATTGGCGGCTCCGGCGCTGCACGCGTGGTGGCCATGAAGATCCACCCGATCAAGGTGCCCCAGCCCGAGGTGATCAAGGAGATTCTGGACAAGCTGCAAGTCGTGCTTCAGGGCACGCCACCACCCTGGCTGCGCAAGGCGCTGGCCAAGGATGGCGAACGTTCATTCAACTTTGAAGATGACGAGGTAACCCCATGACTGAAGAAACAAGCGTTGTTGAAGCTCCGGCCAGCGACGAGTCCCTGATGGCTTTGCCTTTTGTGCAGCAGCTGGTTAAACAGATGCGTGCGCAAGACATCCACGGCACCTGGGAAAGCAAGACCGACCTGGAATTGCTCAAGCCCTACATTCACACGGCCGAAGAGCGCCGCGCCTTGCCGATCCTGGGCGACCCGGACCCCGAGACGCTGTGGCATCTGGAGATTTTCTACAACGCGATTGCCGTCGCCATCGAGCGCGAAACCGGTCAGATGGTTTCGCCCATGATGAAGATGAGCCACGAAGGCTTTGGCCGCATGGTGCTGATTGCCGGTCGTTTGGTGGTGGTCAACAAGCAGTTGCGCGATGTGCACCGCTTTGGCTTCCCGTCGCTGACCAAGCTGGCGGCTGCGGGTAGCAAGTTCCTGGAAGAAGCGGTCGCCATGATTCGCGCCTATCCAGAAGTTGCGCAATACGGAGCCTGATCATGAGTCTTGACGCCGATGAACTCAAGGCACGCCTGAAGAAACTCAACTCCCGGGCCACGCAGGCCAAGATGGACCTGCACGACCTGTCCGAAGAGTTACCCACCAACTGGGAAAAGATTCTCGAAGTCGCCCAGCATTGTCACGAAGCCCACGCCGCGCTGATGGACGCGCGCAAAGCCGCAGCTGCGGCTTTGTGAAGTTTTGCGGGACAGACCGCAGCCACACGAAGTGGGCCCGCTCTGTCCTCCACTGATCAGGATATTTTCATGAGTACTACTTTTAACGTCACCTTCCCCAGCGGCGCCACCTGGACGCCGACTTTTGTGTCCAAACTGGACGAAGAAAAATGCATCGGCTGCGGCCGTTGTTTCAAGGTCTGCCCGCGTGGCGTGCTGGAGCTGGTCGGCCTCAACGAAGACGGTGAATACGTCCATGTGGATGAGGACGAGGATGATGAAGAATACGAAAAGAAGGTCATGACGATTGCGCACCAGGAGTTGTGCATCGGCTGCACCGCCTGCTCCAAGATTTGCCCCAAGAAGTGCTACACCCACGCTGCGGCGGTGGTCTAGCCGGAGCACCACATGGGCGCGCATGTGGTCCCCGCGCTGAATTGGGATGCCTTGTCTGAACGCATGGCGTCCCGGCGCGATGAAATCACCGACTTGGTGAGCCTGCTGCGCGACCATGCCGATCCGGGTGCCGGTTCCAGCGCTGAACTGGAAGCGGTGGCCTGGGCCATGGCCTGTGCCAGCCTGGGCGATCAGCATCTTTGGCAAGACATGGGCCTGCCTTCGCGGCGCGAACTCACGCAGCTGATCGAGCACTGGTTTCCGCAGTTGGCGGCCCTCAATACGCACAATATGAAGTGGAAAAAATTCTTCTACAAGCAGCTGTGCCTGCGCGAAGAGTTGCTCATTTGCCGCGCGCCCAGTTGCAGTGTTTGCTCAGATCACTCCGTGTGCTTCGGCCCTGAAGAGGCGTCGACGATCACCTTGCATTGAACCCAATACCGTACCGGGAGCCCCAGGCCGTGAACGCTACCTCCGACCATGGCCCACAGGCCTTTTTTCGCGACATGCGCGGCGCTTTCAGTCAGACCCTGCAAGGCCCCGCCAGTGCAGCGGGTATCGATGCCACACTGCAGCAGGCGTGGGACAGCTTTGACGGCAATGTCGCCATCCAATGCGAAGGGCAACCCCCGATTGCCTGCCACAAAGGCTGCCCGAGCTGCTGCTCTTTGCGCGTGGGGGTGCTGGCGCCCGAGGTGTTCATGATTGCCGTTTATGTGCGAGCCATTACGCCGACGCTGCAAAGCCACGGCATTGATTTGATCGCACGGATTCGTGCGGGTGATGAAGCCACTCGCGGGCTCAGTGAGGTCGATCGCGTCAAACTGAACCGGCGCTGCGCCTACATCGAACAAGGGGTGTGTCTCATCCACCGGGTGCGCCCTCTGGCTTGTCGGGGCCATGCTTCTTACGACAAGCGCGCTTGTGTCGAAGCGGCTGCCGGGCGGGCTGATGAGGTGCCGTTTTCCGGGCCGCACCAGCTGGTGCGCAGTCTGGTGCAGTCGGCGCTGCAAGCTGCCTTGCGCGAGCGGGACCTGGCTTGGGGGACTTATGAATTCAATCACGCCCTGGTGTTGGCCCTCGACGATATGCAGGCGCCCGCCGACTGGCTGGCAGGCGCTGACCCGCTGGCTGCGGCCGCCATTGACGCGGAGCAGCGCGAGGCCATGGCCGCCTGGTTTGACGAGCTGACCAGTCCTTGACAACTGGCTTGGCTTACCTTGCCTCGAGGAACTGTGGCGAAGTGCTGCCATAATGAGAATTCTTCTCATTTAAGTTAGCCCTCGCATGTCTCCAAAACCTCTTGTCGTTCCTATGCAAGGCCCGATGCTGCGCGGCGGTCGTCGTCCCCGGGTGGCGCTGGTGGGATGTGCCGGCACCGGCAAGAGTACCGTGTTCGATGCCGTCTCCAGTACCGTAGTGGCGCACGAACATCTGGCGGGCGAAGGTGCGGCCTACCAGGAATGCGTGGTGGAAGTCGGCATGAACGAAATCTCCCTGGTGGACCTGCCCTCCATCGGCAGCTTCCATCACCTGGAAGACACCGATCGGGTGGTGCTCAAATACCTGCTCTGGGGTGACCGCTGGCCGGACATCGCACGTCACGAATCAGCTCAGCCAGCGAGCGCCTTCCAGGCACCCGACGTGCTGGTCCAGGTGGTTGATGCCACGCGCCTGGAGCGCGATCTGGCGCTTTTCCTCGAACTCTCCCTGCTCGGACGCCCTCTGGTGCTGGCCCTTAACCGCATGGACGAAGCTCGCGCCAAGGGTATCTACATCAACGTGCGCGTCCTCGCCGAGCGCCTTGGCTGCCCCGTCGTGCCTACCGTGGCATTGATGGGCATGGGTCTCACCGCACTCTTCGCCGAGACCGTGCGCATGGCGCAGGCGCGCGTCTGCCCCCTGCCGCTGCCGCCGAGCAAACACATCGCCGAAAGCCTCGCCCCGCTCAACGCAGTCCTGAGCCATCCCGCTATCAACGAGGCCTTTCGTGTGCCACGACCGATGCTGCTGATGCAGCTGGCTGAGAACGACGACTATTTCCTCGAAGAACTGGCAACCCATTTCCCGGCCCTGATGCCCGAGGTGGACGCCGCCCGGCGCAGCGCTGAAGCCTCCCTGCCGCGGGATCTATCGGAAGAAGTCCACGCCGACCGCCACCATCGCGCTGCCCTGTTGGTGGAGAGCGCCACCCGCTTTGGCCGCCATCCGCAAGGCATGGGCGGCGAATCCTGGCGGCGCTGGCTTGACGAGGTGTTTCTTCACCCACGCTGGGGCCTGATCGGCAGTCTTGCCGTGTTCGCCCTGGTGTTGTTCATGGTGTTCGAGGTCAGCACCACTCTCGACGGTCTCACCTCCGCCCGCCTTGGCGCCTGGGTTGGCGAGTGGCAGCCGGACACCACCATAGGTGTGGTTGGTCGCGCCGTGGCCGACGGCCTCGTGGGCCTGATTGGCATCGTCGTACCTTACATGTTGCCCCTGGTGATCCTGCTGGTGGCGCTGGAAGAATCGGGCATCATGCACCGCGTTGCCTTCGTGGTGGATCGCGGCTTTCACCATCTGGGCCTGCACGGCGGCGTCGCCGGGCCTTTTTTGATCGGCCTTGGCTGCAACGTACCCGCCCTGTCGGCAGTGGCCACTTCGACGCATGGCCGCGAGCGGGTCGCCGCCTCAATCCTGATCGCCTTCGTGCCCTGCTCGGCCCGCTCCGCCATCATCCTTGCCCTCGGCGGCAAGTACCTGGGCGGCCTTGGCGTGTTCGCCATCTTCATCCTGACCCTGCTGGTCATCGCCGTTGCCGGTCATCTGCTCTCGCGCCGCTACGCCAAGAGCGGCCCCGGCCTGATTCAGGAGATTCCCGACTACACCCTGCCCCGGTGGCGGCCCGTGCTTAAAAAAACCTGGGAGCAAACCAGCGACATCCTCACCATCGTCACTCCCTTGCTGGTGGTCGGCAGTGTGGTGCTGGCCCTGCTCGGCCACTTTGGCGCCGATGCCATCATCAACTGGGCGCTAACGCCAGTAACCAGCTGGTGGCTGGGACTGCCAGTCGTACTGGGCGTACCTATCCTGTTCGGCGTGCTGCGCAAAGAACTGTCACTGCTGATGGTGTTTCAAGCCCTTGGTACACAAGAGATCAACACCCTGCTGACCACAACGCAGATCGTCACCTTCATCGTCTTCCTCACCTTCTATGTCCCTTGCATCTCCACCTTCGCCGTGATGCTCAGAACCCTCGGTCGTCGCCAAGCCTTCTTTGCCGTCAGCATCTCGGTCGCGGCAGCGTTGGTGGTGAGCGCTCTGGTGCGGATACCGATGGCGTTGTTTGATCGGCTGGTTTAGGGCTACCTCATTCACTACCGGCTTGATCACCAGTCCACTAGGCTCAGGCCGATGCTCAGCACGGTGCGGAATCGGTTGTAGTCGACCATCGTGTCGCCATAACCGCTGAAGAGCTGGGTGTGAAAGCGCAGGCCGTTGCGCCCGCCCCGGGCACCCCGGTCGCTGACTTTTTTGAGCCACTCCAGCCGGATCGAGCCATTGGTGTCGGTCTGCAAGGCGTGGCGTACCGTGATGCCCAGCGTATTGTTTTGGTTGACATCCCAAAAGCCCGAAACCTCGGCCCGGCCAATGTAGTCGCTGATGTCGGGGTTGTCGTCATCGGCGGCGCTTTCGCTCAAGCGGTTCCAGAGTTGGCCTTGTACTCGCAAGGAGTCACCTTTTTCCATGCCCGCCAGCAGCATGGTGCGGTTCCAGCTGCGCGAGAGCGGCAGCGACTGGCCATTGGATTGGTGCTCCAGTCGGACGCCGCTGTAACGCAGCCGCCAGCCACCGGGCAACTCGGCGTCGGTGGGGTAGATGTAGGTAATTTCGGGCTCATGGTCGGTCGAGCGAAACGGGCGTGAGAGCCCGCCGTTGAACAGCTGCCAGTACGACTGCTGGGTGTAGCCAAACCACAGCGAGTCACGCAAATTGGGTTGCGGGTGCGTCAGCAGACCCTGGGCAATCTTGGTGCGGACCGAGAGTTGGAGCCGGGTTTCGTGGGTGTCGTAGGGCAGGGCGGTGGCGGTGTGATCCGGCGAGGGCGTTGTGGGCTGGGTGTTGACGTTGTCAGAAGTTATCCACGACAGGCTGATGGGGCGGTAGCCGCGAATGTTGAAGCTGCCACAGTCGGTGCCGTATTCAAGTTCCCAAAAACGGGAGAGTTCTGAGTAGCGGGTGTCCTGGCACGGACGAACAGCGGGGGCCGCTGGCTCTGCGGCGGCAGGTTGCGGTATTGGCGCTGGCCGTGGCACTGCAGACGAGGCCGCCAAGGCGCCATCGGGTGTGCTGACCCAGGCGTTGTACGACGCGGAATTGCCAGCGCGCTGCTGCGCAGCCCATTGGTCAAAGCAGCTCAGACGCGCTTCTTTGTTGTCGCTCAGCTGGGCGCAGTGTTGCCATGTGGGCTCTGACGCGGTGTTGCCGCCCGCTTGGGCTTGTGCGCTGCTGGCCCACAGCGGGGCACTGAGGCTTATTGCCAGCCCGGCAGCTTGCGCAAGACAAAAGGGGCCGAGCTGTTGTTTGACGCGTTGTTCCATGTTCCCTTGATTTCCTTGCCGCAAGAATTCTCTACGATCGTGCCCAGCCAGTTGGCTGAGATGTGCTGGCCATCCAGCGACTCTTCCAATGTGAATTCACCCTCGTCCACATCACCTGCCAGCTGCGCCTTGACTTTGTTGCGGGTGATGGTGCCGCTCACGCTCCCCGCCCATTCGGGATGTTTTTCAAACCGCAGCGTGGCCCCTTGGGGCAGCCCTTCAAATTCGGCGCGCCACAAACCGTAGAGGTGCAGCGGGCCGACCTGCTCAGGCGTTGGGCAACTGGCTGAAACAGCCGGTTGGTCTAAGGTGTTTTGACCTGTAGCCACCGTGCACACAGCGTAAGCAGCTATTAAAATAATAGCGAGCGAAGTCTTCATGGGCTGGTATTGTGGCGCAGAAATTTCACGTTCTACGGGTCTGCGCCTGTGCTGCGGCGCTGTCTTCGGCTTTTTTGGCAAATTCGGCGCGCAAGGCCCTGAGTTTCTCGCGCGGGTCTTCGCGCAAAGCCTGCAGGCTCACAGCCTGGGTGCTGTGAATGTGGACACCCACCGGCACCACTACGTTGGCGTGCTGGCACCGAGTTCTCCGCTCAGGGCTGCGGTAACGGCCATGGCCGCACCGGCCCAAGCGTTGCCTATCCGTCATTGCTGCACTTCTCTATGCTTTTTTACAGTGACGAAAATTCTTTCCTTTATCTCCAAAATTAATGAATTCAAGAGCTCACTTCTCTCCGAGCTACATATTTCACCTCACCAGCCGCTCCATCAATAGCGTCTGCATGTCCTTGCGCGTATCGGCAATGATGTGAACGTAAACCATGTCTCCCCGCACTTCGTAAATGATTCGGTTCATGCCCGATAGCAGCTGTCGGTACTGCGTGAGGTGGACTGTTTCCAGCTCCGGGGGAATAGCACCCAGGTAAGGAAACTCAGCCAGATTTCTGATGGCATTTTTGAGTTTGCCGAAGGTGGATTGCCAAGTGGCTAAAGAAAAGTTCTTAACGATGTAGCGCCGCAGCGCATGCAAGTCGGCTTGCGCCGCATCAAGAATGACGACCTTCATGGCAGGTCTGTCGCGTCCAGACTGGCGAACACGCTTTCAGCATCTTTAAATTTGCCTTGCTCAATCTCCCGGTTGCCCAGCGCCAACAGCTTGAGCAGCGCCAAGGTGTTTTCTCGTTCCTCGTAGCTTTTGACATCAATCACGACGAGCGTGGCCTCGCCATTCTGGGTAATCACCATGGGCTCCCGGCTCTCGGTGAGGTCCTTGACAATTTGGGCGGTGTGGCTTTTGAGGTAGCTGATGGGCTTGATTTGGGTAGAAAGCTTCATTGCAAAACCCCTTGAGTGTTTAAAAACCAATTTTAGTTTTAATTTGGTCTTGTTGCGGGATTCCATATGAAATCAGGCTGTAGCTCACAAGTTACTCCTTCAAGTAATTGATTTTTATGCGTGTTTTGGAGAGTCTTTGACGCTCCCGGCCCATTCGGGGTGCTTTTCAAACAACAGCGTGGCCCCTTGGGGTAGCCCTTCAAATTCGGCATGCCACAAACCGTAGAGGTGCAGCGGGCCGACTTGCTCAGGCGTAGGGCAACTGGCTGAAACAGCCGGTTTGTCTAAGGTATTTTTACCTGTAGCCCCCGTGCATATTGCGTAAGCAGCTATTAAAACAATAGCGAGTGAAATCTTCATGGGCTGGTATTGTGGCGCAGAAATTTCACGGCCTACGGGTCTGCGCCTGAGCGGCAGCGCTGTCTTCGGCTTTTTTGGCAAATTCGGCGCGCAAGGCCCTGAGTTTCTCGCGCGGGTCTTCTTTCACCGTTTTCTGGTCCAGCCCCATCTCGGCGATGAAGCGGCTTGGCACGGCGGCCACCATCTCGCGGCCTTTTTTGCGTTTGCGCGTCCAGCTCACCGCCAGGCTGCGCTGGGCACGGGTGATGCCCACGTACATCAGGCGGCGCTCTTCCTGCAGATGCGTCAGCGTGGCTTCGTTGGCGGCTTCGTGGGCGCGCTCGGAGCCGCCCAAACCGGCCGCGCCGTCGCCACTGTCTTTGAGCTTGAACGGCAACATGCCTTCGGTCACGCCCACCAGCATCACATGCGGCCACTCCAGGCCCTTGGAGGCGTGCAGGGTCGAGAGTGTCACCACGTCCAGGTCCTTCTCGCGCTCGCTGATGGTGGATAGAAGTGACACGGTTTGCGCCACATCGAGCAGCGACTTGATCTCGTTCGAGGTGCTCACACCCGCCGCGTCGTCAATCTGGCCGCCGCAGCGCGCCGACATCCAGTCGCAGAAATCGATCACATTGGTCCAGCGGGCGGCGGCGGCTTTTTCGTTGTCCTCGCCGTCGTACAGGTGTTTTTCGTAGCCGATTTCTTTCAGCCATTCCATCAGGAAGGCCTTAGCCGACTCCGCGCCCAGCGTGTGGCGGGCGCGGAACTCCAGGTCGTTCACGTAGCGGCCAAACTCGTGCAGGCTGCCGACCGCCTTGGTGCTGAGCACGCTGCCCAGCGAGGATGAAAACAAGGCTTCAAATAGGCTAAGTTTGTACTGGCTGGCAAACACGCCCAGTTGCGCCAGCGTCTGGTGGCCGATGCCGCGCTTTGGCGTGGTGACAGCACGCAAAAACGCCGGGTCGTCGTCGTTGTTGATCCACAGGCGAAACCAGCCGCACAAGTCCTTGATCTCGGCCCGGTCAAAGAAGCTGGTGCCACCCGACACCTTGTACGGAATCGCTGCCTTGCGCAGTGCTTTTTCAAACGTCTTGGCCTGGTGGTTGGCGCGGTACAGGATGGCAAAGTGGCGGAACTCCTGATGCTGCGGCCCGCCGTGCGGCAGGCCACTGGCGCGCAGGCTCTGGATGCGGGCGACCGTGCGCTCGGCCTCGTGCTCTTCGCTGTCGGCGTCCACCACGCGTACCGGTTCGCCTTCGCCCAGGTCGCTCCACAGGTTCTTGGGGAACAGCTTGGGGTTGGGGCCGATCACGTTGTTGGCGGCGCGCAGGATGGCGGAGGTGGAGCGGTAGTTTTGCTCCAGCTTGATGACTTTGAGCGTCGGAAAATCGACCGGCAGCTTCTTCAAATTGTCCAGCGTGGCGCCGCGCCAGCCGTAGATGGACTGATCGTCGTCGCCCACGGCGGTAAAGCGCGCCCCGGCCGGCTCGTTGCCGCCGACCAGCAGCTTGAGCACGTCGTACTGCGTGGCGTTGGTGTCCTGGTACTCATCGACCAGCACATGGCCCATCAGCTTTTGCCACTTGTGGCGCACCGCCTCATGGTCGCGCAAGAGCTTGAGCGGCAGGGTGATCAGGTCGTCAAAGTCCACGCTCTGGTAGGCGGTGAGGCGCTCTTCATAGTGCGCCATGACGCGGGCGATGATGCGCTCGTTGTCGTCCTTGGCCAGCACCGCCGCCGCTTCGGCATTGAGCCCCTGGCCTTTCCAGCCGCTGATGACCCATTGCCAGGAGCGCGCGGTGGCCATGTCCACCGTGCCGCCAGCGTCTTTGAGGATGCTGGTGATGTCGTCGGTGTCCAGAATCGAAAATTTGGGTTTCAGGCCCAGCACCTCGCCGTCCTCGCGCAACATGCGCACCCCCAGGGCGTGAAAGGTGCAAATCACCACATCCTTGGCGGCGCGGCCAATCAGCTCCTTGGCGCGCTCGCGCATTTCGCTGGCGGCCTTGTTGGTGAAGGTGATGGCGGCAATGCGCTTGGGCTCCAGCCCGGCCTGGATCAGGCGGCCGATCTTGTGGGTGATGACGCGCGTTTTCCCGGAGCCCGCCCCCGCCAGCACCAGGCAGGGCCCGTGCATGAAATTGACAGCTTCTTGTTGGGCCAGATTCAGGCCATGCGAGGGGGGATAGGACATTCAGATACTTTGGGCGAAGCCGGGAATGATACAGATGACCCGGCTCAGTCCTGCGTTCGGGGGACAACTGGACGCTGCTGGTGGGCTGTGTAAAGAAAGGTATCTCCCGTCAACGAGGCCGTGAACGTCACGTTGTGGATACAAGCCCGAACGAAATTCTGGCTCGCTTATGACAGTCGGAGCTGATGCGACTGTCGCTTTATGAGTGAGTTAACCATGTTGAATATCAAGACCCTTATCGCTACTGTGTTGCTTTCCAGCGTTGCTGCTGTGTCGTTTGCCCAAGCCCCTGCGGCTGCCAAAGATACTGGTGCAATGGCGCCTGCAGCCGTGACCGCCCCAGCGGCTGACACCAAGAAGGCACCTGTGGCCAAGAAAACCACTGCCAAGAAGCACGCTGCAAAAAAGGCCCACAAAGCCCGCGCAGCCAAGAAGGTTGACGCTTCAGCATCCGCTGCCAAATAAGCAGACGGTTCTGTAAATAAAAAAGGGGCTGAGTTATCTCAGCCCCTTTTTTTATTGGATGCGTCTGGCTGGGCGCACTGACTCTGCCAACTCAATCGTTGCCGCGACCCTTGTTGCGTTCGTGGTCATGACCCCGGCCGTTATCGCCCCGACCGTTATCGCCGCGGCCTTCATTGCGGCCTCCGCGCTCGTCGCGGTTGCCTTGGTCACCGCGATTGCCGCGATGGTCCCTCGCGTATTCATTGCGGTACCAGCTGTCCTGAACAAAATAGACCGGCTGACCGCAGGCGTTGTAGCGGTGGCAATTCTTTTCCCAGTGCTTTTCGTGCCCTGGCTGGACGCGCAAATAAATGGGCTGGCGCGGATACGCCACAGGCGCTTGCTGAACGATTACGGGCTCTGCATAGATGACCTGGGGCTGGGGCGCATTTCCCAGATCAATGCGGCCATAAAAGCCCGGCTGGCCAACGCTCACCGAGACGCCAACATTGGTGGCAGCCATGGCTGAGCTGACGAGGATCGCCAAAGCGGCGCCAAACAAGATTTTTTTCATGGGATGTGATTCCTGTGTTGAGTTGACTAGAAGACCTGGTGCAGCGGTGATGACCGAGAGCGAAAAAGACGGTTGTCGAACCCTTGTGCACCGAGTGGAAGTTTGATTTTATCGTAGCGTGGTGTAGGCGAACGCAACAGTTTGTAAGAGTGATCGTGCGATCAAGCCTGACGCAGCGCGATGCCTTTGGCTTAAATCGCCAACGGATCGACATCCACGGCCCAGCGAATCAATCCTTTGTTCTCGGGCTGTTGCCGGGTGGCGTGCAGCACCGCTTGCCAGGCAGTTAAAAAGTGTTGCAAAGCGGCGCGCGACGGGCTTTCAATGAGCATCTGGGCGCGCTCCACATTGGCCACGCGCTGCATGCTCATGGGCACCGCTGGATACAGGGTGATGTGTTGCTCATAGTGTCCGGCATCGGGCAGCGCCGCTGCGGCGCTACTGGCCGCTGTCAAAAAGCCTTGCGCCACTTCCTGCGTGCGCGCCTCGGCCCGCACCAGCGCCTGAAAGCTGAACGGCGGCATGGCGGCTTGCTCGCGCTCTTTGAGTTGACCGGCGGCAAAGGCCGGGTAGTCGTGGCGTTTCAAGGCTTCAAACAGCGGATGTGCCGGGTGAAAGGTCTGCACCCACATTTCGCTTTGACCGCTGATGTCGGCGTCACGGCCAGCGCGGCCCGCGGCCTGCATCAACAGGCTGAACAGGCGCTCGGGCGCCCGGAAGTCGCTGGAAAACAGCGCGTTATCGGGGTTGATGGCTGCCACCAGCGTGATGCGGCGAAAGTCGTGGCCCTTGGCAATCATTTGGGTGCCGACCAGCACATCGACCTCGCCTGAATGCACGCGCGCCAGTTGCGATTCGAGCTCGCCCTTGAGTTTGGTGGTGTCGGCGTCAATGCGGGCAATGCGTACCGGCTCGCCCTCGGGCCATTGTTCGGACACCGAGTTGGGGCGCCGCACGTCAACCAGCAGTTCGGCCAGATGTTCTTCGAGTCGCTCAGTGCCGCGACCCATCGGCGCGATGTCGGGGTTGCCGCAGGCCGGGCAGGCGCGCGGCACCCGCTCGGTAAAGCCGCAGTGGTGGCAGCGCAGCGTGCGGTCGATCTTGTGGAACACCCGAAAGGCGCTGCAATTGGGGCACTCGCTTTTCCAGTCGCAGTCGGCACAATGCAGCACCGGTGAGTAGCCGCGGCGGTTCAGGAACACCATGCTTTGCTCGCCGCGTGCGATGCGTTCTTCGATGGCCTTGAGCAGCGGCGGGGCAAATACGCTTCTTTTGGGCTGGTGGTTCATGTCCACCCGGCGCACCAGCGGCAGGGCGGCGTTGGTGCCGATGCGACTTGGCATGTCCAGCCGCACGTAGCGACCGCCCTCGCTGGCCGGGCGACTGTGGTACCAGCTCTCCAGCGACGGCGTGGCCGAACCCAGCAGCACTTTTGCACCCTCCAGTCGTCCCCGGAAAACCGCCAGATCGCGTGCCGAGTAGCGGGCGCCTTCCTGCTGCTTGTAGCTGGGGTCGTGTTCTTCGTCCACGATGATCAATTTCAGGTTCGGCATGGAAGCGAACACCGCCATGCGTGTGCCCAGAACGATGCGCGCTAGGCCGCTGTGGGCGGCCAGCCAGCTTTTCAGGCGCTGGGCGGGTGTCATGCCGCTGTGCATGGAGACCACTGAGTTGTCGCCATAAAGAGGGCCGAAGCGGGCCATGAAGCGCGCCTCTAACTGCGGCGTGAGGTTGATCTCGGGCACCATTACCATGGCCTGGGCTTCGGGGTCGCGGGCCAGCAATTGCTGCACGCTGTGCAGATAGACCTCGGTTTTACCGCTGCCAGTGGCGCCAAACAGTAAAAATGGCCCGGCTTGTGTATCAAATTGGGCGATAGCCCCCGTCTGCTCTGCGCTAAGCGCTACATAATTAATAGCGAATTCACGGTCATCCACCCCGGATGCGGCGGGTTTAGCGTGTTTCTTGAGCCGTCGCGCCAGTTGCAGTGCGTTGATCTCGCGCAGCTGGGGCGGCAAGGCGGCCAAGGCCACCTCGCCCAGCGAGCGCTGGTAGTAACTGGCGGCAAACGTCACCAGCTGGCGCCAGGCCGGGGTCAGCGGCGCAATGCCGTCCAGCGTGCCAGCCAGGGGTCGCAGTTTGGCGGGGTCCAGCGTGCTGGCGGGTTCGTCAGCCGGGGTGTCCCACACCACGCCCAGCAGATCCCGCTTGCCCAGCGGCACGCGTATCAGCGTGCCAGCTGGCAGTGCTGTTTCGCTCAAATACGTCAGCGGCCCACCCACCTGGCTGTGAACCGGGGTGTGAACCAGGACGGCAATCGGGTGGCTCATGCAAGAACCTGATTTTTCGGGGTTGGCGCGTTTAGTTGATGTGAACTTGCGGAAAGAGCGTTAAGTCTTTGATTCATAAACGATTTAGCCGACATCCAAGTTTTCTGTGGATAACTTTGTTGATAGATTGCTTTGGAGGGCTTCAAAGCCTTGTAAATCAAGGCTTCCGCTACATTGCCCACAAAAAAGGCAAATTTAAAAAATCGTTATAAATCAATGACTTGCGTTCGCTATTGGTTTTATAGCAGCGACCTTCGAACCGGATGTGCCTTATGCGATATATCAAATATTTTGTGCATAAGTCAAATTTCCCCCAGTAGATTTTGGCCAAAAAGCTGCTAAGGGTTTGATGTCAGAAAAATTACACGCGCATTTTTCGCGACTGCTTATGCACCGCTTGCACCAACGCTGCCACATGATCGGGCGGGGTGTGCTGGTTAATGCCATGGCCCAGGTTGAAGATGTGGGTGGGGCCGGTGCCCTCGCCGGTGTGCGGGGTGCCAAAGCTGTTAAGCACCTTGACGACTTCTGCCTCGATTTGCGCCGGGTTGGCAAACAGCACGTTCGGGTCGATATTGCCTTGCAGCGCTTTGGTCTGGCCGACCAGGGCGCGCGCCTTGGCCAGGTTGACGGTCCAGTCCAGCCCCAGCACGTCGCAGTCTAGTGCGCCCATTTCCTTGAGCCACATGCCGCCACCTTTGGTGAACACGACGCTCGGGATGCGCACGCCGTTGTGCTCTTTCTTCAGTTGTGCCAGCACGCGCTCGGTGTAGGCCAGGCTGAATTCCTGGAACGCACCGTCGGCCAGCACGCCGCCCCAGCTGTCAAACACCATCACCGCTTGTGCACCGGCTTCAATCTGGGTGTTGAGGTACAGCGCCACGGCATCGGCGTTGATTTGCAAAATCTTGTGCATCAGGTCCGGGCGGCTGTACAGCATGGTTTTGACAGCGCGGTAGTCGTCCGAGCCTGCGCCTTCAACCATGTAGCAGGCCAGCGTCCAGGGGCTGCCCGAGAAACCAATCAAAGGCACCCGGCCATTGAGCGCCTTGCGGATCGAGGTGACGGCGTCAAACACATAGCGCAGCTTGTCCATGTCCGGCACTGCCAGTTTGGCCACGGCCGCTTCGTCGCGCACCGAATGCGCAAACTTGGGGCCTTCGCCCAGCGCAAATGACAGGCCCAGGCCCATGGCATCAGGAATGGTCAGGATGTCGCTGAACAAAATGGCGGCGTCCAGCGGGAAGCGTTCCAGCGGTTGCAAGGTGACTTCGGTGGCGTAGTCGGTGTTGGTGGCCAGACCCATGAAGCTGCCGGCTTTGGCGCGGGTGGCGCGGTACTCGGGCAAGTAGCGCCCGGCCTGGCGCATCAGCCAGACGGGGGTGTGGTCGGTGGCCTGACGCAGGCAGGCGCGGATGAAGGTGTCGTTTTGCAGGGGCGCGTAGGCGCTGGTGTGGACTGGTGTATTCATGGGTTAATTGTCGCTGTAACCGGTAAGGGTAAATTTTCTGAATGAAAAAAGCGCAGGCTGGTGGGGCCTGCGCTGGGGTTAAGTATGCAGCGGTCGCAGTTTACGGCTTGGCATTGCCGGTTGGCAGTCGCATGGCGCCGTCTTCAAACGTTCCGGCTTCGGCATCGAGATGGCAGGCTGCGCAGTTCGCTTTGCTTTTGACCAGGGGCTGCTTCCACTGCGCATCGGTGATCTCCCTGTGTTTTTTGATCCAGTACGGGGTCTCGGTGATGCGCAGGGGCACGGCATCGGGTTTGAGGGAGTGCCCGATCTTGAAGGCCGGTTCGGTCAAGGCCAGGTCGGACGAATTGGCGGTCATGAAAGCCTGGATGGCCGCACTGGTTGGGGCGTCAAATCCCAGATCAACCCCGAAATGCGTCTGTTGCTCGTTCATGATGTGAACCCAGGAGCGGTTGGGCAGGAGCGAGGGGTGAAACGCGAGGTGACAGCTGCCGCACTCTTCCCGCCATTGCGCGTTGTCGGCCAATTTGGGGCCCACAAAAGGCACGCTGACCGTGCTGAGGCTGTTGGCGGGTCGGCCGAGCAATTTTTCAATCGGGCCATGCAGCGCATAGAAAAACCACCAGCCAGCGAAGGCCACACCCAGCACCAGCATCCATACCGCCACCCACTTGTGCGGCTGCGCAGCCGGGGCGTTGGCCAGTTTGGTGCCGGTGACCATGGAGCGGGCCAGGTTTTCTTTGTGCAAAAAGCTCTCCACCGCCACGCCGGCGAGGTGGCCCAGGATCAGCAGCAACATGACGTTGGCCGCGAGTTCGTGAATTGGCTTGATCGCCACGCCCTGCGCGATGCTCAGCAGACCCGCTGCCATGCCGTGCTGCTCTTCGCCGCCGAGCGTCAAGATGCCGGTCACGCCGATGACCAGGGTGAGAAGCAGCAGCAAATAAATGGCCAGACTGCCCGCCGGGTTGTGCCCGACGTGGCGCTCGGCCTGGCGGGAAAGCATCTCTCTCAGATAAGTCAAGGCCGCGCGGGGGCTGAACCAGAATGAGTTGAAACGGGCATAGTGCGAGCCCACCAGCCCCCAGATCACCCGAAAGACCACCAGGGCCAGCATCAGGTAGCCCAGAAAAACATGCACGCCCAGCCAGGGGTCCTGCTCGCTGGTGAGCCAGGCGCCCGCGAAGCTCAAGGCCAGCGTCCAATGAAACAGGCGGGTTGGAACGTCCCAGATTAGTGTGCGCTGCATGGGGTCAGTTACTTGACGGACAGCACGTAGGCCATGAAATCACCCTTTTCTTGGGGCGTGCAGGCGCGGGCCAGCACGTCGTTGCAATTGCGCTTGAACCACTTCTCGACATTGGCGGCATCGCTGAAGCGCTTTGGATTGGCGGCAGGGGCGAGCGGCTGGATTTCTTTGTTGGTGCGGGCGTGTTTGCCGGTGTTCAGGGGTGAATCGGTATGACATGACGAGCACGAAAACTCGGCGCCTTTGGTGCTGTAAAGCTTGTGTCCGGCGGCGGCAGAGAAGTCGGTGAAAGCCGGGTTTTCCTGCTTGGCGGCGGCGCGGTAGCTGTCTTGAATCGGGTTGGCGGCCGCAGCACACAGTGGCAGGGCCAAGGCCAGGCAGGCCAGCAAGTGGGTGGTGTTCAGTTTTTTGGGCATGGAGGTTCCGTAGGGTTGCAAAACAGCAAGTGATCAGGCGGCCCGCTAAGGGCGAATTCACTTGACTTAACGTGTATCAGGACGTTAACGCCAGCGGCTTAAAGGTTTCTTAAGCGCTGGCGGCGTGCTCGATCAGCAGGCATTTGTTTTGTACCACGCGCAAACCGGCGGCTTGCGCGGCGGCGGCAGCTGCGGCGTTTTCAATGCCCAATTGCAGCCACAGCGCCTGGGCGCCGATGGCCATGGCGTCCTGGGCAATCGGCGGCACATCGACTGAATTGCGAAACACGTCCACCAGCTCGATCTTTTCGTGCTGCGCCGCGTCCTGGAGCGTGGCGTACACCTTCTCGCCCAGAATCAGCTCGCCACTGCTGGCTGCCACCGGGTTGACCGGGATGATGCGCCAGCCTTGCGCCTGTAGGTAGTGGGCAACCTCGTAGCTGGACCGGTGTTGATTGGGCGACAGGCCCACGACCGCAACGGTGCGGCAAGTGCGCAGGATATGGCGAATGTTGTCGGTTTGGCTCATGAAGTCGTCCTTGAAATTTACAAAGCAGCCAGCGCGGCGCGGACTTCGTCCACGCTGAGCACCTCGGACATCACCACCGGCGCACGTCCGGCCTTGTAAATCACATACACCGGCACGCCATTGCGCCCCAGCTGGCTCAGGGCGGCGGTGATGTCGGCATCACGGCGCGTCCAGTCGGCCCGCAGCAGGGTTACTTTTTTTGCGTCCAGGTCTGCCAGCACGTCCGGGTTGGCCAGGGTGGTTTTCTTGTTGTACTGGCAGGTCACACACCAGGCGGCGGTGAAGTCCACAAACACCGGTGCGCCCGTGGCCAGCACCTGCTCGACCCGGCCCGGTGCCCACGGCTGCCAGCGCTCTGTGCTGGTCGTGGCGCTTGTGGGTTCCAGAACCTTCAAGACATTTTGGCCTATAGCCCCCGTCAACAATGCGTAAACAGCTATTGAAATGGTAGCAATCACCCAGCGGGTGCGACCCTGTAGCGTGAGCGACCAGATCACCAGGCTCAAGGCCACCAGCAGCGCCAGCAGTGTGGCCGCGCCATCAATGCCGGTTTGTTGGCCCAGCACCCACACCAGCCACACCACGGTGGCAAACATCGGAAACGCCATGGCGCGGCGGAAGGTTTGCATCCAGGCGCCGGGACGCGGCAGCAGCTTGGCCACCGATGGAATCAGGCTGGCGGCCAGATACGGCGACGCCATGCCCACGCCGATGGCGGTAAAAATCAAGAGGGCCTGCACGGCTGGCAGCCCCAAGGCCAGCCCGAGCGAGGCGCCCATGAACGGCGCGGTGCAAGGCGAGGCAATGGCCACCGCCAGCATGCCCGACAAAAACGCGTTGAGGGCGATGTTTTTGGACTCCAGCGAACTCACGCTGCTGGGCAAAAACTGGCCAAATTCAAACAGACCCGCCAGGTTCAGACCGATCACGGTGAACAGAGCCGCCAATACCGCCACCACGGCGGGCGCTTGCAGCTGAAAGCCCCAGCCCAGTTGCTCACCGGCGTTGCGCAAAACCAGCATCAGCGCCCCCAGGGCCAAAAAGGACAGCACCACCCCGGCGGAATAGGCGATGCCGCTGATGTGGTGGCCGCGCCGGTCGTCGGCATGCTGCGTGAAGCTCATGACCTTGATCGCCAGCACCGGAAACACGCAGGGCATCAAGTTCAGAATGAAGCCGCCTAGCAGCGCGCCCAACAAGGCCGCCCACAAGCCCAGCGAAGACGTCGGGCTGCTCATGGGCGTATCGCTGCCCAGGCTGGCCTTAGGCAGCGCGGTCGTAGTCCCCGGTTTGGGCCAGTTACCCGTCATCTGCGCCTGGGCCAAAAAGCCTTGCCGCTGGCCATGGGCGTTGGCAACCAGCAGCAGCTGCATCACGCTGGGGCTGGCACTGCGCAGTTCAGACAAAGGTACGCTGGCCGTCCAGACCTGGCCTTGCCAGTTTTGCGTCCACTTGGCGGCGGTTTCAATGACCTCAGGCGTTTCCGGGAAGAATTCCAGCGTCGTCCCCTGTACCGCCGTGGGCAGCCCGCTGACGCTCACCTTGAGCGTGTTGCCCTCTGCCGCCACCCGGCTATCACCGCTCAGGGCTTGGGGCTGGGCTTGGGCATTGGCCTCAAAGGCGGCACCATTAAGGGCGGTGGAGCCGCGCACCGGCAGGCGTAGCGAAAATTCGCCCTCTTCGGGAATGCATTCGCGTCGGCACACCAGCCAGTTGGCTTTGAGCTTGATCTCGATGTCGCCCCCGAGCAGCGGCGGTTTGAAGGCCGGGGTGATGGTCAGCGGCACCGCCAGCAGCACCGTGCCTTCAAAGCCGTAATTGGCCAGGTTGCCGATCAAGATTTTTTGCGGCAGCGGCCAGGCAATCTCGCCCGCCGTGACGCCGGGCGGCAGCGTCCACTGCAGCGTGGTGGGCAGGCCGGAGTCGCCTGAGTTCTTCCAGTAGGTGTGCCACTCGGGCTGGTGCGTGAGCTGTAGCCCGACCCACACGGTTTTGCCAGGGTCGGCACCGTCGGGCGCGTGCGCCAGCAGCTCGGCGTGAACCTGTGCCGTGGTGACCGATGACTTAATGGTATTTTGGGCTCTAGCCCCCGTCGATAGTGCGTAAGCAGCTATAAAAAACAGAGCGACCAGCAGGCGGGAAAATTGTTTTGAAAAGATCATTGCGGTGTGAGAGTGGGGCAAAGGTGCAAAGTTCCAGGCACATTCCATTTCTAAATCATCCGTGTCGTTGTTGCTTTGCCTTGTCGTGCCATAGCACTGCCTGCGGCTTCGCGCCTAGACACGAATGATTTGGAAACGGAATAGGGCATCTAGTCATCCGGCAGCAAGGTCCCCTGACTCGGTTCTTTGGTAAAAACCGCAGGCAGTTTGGTCGGCGCCTTGAAGCGCAGCTGCTTGTTCACATTCATGCGGCCAAACACCACCTCGATGTCGGCGGCGGTCAAGCCAAAATGCGGCGCCAAAAAGCGCAGCATGTGGTCGGTCGCCTTGCCCGCCACTGGCGCGGCGGTGACGCTGACTTTGAGCTGCGTGCCCTTGGGTTTGCCAATGGCGTCCTTGGCGGCGCTGGGTTTGCCCAGAATATTGACCACCAGCACGTCGCCATCCCAGGCAAAAAAGGAGTCGCCGGTGATGTTTTTGACTTTGCCGCGGCTCATGGGGTGCTCCTCGATGGGGGCTTGGTTTTCACTTCATCCGTCGCATGCTCGTTGACTTGCGTGTCGGCAAAATCTGGTTTCGCATCCTCTTTAAGCTGCGTGTCGGCAAAATCAGGTTTCTCGTCCTCTTTAAGCTGCGTGTCGGCAAAATCAGGTTTCGCATCCTCTTTAATCAGCGTGTCGCCAAACTCAGGATTTTCATCCTCGTGAACTTGTGTGTCGCTAAACCCAGGTTTTGCCTCGTCTTTCGCCTGCGTATCGGCAAAGTCAGCTTGCACGTCCTCGCTGGCCGGGGTGTTGTCAAATAATTTGTTGAGTCCTTTGACCACGGCATACATCAGGGCGATTCCGGCTGCAAGCGCTGGCAAAGCCAGGATCAAGGCGTCAGCCCCACTGGTAATGAACGCCGCGCCACAAAGTGTCAACGCCAGTCCAATGGCTCCACCCGCCAGAAGGAGGAGGGCAAGAATGAATTTTCCGATTTGCGACATTGAAATCTTCCTCAGTTTGGTTGAATCGGGATGACGCGCCGTCCACTGGCTACGTCAAACTCGCTGCGGCGCGCTTCGAGCACCTGGCGTCTGTCGCCCCGGTACAGCAAGTTATAGGACTCAAAAGGGATGATGCGTCCGTCCGCCTGCACAATGTGAACACAGGATTTTTTCATGGCCCGGACATCAAAATTGACCGCGTCCATGAACGCCATGATCAGCACCCGAAAGACGTTATCGTACCCAATGGACGGCGGCGTCTGCACTTTGGGCAGGCAGCACAGCAGCGAGGACAGGCAACTGGCCTGGGACTCTGGCGAGTGGTTGGTGGAGAAAAGTTTGAAAATCTCGCCCTTGATGACGTCGTCGTTCTCAAAAATGATGGTGTTGCGCCCCCCCGCCAGCAACAGCTCGGGGCCGACATAACGGGTCAGCGGCATGACACCCAGCGGCGTCTTGATGGCATAGCCCATCGACAGGGCATCCGGGTTGCACGGGACCGGGATCAGGTCTTCGGCCTCGAATAACTGGGTCTGGTCCAGGATCGCTTGCCGCACCTCGGTCAGGGTCAGGCGCTCATTTTCGGGCGTGAGCCCGCTGACGCGCCCGGCAAACTGGACCGGTTGCAGGGTAACGCCACGCACACAGGTTTGTTGGCTGGCGAACTCGATGAGTTTGCCAATCTCCTGGTCATTGACCCCGCGCGCCACGGTCATCACCAGGGTGGTTGACAGGCCGACCCGGTTCAGGTGGGCAATGGCCTGCTCGCGCACCAGGCGCAAATCGGCCCCGCGCAGCGTCATCAAGGCGTCGCGCTCGAAAGAATCGAACTGCAGATAGACCTCAAAACCCGGGGCGTAGCTGGCCAGGCGTTCGGCAAAGCCGGGCTCTTTGGCGATACGCAGCCCATTGGTATTGAGCATCAGGTGACGGATGGGCCTTTTCTTGGCGGCATCCAGGATGGCAAAAAACTCGGGATGGGCGGTGGGCTCTCCGCCGGAGATCTGGACCACATCGGGCTCGCCTTCGTTGGCCACGATGGCGTCCAGCATGCGCTCAATGGTGGCCAGATCCTTGTGCTCGGGGCGATGCGGGCCGGATTCGGCGTAGCACACCGGGCAAGATAAATTGCAGTGGTCCGTGATCTCGATGATCGTCAGGCACGAGTGCTGCATGTGCTCCGGGCACAGCCCGCAGTCATACGGGCAGCCCCATTGCATCTCGGTGTTGAATTGCTCCGGCATTTCGGGCGCTTTGATATACGTTTCGCGCCCCAGCCGCCAGTAGGCGGCGTCGGTGGCAATCAAGACCTTGGACTGGCCATGCTCGGGGCACCATTTGTACATCCAGACCTGGTTGTCGCGGATGACCTGTTTGGCCTCGATGCGCCGAAGACAGTGTTCGCACAAGGACACCGCATGGTCGTAGTACAGGTAAGGTCTGTTTTTTGCCATAAAAATGGGTTTAGTGGAGTTGATGTTGTTCAGGGCGCAAGCGGTAACGCAGCAGCAGCCCATAGCCGATCATGCCAGCCAGCGCCGCCCATTGAATGGCCGTGAGTCCCAGGTAGAGCGAGGCCGGGAGCGTGCCGCTGGCCGCAGGCCCAAACGGCGGCTTGAGAAATTCGAGACCGAATCGCAGAGCGCAATAGCCCGCCAGGAAAGCGGCAAAGCGTGCGCCGGGGGCTTGGCGCCAACGCTTGTGAACGAGCCCCCACAGCGCCGCCACGCATGCCATCTCATACAAACCGGTGGGGTGGCGGGCGATGCCGTCCCCGTAGTCCCAGCCCCAGGGCAACGTCGTGCTCACGCCATAGGTCTGGTCCCAGGTCCCGGACAGTTGGCAACCCAGGCGCCCGATGATCAAGCCCGCCGCCAGGGCTGACACCCAGGCGTCGCCTGTGGACTGATGCCAGCCGATCAGCTTTTTGCCAAGTTCCACGCCCAGAGTGGCGCCGATGAATCCACCCAGCACCGATTTACCGCCCAGCCACTCCCCGCTTGTTCCGCTTGCCAGCAAGTACGCCAAATGTTCGCCCACATGCAGCAGCTTGCTGCCCAGTGCGGCAAAGAAAATGGCACAGCCCAGCAGCAACAACCGGTCGGCCAGCTGAGCCGGCTGCGCTTGATGGCGAGCAGCGCTCCAATAGATGCGGCCACCCACAAAGTAGGCGAGCGCTTCGAGCACGAGATGCGCGCCAGGGCCGGTGGTTGAATGAAGAAGCGGACTCAAAGCAGGTTTCTGATGAAGGTTTTGATGCCACACAGGGGGGAGCAATGGGCATCACAAAGTCGATGGGATTGTGACTTGATTTTCAGCGGCTTTGGGTGGTGGCGGGGTGGCATGGCGATCCGTCTGAAACAGGCCAAGTGGCCGTGCGTGATTTTCCAAAATCCGGCATCGGCACCATGGCTGCAACCGGCTGGCAGGGGTTTTATTTATATGAAATAGGCTTCTATCCCCCGTGCAATGTGCGTGAGCAGTTACGCTTTTTATAGCGAAACGAATGGTGGAAACACGATGTGCCCGTTGATGTCGGTCAAAAGCCGCCGGGTTTTTTGGTTTCGACCGGGGGGAGATGTGTCGAGCGCCCATAGACTCAAGCCTCATTCACAAAAGGAACAGGGATATGAAAATTCGATTACGCGCTGTTTTGTTGGCATTGGGCCTGTGCTGTACCTTGTTGCCAGGGGTTGCGCTGGCTGGGCTTGATGAGGGTTTGGCAGCTTATAAAAAGGCTGATTACGCCACGGCATTACGGGAGTTCAAACCGCTAGCAATTCAGGGGGATTCTCAGGCTCAGCACAACCTTGGCGTGATGTACGTCAAGGGTCAAGGCGTGCCGCAGGATTACAAGGAAGCGGCGAAGTGGTATCGCCTGGCTGCTGATCAGGGCAATGCCAGTGCCCAATTCAACATAGGCTTGATGTACGACACCGGTCAAGGCGTACCGAAGGATGAAAAGGAAGCGGTGAAGTGGTATCGCTTGGCTGCTGATCAGGGCAATGCCGCCGCCCAGTTCAACCTCGGCTGGATGTACGAAAGCGGCCAAGGCGTGCCGCAGGATAAAAAGGAAGCGGGGAAGTGGTATCGCTTGGCGGCTGATCAAGGGTATGCCGACGCTCAAAAAAACCTCGGCGTGATGTACTCCAATGGCCAAGGCGTGCCGCAGGATTACAAAGAAGCTGTGAAGTGGTATCGCCTGGCTGCTGATCAGGGTTATGCCAACGCTCAGTCCATCCTTGGCTGGATGTACGTCAACGGCCAAGGCGTACCGCAGGATTACAAGGAAGCGGTGAAGTGGTATCTCCTGGCCGCTGATCAAGGTCATGCCAAAGCCCAGTCCAGCCTAGGGTGGATGTATGACAACGGTAAGGGTGTGCCGCAGGATTACAAGGAATCGGTGAAGTGGTATCGCCTGGCTGCTGATCAGGGGGATGTCAGTGCCCAATTCAACGGGTGCGATTCAAACTGATGTGGAGAGTTGATCCTGTTGTTCGCTTGAGATTTGCAGCCAATAGCGATTCCATTGACGGTTTGCACGAGCAAGCCGCAATGCCAACATATGCTCGGCATTGTGCGCA
>Ga0209123_1000742_pt1 | contig 37979 bp, 38 predicted proteins | sample BarGraIncu00431A_FD_184500 | JGI IMG/M metagenome (GOLD analysis project Ga0209123, IMG submission 184500) | Arctic peat soil microbial communities from Barrow, Alaska, USA - Barrow Graham LP Incubations 004-31A (SPAdes) (version 2) | ecosystem: Environmental > Terrestrial > Soil > Wetlands >... | reverse complement strand
GCTTATTGGAGACCATTGAACTCAATCTCTGAACTTGAAAAGATTCCTACTATGCCAGGAAAATGGCAAAAGTTAATCGAACTTTCACAGCAACTTATACTCGAAAAACAGAGCGCATAGCCTAATCCAGAATCTACATTTAATAGAATAAAATTAGTTTTACCTGCCAGTTTTCTGTAAAAACAAACAATTTGAACAGGTGTATTTGTGCTGTTCTTATTATTCCTAGAAAATAAAGTTTTCAATTTTTTAGAATTCAGCCAAAAATAAATGACATTAAATTTAATCAAGATGCATTTTTACTTTTATATCTGCATTTCAAATCCTAATATTTCCATTATTGTTTTTTCATAAGTTAGTTAACACTATCACTCTTTTAATTCTAAGGTGTCTTAACTTAAGACACCTTAATTGGGTCAATTTATTTTAATATAGAATCAATTTTTATCTGAGCATCCTTTGCAGCTCGGTCTGGTGTCTTTGCATTTGTAAAACTTTCTTGGAAAGCGGTAGACATTGCATCAGATATTTGTGGCCATTTTGCATGAGGTCCTCTTGGCATTGCATATTGTAGCTCATCTAAAAATACGCTCATGATTGGGTCTTTTGTTATTTTCTCGTTTTTCTCGGCGATGTCCTTTCTAGATGGAATATAACCAAATTCAGCGCAATACTCATTCATAATATCCTCTGTCTGACTAAATTTGATAAATTCCCAAGCTTCATCTTCATGCTGTCCTTTAATTACTCCCCAGTTTTCTCCGCCTAAGGTTGATGCATAAACTTTATCTTTAGGAATCTTTACAACTCCCCAATTTAGGTTAGGCGCATCTGTTTTAATGGTACTATTAATCCATGGGCCATCAATAATCATAGCCGCTTTATTTGTTACGAACTGTTTTTCAAGATCGTTTTGTGTCCAATTTATAACTTCCTTACTCATAGATCCATCTTTTATAAGATCTGTAAGATACTTAAGTCCACTTATACCAGCGTCACTTCCAATTTCATTATATTTTGCCCCTGTAGAAAGTAACCATGGAAGAAATTGAAATGTACCCTCTTCGTTTTTAGGTGCCGCTATAGCTAACCCGTAGGTAGTACCTTCTACTGTTAATTTCTTTGCTACAGTCTTTAACTGCGCGTAGGTTGTTGGTGGCTCAACTCCTGCCTTCGTGAACATATCTTTGTTGTAAAATAAAGCTAAATCATTACTTCCGAGTGGAAGTCCATAATATTTCCCATCTAACTGACATGAAGCTAAAGGTCCTGGAAAAAATTGCTCCTTATACTCAAGTGAATTTACTTTACCTGTGATGTCTGCAAATAACCCCATTGCTGAAAATGAAGCCATATCAGGGTTATCTACTAACCCCATATCAGGTAGCTTATCTGCAACAAGTCCTATTGTAAACTGTTTTGTAAGTTCTGCTCTAGGTACAAACTCTACCGAAACTTCAGTTTTCTCCTGAGATTCATTAAATTTTTTGGCCAAATTCTCCATGGCCTTTTGTTGTTGTTGTCCATCAAAATAATGCCATAATGTAATCTTTGTCTTTTCAGTAGAAGTAGTATTCGTTGAATCAGTACTTGCTTTACTACCACACCCTGAGAATAAACTAATTGTCATGATTGCGGCTATAGAACAGGCTAATAATGTTTTCTTTTTTATCATTTTATTTCCCCCTCTAAATTGTAATTTTGTCTATAATTAAATTTTACACCTTGTAATCGTATTCTCACATTCCATTATTGTGATAAAAGTGTAGGATTATGATGTAAACTTCATAATCCTACACTTAAACACTAATAAAATTTCATATATTCCTTTGGTGACATACCAGATACTTTTTTAAAAACCTTACAAAAGTATTTAGGATCACCATATCCAACCATCTCTGCAACTTCATAAATTTTCAACTTGTCATTTACCAGTAAATTTTTAGCTTTATCAATTCTGTATTCTTTTAAGTAATCTGAAAAGCTCTTTCCTATTTCCTTTGTAAATAATCGGCTTAAATATTCATGTGTAATATTCATTTTGCTTGCTATTTCCTCAAGCGAAACCTTGTCACTATAATACTCCTTTATATAATTTACAGTTTTTCTTACTGGTAAAGAATTCATTGTACAGTCATACTCCAATTGTTTACAGGCTTTTTCTATTAGAAAATCCAAGTTTTCTCGAATTTCCTCTAAAGTACAGCTACTTCTAATATGATCTAATATACCTTCATTATTAAATTCATTATAAAAGTTATTATTACAACTTTTTAAAAAAGTTAAAATTGAGAATACATAATTTGTACAAACCTCAATTATATCCACCGGGTTATATGTAGTAGTTTTTAAATATGCAATAAACTTTTTATTAACATCTACTGATTTTTCATAGTCATTATTTTTTATTGCCAGTAATGCCTCATTTTCAATTTCTCTTGGATAATTGCAATGATTCACCGTTAACGTTGCTATTAAGTCCTCATGCACTACCTCATCATTCCCAAGTATAATTGGCCACTTTGATAAGTTCTTTAGTCTATTCAGAGAATTTTCTACTTCACAAAATCCATTTAAACTAATAACACTAACCGTAACGTCAATAAACCCATTTTTTCTTAATGAAAATAACAGGTTATACTTTAACATCTTTATAATTTCTGAAAAGTTTATTTTACTATTTATAAAAATTGTTAAATAATCATATTCTTTTATAATAGAATAATAAAAAATTTTAATATTATAATGCTCCATAAAGTTATATATTTCTTTTATTATAAGTTTACTTTTATCTGCATATGTATTTCTTAAACATAAATTTACAAGGTACATATTCTCTTCTTGATTTATATTATTCTCAATAATGTTATAAGCGTCTTTCGAAGCTTTACCCCTATTTAATATTATTTCTTTGAGCATTTCCTCCTTAGGTATGTCTTTCCTAAGCATCCCATTTTTTTCTTTTTTAAGTTTAAACTCGTTATTCATATCTACCATAAAATTTAATAAGTCATTATAAGTTATTGGTTTTAGCAAATATTCTGTTACCCCTAGACTTATAGCATTTTGTGCATACTTAAAGTCTGAATATCCACTTAATATAACAAAGAAGGGTTCCTCTCCAATTTCCTTAATTTTCTCAATCATTTGTAATCCATTAATCTTTGGCATTTCAATATCAACAAAAATTAAATCAGGCTTAAGTTCTTTGGCTAATATAAAACCTTGTTCTCCATCAGAAGCTTTTCCGCAAACAATGTATTCAGGACTAATCTTACCTAATAAATTTCCTAATCCCTCTCTAGCATTAAATTCATCTTCTACAATTAAAATTTTTATAAATATACCCCCTAAATGATCAATGGTATAATCATAGTGATAGTAGTTCCTTTCCCTTCTACACTTGATATATTAAACTTTGCAGCCTCACCATAATAAATTTTTATTCTATCATAAACATTTTTTACTCCTATATTTTTATCTTTTGTTTCATCGGATTCTATATTATTAACTGTTTCCTCCAGTTTTTCCTTTGCTATTCCGTTTCCATTATCATTAACTATAATCTCAATAAAACTATTATCAAGTCTATTTATACTAACTTTCAATTCTCGCCCATTATCATAGCCTTTAAACCCATGAATAATAGAATTTTCAACTAAAGGTTGTAACATTAACTTATGAACTCTACAACCTAAAACCTTATCATCTACCTTTAAATCAAGAATAAAACTGTTATTAAACCTAATCTGCTGTAAGTATATATACTTTTTCAGCCACTGAATTTCATCATATACTGATACTTCTTTATTTATGTCCACTATACCATACCTTAGTATTTGCGCAAGATTTCCAATCATATCACTAACTTGATACTGCTCATTTTTAATGGCCATCCAGTTTATACAATCCAAAGTATTATATAAAAAGTGAGGATTAATTTGTCCAACAATTGCTTTTATCTCCGCATATCTTCTCTTATTAGATATTTCTATAATATAATCACTTTGCTTTTTTGTATCTTCTATCAAATTGTTTATTTTCAAAGACATCTCGTTAAACTCTTCACCAATAAATGCTAGCTCATCCTCAGTATCAAGTTCTATTTTCGCGTTAAAATTACCTTTTTTAACTTCATTCATCCCATTAACAATAGTTTTAACTGAGGCGTAGAATTTGTTTGAAAAGACTATAATTACAATCATTACTATAATAATTATTACAATTAATAATGCAAATGTTAAATATTTAACCAAATTCACCTCATAGAATAACTTATCTTTATCAACAACGTGAATTACCTTCCAACCAACACTGTCTATAGGAACAGTGTTAACGGAAATATTTCTATTTGTAAAGGTAGGTACAGAATCAATTAATTGATTCAAAGTTAAAGTTCTATCTTTAGCAGTTACTTTTCCACTAGTATAATCCTTAATATAAGTGCCAATGTACTTTTTATCTTCAAAGGATATAATCCTCCCATTATTATCAATTATTAACGAAAACATATTAGTTTTACCTTGATCCGAATTCTCTGTCTCAACATTACTAATATCAGACAATGCCTGTTCATCAAAACTCATGATAATTATTCCCATCTCTTCTTTAGTACTTATATCTCTTACTCTTAGTGCTATGTGAAACATGTACTCCGGCTTTTGACCACCATAATTATTAGGAGTTGTTGACAACATAACAGGTACATTACTTTTTAAAATATTTGAATAAATTTCAGTTTTATTTTCATCACTATACGAATCCCAAATTCTATTATTTATACCTTGATATCCTTTATCATAATATATATTCCTGCCATCCGTGCCCACGAAAGTAATTGCTCTGATTTTACTACTTGAATAGGTATAAGCTCCAAATAAATCTCTGATTTTATTTATGGATGCTGCCTTTTCAAAATCATCACCATCATTAAACATAGTTTCTAAGGTTAGGCAATCATTATCAGCAGTTACTCTATATAATGTATCTTTATAGTTATTCAAATCAGTCTCTATGTTTCTTTTTATATAAAATAAATTAATTTCAGAAAGGCTTGTGATTTTCTTTTCAAGATAATATTGGGACAGGTTATAGGATACTATCTGATTAAAAACTATTGGTAAAATAGAAATAATTATAAATATAATCAGAAGTTTCACCTTTAAACTATAGCCCTTTAACCTTAATCGATGCTTTAAATTATTTCCCAAGTTACTAAATAACTTCAATACAACATCCCCTAAAATTTTTTATGTTTTCCTTTTCTTTAATAAAAGCATATAAGTAGGCTGATGTCAACTTGGAGAATCACCTTAGTATTCGTAAGTAATCATAAATATATGGCAGCATAAAAATATATCGAAGTTAGCAACTTAGATATCAATCCGTCAATTTTTGTAACAGCAATAAAACCCATTTTACTCTCTCAAACTAGCCCATACATTGCTTCCAATCACAGTACCTAAAAATAATAATATACCTGGTGTTACAAATAAACGCTGGTTGTTCTTTGGAACAAAGTCAATTACCAAAATTTTTCACTACGTTAAATTCAAATATAGGTTCTTCGATGAAAATGGGTGCAATCCGATGGAAGTTACCTTCTTTCTAATTAAAAAGTAAAGACTGCATTGGAATTTCCCAATACAGTCTTTACTTTATATTTTATTTATGTCTAATTAGCAAAAGTCTTTCTGTAAGTTTTAAAATCAGCTACTATCTCAGGTTTCTCCTTAATGAATTGAACAAAATCTTCAAAACATTTTGTTGTTTGATTACTTATAGTATGTTCAATTTTTTCAGTTTCTTCTAAAACGTCTGAATCTGAAACATCAAGTATTCTTAAAAAACTTTCAATAATATTATGACGATTAAGCAATTTCTCTCCGAGCTTCTTGCCATCCTCTTCGAGAACTAAAACTCCATATTTTTTATATTTTAAAAGGTTTAGTTCTGATAACTTCTGTACCATTTTCGTAGCGGAAGGTGGTTGAACATTAAGTGCATCAGAAAGTTCATGGATCCTTGTGAACCCTGTATTTAAAGATAATCTATATATCATTTCAAGATAATCCTCCATAGACGCAGTAAGCAAATTATCTTCTTTTTTCATATATTCATTAAAAGTATAAAAATCATTTTTTGCCACATTCACACCCACTTTAATCTATAGTCTATTAAATAAATTATATGCTTAAACAAATAGAATAATTACTTTAGTGTAACATTTATAAAAAACACTACATATCTTATATTATAAAAATAAAGTTAGTCTTGACTAACAATGTTAACTATTATTAATTCTTTTTAGTATAACTAAAATAATTAGGTACGAAGGGTGATATATTTTATGAAAAACGATAAAAACTTAATGGATGTTAATTTAACTGCTCAAAAACAGTGTATATATAATGGAATAGAAAGGTTAAGTAAGTTTAAAGAATTACTGAAGTTTTTAGGACCTGCGTTTATAGTAAGTGTTGCCTACATAGATCCAGGCAACTTTGCCACGAATATTCGTGGTGGCTCGGTCTTTAATTACAGTCTAATTTGGGTAATTCTTTGGAGTAACCTAATGGGGCTTTTTTTACAAAGTATGTCTGCAAAATTAGGGATCGCAACGGGTCATAATTTACCAGAAATGTGTTCCAAAGTATTCTCCCGCAAAACTAACTGGTTCTTTTGGATTGAAGCGGAACTCGCTGCTATGGCCACAGATTTAGCAGAGTTTCTTGGTGGAACATTAGGTTTGCATTTACTATTTGGCCTCCCCATGATTTATGCTGGACTCATCATAGCAGCACTTACTTACCTAATCGTCTGTATGGAGAAATATGGCCAAAGGGTTGTTGAGGTGATTATTGGTATATTAGTGGCAGTCATAACTATTGCTTACACGCTCGAATTGGTTTTAGCTAAGCCGGACTGGGCACAAGTAGGTATCCACACACTAATTCCATCACTCCCCAATAGTCAAGCTGTCCTAATAGCCGTTGGAATGCTTGGGGCAACCGTAATGCCTCACGTAATATATCTTCACTCGCAATTGGTTCAGGCCAGAAATAAAAGTGATGATACGCAAGAACAAAAACGCAAGCATTTACGTATGGCGAATATCGATATTACCATTGCGATGAATATAGCATTTCTTGTCAATGCTGCTATGGTTATTGTTGCTGCATCAGTATTCTTTAGAAATGGTATAGTTGTAGATACGATTGAACAAGCACAAAGCTCATTAGAACCTCTTCTTGGAACACTATCCAGTGGAGCTTTTGGGATTGCATTGCTAGCATCGGGTTTGTCATCCTCAGCAGTTGGTACTATGGCTGGGCAAACTATTATGCAAGGCTTCATTGGCCTTAGTCTCCCCATCAAGTTCCGAAGATTAATTACTATGGCCCCGGCCTTGATTATCATAGCTTTAGGTGTTAACCCCATGTACGCTCTAATAATGAGTCAAGTTGCCTTGAGCTTCGCCCTTCCATTCGCCATTGTTCCTATGCTGCTGATTACTAGTCGCAAAGACTTAATGGGTAGCTTAGTAAACAAACGTTCAACTAAAATAGCTGGTTGGATTATTACAAGTGTTATTTTAGCTTTAAATGCAGTTTTGGTTTACCTCACTTTCACAGGTAGCATATAAGGGGTAGGACATACTCAACTATTATGTTATATCTATACTCAAAATTATGTAATTGTTAAAGTAGTAGGACTATATACACCTTAGTTAACTAAGAAAACATAGAATTTCTGCTGTGTTTTCTTAAATTACTTCAATTCTATGTATTAATATAATTCATACTAATATTATAATCTTTTATCTATAAATTCTAAAACATCCTTTTTAATCTTATTTTTTAAAATTACAATTCCAGAATGACCACAACTATACATATACCTTTTTGGTTTACCCCAATTTTTCCATAAAACATCTGTATCCTTATTTATAACATATTTATCGTACTTACCAGATACGAGCATTATATTATTAAGATCTATTATTGGCTTTCTTAAGCTCGGATTTATAACTTCCCAACTTTTTTTTAATAAGCTATAATCAAAATTGTTTTTTATAAAATCCTTTTTTATGTATTTCCCAGCCTCGGTTTCATATATTGTAAATGATAAGTCGTTAGCATAAAACAAAGATATTAACACATCAATATTTTCCTCAACCTCACTCAGTAAATTAGTAGTTATTCCACCTAAACTTAAACCAATAATTATAATCTTACCTTTTTTTTGGGTTTTAATATAATTTATCAAAGCCCTAATATCACTTACAGCTTGTTGTTCAGACTTTAGAGTTCTGCTTACGTCTGCACTTACAAAATATTCGCCACTATATAAAGATGTATCTGGTGACCTTTCCATATGAAAAGGTAACACATAATTATAAATGTTATAACCTCTTTCAATAAAACTTTCTAAAAACACCTTGCCTAATCTATTTAGATCATCAGCTCTCCAACCATGTACAAAAATAATATTAATATTATCATTTGATGCCGTATTTTTTCTATAATGAAATATAGCATCTTTATTACTATTTTCATTATCTACTTCACTTAAGAACTTTAATTTACCTATTTCATAACCCTTTTCAACTTTATATTTTTCATAATATATTTCGGGTAAATTAGGTTTTTTATAACCTTTGGAGAAATCACTAATAAGTTTAGACACATCTTCCTCCACATAATTAAACTGATCATTTTTACTAAACTTTTTATGAAGATTATATAGACCGTAGCTATCAGCTAAATTTGAAATTATTTTCATTATTATATTAACCTCCTGATATTTTTAAAAACTCCCTATCAAGGATGAAATTTTATTCTAAATGCAATAAACGCACAATTTTTTAGAAACTATAATATAAAAAAGTGCGTACATGTACTAATTATACAATCAATTATTATTAATACATAATCTAGAAACAAAAGTCAAACAATATAATATAAAATAAAAGGTGAGGATGATATTTTTATGGATGAAAAAATAGAAAAATCAAAAACTAAAACTGAGCAAGCTAAACTTATGGGAATAAAAACACCTAAGGACGGCGACTGGAGTAATTATAGCTCAAAAATCTGTGGTAGCGTTGGTGGAGCTAGTGGTGATAGCTTTACTAAAAAAAGCTGTGACAAGTTTTGAATGTAAGTTAAATGAAAAAGATAAGCTTGTTTCTAAATAAATCTATTTTAACTTTTATAAAAGAGAGCCAGCAGATAAATAAATATCCACTAGCTCTCAGTTTTTTAAGCTAATCCTCTTTAAGGTTCGATCGTATACATAGCCACTTCATCAATTTCACGGTTTGTAGCTATAATAATATCTTTATGATCTTTTACATAATGATATACATTGGCTGGTCCACACCCTGTGTCAATATTTTCGCATTGTATCTTTCCTTTTTCAGCATCATACGTAAGTGCAAACAGGGATTTTTCGCCTTGTCTATGTCCAATTACAATAGAAGGCTTTCCACATAAATTCCCTCCATAAAGGGCATGTGTAAATTCTACAGGCTCATGATGTACATACATTTCTTTGTAAGTTCCTTCTGTCTTCTTATATATTCGTACAGTATCACCATGAAAAGGTGCAAGCACAGCCAATTCCATTTCCCCGTCACTGTCAATATCCACTAATACCGCATCGCTTGAAGGAGTATTTATTAGCTGCTTAATTTCCCATTCTGCCTCTTCTTCCAATGGAGGTACAAACTGAAAAACTCCAATATCGGAAGAAATTACAGCAGTCTCTACTCCCCCATCCACCACTTTATAATATCCGTGATTCTTTATCATCCCATCCTTTATTACCTTTAGCTGAAGCTGAAACTCCTCATTAAAGTTGCTTAAATCATTTGGAAGCTTAGCTGCATATACCTTTCCAGGGCTTGACCAGTCATCCTTATATTCATGACCAGATTTTAAAGTACATGCTATTAGATATATATTACCATTTCGTTTGATTAAATCGAATCTGTGGACATGGGGAAGATTTACTAAAGTCTTAACACCCCATCTCCCGTCCTTTTCAGGTGTTACTATCACAATTTTCGCTTCTTTTGAATCATTCGGTGAGTAAAACTTATGGGTTGCCAAAAACTGTCCTTTAGCTCCCGGCACCTGAACCATGCTCATAACACCGCCTGGTTCATTCCACACTGTTTCAATTTCATTTCCTTCTGAATCAAAAAGTATACAACGATCAACTTTTTCAGCTGCTACTAAAAAACAATTTTTGCCCTTATATATTAAAGGAGCTACCGAATAGCATTTTGTTAAATTTGCAATAACCTTCTTATTAATTTTCATACTTTCCACCTCATCTAAGATATTTATTTTTTTTGACCATAATATGCATTTTTACCATGCTTTCTTAAAAAGTGCTTGTCCAAAAGAGTCTTGTCAATAGCTGCTAGTTCCTTATTTAAATTAATACTTCTATAAGCCATTTTGGAAACCTCTTCCATTACAACTGCATTATGAACTGCATCCATAGCATCTTTACCCCAAGCAAAAGGGCCATGGTTATTTACTAATACACCTGGTACAAATACTGGATTAATCCCTTCAAATGTCTCCACTATTACCTTGCCCGTCTCATATTCATATCGTCCATTAATTTCTTCTTTTGTCATTTTTCTAGTACAAGGGATACTTCCATAAAAATAATCCGCATGAGTTGTTCCAAAACAAGGTATTGCCCTTCCAGCCTGCGCCCAGCTTGTTGCCCAACTTGAATGGGTATGAACTATACCTCCAATTTCCTTAAATTCTTTATATAACAATACATGTGTATCTGTATCTGAGGAAGGATTTAACTTGCCTTCTATTATTCTTCCATCCAAATCAAGAACTACCATATCTTCTAATTTCATTTCTTCGTAAGAAACTCCACTTGGCTTTATCACAATTACTCCTTTTTCTCTATCAATAGCGCTTACATTTCCCCAAGTAAAAGTTACCAGCCCTTTTTTAGGAAGCTGTAAATTGGCCTCAAGTACCTTTTGTTTAAGCTCGCTTAGCATTATCCATACCACCTTCAATCATTTTTCTTTGAACAAACAATCTTGCATTGTAAATATCACGTGTTGCTTCTTCTTTTGAAATAACCTTGTTATTATCAGCCCACATTTCTATTAAAAAGGGTCCTTGATAATTCAATTGTTTCAATTTTTTAAAAATCGAGGAAAATTTTACGATACCCTCCCCAAAAGGGACTTCTTTAAATACTCCTGGTTTTGTTTCTTTTACATGAATTGCAACAGTATGCGTGATTCCAAGTTCTAGTTCAGATTCAACATCGCTCGACCATGCGCTTAAGTTACCTAAATCCGGATATATTTTGAACCAAGGTGAATTAAATCTAGTTACATATGGCATTGCTCTTAAAATAGTGCTTATAAATTTTGTATCCATTATTTCAAGCGCAAGCATTACGCCTGCTTTACTCGCCATTGCTATAGATTTTTCCATTCCTTCTATAAACAAAGCCTTTGTAGTTTCATCCTCTTCTTCATAATATACATCATAGGCTGCTAATTGAATTGTACGTATCCCTAAATCTACTGAAAGTTTAATTGCCTTTTTCATAATATCAAAAGCTTTTTTGCGAGTATCTACATTTTTACTTCCAAATGGAAATCTTCTATGACCGCTTAAACACATACTTGGAATCATAACTCCTGTAGAGCTAATTAACTTCTTTAGATCTTCTCTTTCCTGGGTCGACCAATCTAGTCTAGCTAATTTTTCATCTGTTTCATCTATTGAAATTTCCAAATAATCAAACCCAGCTTCTTTTGCTGCCATGAGTTTTTCTTCCCAAGAAAAACTAGAAGGTAAAGCTTTTTCATAAATGCCAATCGGAGCTCTATCTAAATCATACATCTTACCTACCCCCTTGATTATAATTATAAATTTCTTTGTACCCAATATATCATCTAGTTTTTCCTCGGTCAACATATTCTCAAATATTGCACATATGTTCAATTTAATTTTTAGGCCTTATCTTATATAGGTTATTGCGTTTTATCCATTAAAATATTATAATAACTTTATAAGTATTTGTTCACTATAAATAACATATGTTCAATAATGTCTAATATTAGTTTTCCTAAGGGTAGAATAATTCACTGAGTAATTGAAAGCTTAGAAAGCAACTGTTGTAAAAAGGTTTAAATTTACTTGTAAATAATAATTTAAAAGGAGTTTTAATTATGAATGACTTTGATAATATGAATGAAAACGAAAAAAATAGTGTTTTAGCTAGTGTGGCAAGTCTTTATTATGAACACGATATGACTCAATCACAAATAGCTGAACGTTTGTTCACTTCGCGTTCTAAAGTTTCAAGATTATTAAAAGAAGCACGAGAGAAAAAAGTGGTAGAGATAATTATAAAGGAACCTTGGGAAAGATTAATGGACATTGAAAATGAATTTATGAAAAGATTTAAACTAAATCATATAAGAATCATTAATACAAAGGGATCTTCATATGAATTAACGCTAATTAAACTTGGAGAAATCGCAGCTTATTACATTGATAGTAAACTAGCTAAGAATACTATTCTAGGTATATCTTGGGGAAACACCATATATAATACTGTCCAAAGTCTTAAATCCAACAAAAATATTCCACTTACTGTAGTTCAGATAATGGGTGCCGCTTTAAAGGATAAGCCAGAGATAGACGGAATAGATCTTGTAAAACAATTTGCGAAAATCTATGGTGGAAAGTATCACTACTTATTAGCTCCCCTTTTTGTACAGGATAAAGACATGAGAGATAAACTTGTGCGAGACCCTTTTATATCAGATACTTTGTCTCTTGCTAAGAGAGCCACAATAATCCTAACAAGTGTAGGTTCTATAGATTCTACTATTTCAAATACAGCATGGAGCAAATATATAGACAGCTATACTCAATATGCACTTCAATCAAGTGGTGCTGTTGGTCATATCGGAGGACGTTTCTATGATATAAATGGTAAGCAAATTGAGTCTGAGTTAAATAATACTATTATAGGAATAGATCTAGATGATTTTTATAAAGCACCAAATGTTATTTGTGTTGCAGGTTCTAAAGAAAAAGCAAAAGCTATTCTTGGCGCAATAAGAGGTAAATATGTAAACACACTAATCATCGATGATACCGCAGCATTAAAAATATTAGAATTAGATGATGAAAAGAACTTATAGTTTTGCACATATGTGCAATAGTTAAACATATGTTGACACCCTTAATATAAGTTGTTATTATAAACACATAAAGAATATTAAAACTTGAATTTATAAAGGATGTGAGTAAAATTAATAATAATATTATTCTAGCTGAAAACATTAATCTAAAAACTACAGCTAAAGATTGGGTCCAAGCTATGAGGCTTTCAGGCCAATTGCTGGTTAACTCAAAGTACGTTACGGAAGGTTACATTGACTTAACAATTAAAACTGTTGAAGAATTTGGTCCTTACATTGTAATAATACCGGGACTTGCCTTATCTCATTCAAGACCAGATGTAACCGTTTTGAAAACTGGCATCAGTCTGCTAACTTTATCCGAGCCTGTACACTTTGATTGCGAAAATGATCCTGTAGACATTGTTATAACACTTGCCGCAGTTAATGACACAGATCACATCGGTTTGCTTGCAAAGTTATGCGATTATCTATCAGAAGAAGAAAATTTATATTTTATCAGAAATTGTTCAAATCCAGAAGAAATGGCTAAAGAACTAAACAAATCTCAAGTAGAATAATAGTTAAATTATTAAGGGGGCAACTTAATGGATATTAATAGCATTGCAAATAGCGGATGGTTTAAAGTATTTTCAGACAATATTCTCACAAAGCCAGAATATTTTATAAGTTTAATTGTCTTGATTTGTTATTTATTTTTAAGAAGACCAATATATGAAACTTTCGCAGGCACAATGAAATGTATCATTGGCATAATGATTTGGAACATTGGTTCAGGTGGTCTTGTTACTACATTCAGACCTATTCTTGCAGGATTAAATGATCGTTTCAAAATGAATGCAGCAGTTATTGATCCGTATTTTGGTCTATCTGCTGCAAATAAAAGCCTAGGTAGCTTGGCTTCCATGGTTATGATTGCACTTATGTTCGCGTTCTTATGGAACCTTCTCTTGGTTGCATTTGGTAAAATAACAAAAATAAGAACTCTGTTTCTTACAGGTCATATCATGCTTCAACAGGCTACTACAGCAACATTTATTGTATTCTTTGCATTACCTGACTATGCTAATGCAACTGGAGCTATTATTGTAGGTTTACTTGTTGGTACTTACCAGGCTGTATTCTCAAACTTAACAGTAGAAGCATGCAACAACCTTACAGACAATGCTGGTTTTGCCATTGGCCATCAACAAATGGGCGCTGTATGGCTAACAGATAAAATTGCGGGCAAACTAGGGAACAAAGATAAAAATCTTGATAATATAAAGTTACCTAAGTTCCTTTCTATATTTAATGATAATGTTGTTACAGCCGGTACCTTGATGCTAGTTTTCTTTGGTATTATTATGTTAATCCTAGGTGAGCCATATATGAGACTACTAGAAAATCCACTTGGTAAGGCTGCTACTGGTAACTTCGCACCGACATTATCCTTTGCAGCTTATATCGTAAATCGTTCATTAACATTTTCAGTTTTCTTATTTATACTTATGAGTGGTGTTAGAATGTTCGTTGCAGAACTTACAACAGCTTTCCAAGGTATATCTGATAAATTTATACCAGGATTAACTCCTGCTGTTGATTGCGCAGCTACTTACGGATTTGGCGCAAAGAACGCAGTTGTGTATGGTTTTGTTTTTGGAGCAATTGGTCAGTTTATAGCAATCGCAGGGTTACTCATATTTCACTCCCCTGTTATGATCATCACCGGTTTCGTACCAGTATTCTTTGACAATGCAACTCTTGCAGTATTTGCTAATAAACGTGGTGGTGTTCGTGCCGCTACAATAATACCAATATGTTGTGGAATGCTTCAGGTATTAGGTGGTGCTCTTGCAATATGGTTCTTTAAAGCTGGAATAAATGGAGTACCTCTTAGTGGAGGATGGCATGGCAATATTGATTGGGATACTATTTGGCCTGCATTTGGAGTTTTTGCAAATACCTTTAAACTATTTGGAGTGCTTGCTCTAATTGTCGCAATGCTAGTTATTCCTCAATTACAATATCGTAAAAACAAAGCAAACTATTTTAATCAATTAGGAGATAATTTAGACGTTTAAAAAATAAGAAAAATTATATTTTAAAGGAGAGATTTAAATGAAAGTATTAGCAGCTTGTGGAAATGGAATGGGATCCAGCCAAATGATTAAGATGAAAATCATTAAAGTCTTTAAAAGACTTGAGATTGATGTAGATGTTGATCATCTTAGTGTTGGTGAGGCAAAATCAGTTATAAATTCTTATGACATGGTTTTCGTATCTGAATCATTAGTTTCAAACTTTTCAAATGCACGTTCTAAAACTAAAATTATAGGCTTAAGAAATCTTTTATCTGAAGTAGAAATAGAAGGTAAAATCAAAGAAGCTTTAAATATTAAATAATAATTACAAAAGGAAAGGTGAATAATATGAGTAAAATAGATGATATAACAAGAGAATCTTGGATATTAAGCACGTTCCCCCAATGGGGAACTTGGCTTAATGAGGAAATAGAAAGAGAAGTAGTTGCTCCTGGTAGTTTTGCAATGTGGTGGTTAGGTTGTACAGGCCTTTGGGTAAAATCAGAAGGAAATGCAAATCTTTGTATCGATTTATGGTGTGGTACTGGTAAAAAAACTATGAAGAATCCTTTAATCAAGCCAGAACATCAGATGGCAAGAATGTCTGGTGGTAAAAAGTTACAACCAAACCTTAGAGTGGCTCCATTTGTTTTAGATCCATTTGCTATAAAACAAATTGATGCAGTAATATCAACCCATGATCACAATGATCACATAGATATAAATGTTGCAACTGCAGTTATGAAAAATTGTGATGCATCTGTACCTTTTATAGGACCAAAAACTTGTGTGGATCTTTGGATTAGCTGGGGCGTACCCGCTGAGCGCTGCATTGTAGTAAAACCTGGAGATGTCATTAAAATTAAAGATGTAGAACTTATTGCTCTTGAGTCATTTGACCGTACTGCATTAATTACCGTTCCAAAGGAAGTTACTTTAGCTGGCTCAATGCCCGGCGACATAGATGAGAGAGCAGTAAATTATATTATAAAAACTCCTGGTGGAAGCATATACCATAGTGGCGATTCACATTATTCAAACTATTATGCAAAACACGGCAATGATTACAAAATAGATGTTGCTTTAGGTTCTTTCGGTGAAAATCCTAGAGGTATAACCGATAAAATGACTGCTTCAGACATACTTAGAATGGGTGAAGCCCTAAATACTAAAGTTGTAATTCCATTCCATCATGATATATGGTCAAACTTTCAAGCAGACACTGAAGAAATAAATGTACTTTTCGAAATGAAAAAGGACAGATTACAATATAAATTCCTTCCATATATCTGGCAAGTAGGTGGCAAATTTATTTATCCTGCAGATAAAGATAAACGTGAATATCATTACCCTCGTGGTTTTGATGACTGTTTTGAAGGAGAGATTGACTTACCATTTAAGTGTTTCCTTTAAACATGGAAAACTGACATCTGCTGTAGAAAATCTATTTATTATAGCAAATTCAATTTCCCAAATGGGCTATGAAGAACTACAATTACTAGACTATCCTCACTAAATGTTATGCTATACTATCAAAGTCAAATTTAATGCGTTGTACTGACGGTCATATCATCGTCGATACAGCGCATTTTTCTAATTTAAGTAAAAAGCAAGTTTCAGGAAGGAACAGAATTTACGATAACCTTACCTGTTAAGCTAGCCTCTGGTAATGATAATAAAAATCCAGAAGCAGAAAATTACGTTCCTCTACTTTCCTAACATTCACAATTATTCAAAGTAGAAAAATATATTCAAAAAAATATTAAACATATATATATTGTATGTATTGCATAATTACATATTAATGGTAAACTTATTAGTAAAGTTAAATGTTCAAAGTTTATAAATAGGTAAAGTAGGGAGGGTTTCAAATGTGCACTAAAGTCGAAATAAAGACAGCGAATGAAGTAGAACACCAAGGTGAACTCAAAAGGAGTTTGCAAGCCAGACATTTAAATATGATTGCGATTGGTGGCGCAATAGGTACTGGATTATTTTTACTTAGTGGTGGAACAATAAGTGAAGCAGGTCCCGGTGGCGCAATTGTTGCATATTTAGTTATGGGTATTTTAGTATATTTTTTAATGACATCTCTTGGGGAGATGGCAACATTATTACCAATTTCAGGTTCCTTTGAAACTTATGCGACAAGGTTTGTAGATCCTGCATTTGGATTTGCACTAGGTTGGAATTATTGGTTTTGCTGGGCTACATGCGTGGCCTGTGAATTAGTCGCAGGGTCTATCATTGTAAAGTTCTGGCTTCCTCATACTAATGCAACTTTGTGGAGTGTATTGTTCTTAGTTGTTCTATTTATACTTAATCTTACATCAGCAAGAGCATATGGAGAAAGTGAATATTGGTTTTCCAGTATTAAAGTTATTACAATAATTGCATTCATAATAGTAGGTACTCTAATGATATTTGGTATCATGGGTGGGCACTCACCAGGTTTCTCTAACTTTACAATATCTGATGTTAGTGGTAATAAAGGTCCATTCATAGGTGGCATATTTGGGATGGTAAATGTGTTCTTATTGGCGGGTTTCTCTTTCTCCGGTACTGAACTAGTTGGTCTTGCTGCAGGTGAATGTGAAAATCCACAAGTTAATGTTCCAAAGGCTATCAAGATGGTTTTCTGGCGTATCCTTTTATTTTATCTTGGCGCAATAATAGTAATTGGGTTCCTAGTGCCTTTCAATGACCCCAATCTATTAAAAAGTGGTACAGACCAAATAGCATTCAGCCCTTTCACTATGGTATTTGAGCGGTCAGGCTTAGCATTTGCTGCAAGCCTCATGAATGCAGTTATTCTTACAGCTGTGCTTTCGGCAGGAAACTCAGGTTTATATGCTTCATCACGAATGCTTTATGCAATGGCAAAGGAAGGAAAAGCACCTAAACTTTTTGGAAAGGTAAATAAGAGAGGTGTTCCAATGAATGCGCTTTACCTTACAACTCTTGTTGCCTGTTCAGCTTTTCTGGCATCTCTCGTTGGTGATGGTAAAATATATTATGCACTAGTTAACATTTCTGGTATAACAGCTTTCTTTGCATGGTTAGGTATAGCAATATGCCACTATAGATTCAGAAAAGCATATATTGCACAAGGAAGAAAACTTGAAGATTTAAAGTATCGAGCTAAGTGGTTTCCATTCGGACCAATTATGGCTATGGTACTTTGTACTATTGTTATATTTGGTTCGAACATATGGATATTCCAAGCACCTACCTTCGATTGGTTTAGTTTTATTACAAATTATATGACTATCCCATTATTTGCAACATTTTATTTTGGTTATAAGTTTATAAAGAAGACTAAGATAGTTCCTCTCATGGAATGTGATTTTGAACATAAAGAATATCAAGAAGCGAAATAAATCAGTATAAATTAATCTATTGAAAGAAGGAGAGTTGTAATGAATCCGATAAATAATATTTTAAAAAATTTTCCATTAATAATTTTAGATGGTGCATTAGCTACAGAACTTGAACGCCTAGGGTGCGATATTAATGATTCTCTCTGGTCAGCTAAAATACTTGCTCAGAATCCTGAAATAATAGAGAAAGTACACTATGACTATTTTGCTTCTGGAGCCGACTGTGCAATTACTTCAAGTTATCAAGCTACTATTGAAGGTTATGTAGAAAAAGGTTTCACTGAACTTGCGGCAATATCCCTTATTAAAAAATCTGTTGAAATTGCTAAAAAAGCGAGGGATGATTTTTGGTCAAATCCACTAAATAGAATAAATAGACCAACCCCCTTAGTTGCCGGTTCTGTAGGCCCCTATGGTGCTTATCTTGCAGATGGTTCTGAATATCGTGGAGATTATAAAATCAGTGAAGAAGAACTAATTGAATTTCATAGACCAAGAGTGAAAATTTTAGTAGATGCCGGTGTAGATATTCTTGCTTGCGAAACAATACCTAGTCTTATAGAAGCTAAAGCTATTACTAAACTGCTTGAAGAATTCCCTACAGTATATTGTTGGATTAGTTTTAGCGCTAAAAATGATTTGCAGATAAGTGATGGTACATTAATTTCTGATTGTGCCAAATATTTAGATGCCTTTGCGCAAGTGGCTGCCATCGGAATAAATTGCAGCGCACCTACTCATATACAATCCTTGATAGAAGAAATTAAAAAGAATTCTAAAAAGCCTATAGTAGTTTATCCAAACTCAGGAGAAGAATATGATGCTCACTCTAAAACATGGCATGGTAATTCCTGTAGTGAAATTTACAGTTGTAGTGCCAAAAGCTGGTTTAACAAAGGTGCCCAGCTAATTGGTGGTTGCTGTAGAACAACCCCTGAAGATATTAAAGCTATCGCTACATGGGCTCGAAAATAGTCCTAGGTTGTTTATTCTTTAAACGAAATTAATGTGCATATCATTTACTCTGGCATTTATACCCTTTATTTAGCTCTGTTCCACTGCCTTCATTGACTGCTACACCATTAGAATCGAAGTTTTAAAATTTAACTTTATTTCTATTCTAGAAAAATAAATTCTATAAATAGCTTAAATTAGAATATTCAGCATCTGCACCCCACAAAAATTCTTCAATAATTAATCAACAATATCATAGTTATCATATATTGGATACTTTATAGTAATAGAGAAGGAACTTGTTTTTTTAACAAGTTCCTTCTCTATTAAAGTAAGTATAGCAAATTTATTAATCCGCTAAACCTATAAATTTTCTGCTATACGATAAATTAATTTCTCAGTACTTTTCCATCCTAAACATGCATCTGTTATGGATTTTCCATAAGTGCCACTACCTACATCTTGTTTACCTTCGACAAGATAACTTTCAATCATAAATCCTTTTATCATTTTTTTAAGTAGAGCGTTATCTTTCCTACTCATTAACACTTCTCTAGCTATTCTTGGTTGCTCTTTATAAAGCTTCATTGAATTCGCATGATTAGTATCTACAATAATAGAGGCATTTAAAAATTGCTGTTTTTCATATTCTTTAGCAATATTAATCAAATCTTCATAATGATAATTAGGAATGTTTTTACCATAAGAATCTACAGCCCCTCTTAAAACAGCATGTGCAAGTGGGTTTCCTGATGTTTCAACCTGAAAACCGCTATATATAAAAGTGTGACCATCTTGCGCTGCTTTAATGGAATTTAACATTACAGTTAAATCTCCACTAGTTGGATTCTTCATGCCTACAGGCATATCACTACCACTTACTGTAAATCTATGTTGCTGATTTTCTACAGAGCGAGCTCCGACTGCGATATACCCTAATAAATCCGAAAGATATGTATAATTTTCTGGATATAACATTTCGTCTGCAGCAGGCATATGATATTCACTTAATGCTTTTATATGAAGTTTTCTAATGGCCCTGAGTCCTGCATCCATATCAGGTTCTTTACTTGGATCTGGTTGAGATGCCATACCTTTATATCCTTCACCCGTAGTTCGCGGTTTGTTTGTATAAATCCTAGGTATAATAATGATAGAATCTTTTACTTTTTCCTGAACTTCTGCAAGTTTTCCTATATATTCACACACTGAGTCCTCGTTGTCAGCGGAACATGGTCCAACTATAAGGATAAACTTATCAGATTTATTCTCAAAAACTTTCCTTATCTCCATATCTCTATTTTTTTTAATCTCTTTAATATGATTTGGTAGAGGCATTTCTTCCATAATTTCCGCCGCCGTTGGTATTCTTTTTATATATTTCATACTCATATTATATTTTCCTCCCTTTGCATTTATTATTACATTTAACAAAAATCCACAAAGCTGTCCTATACAGACCGGTACTCCCGGAAATTTTTCTAAATAAGTAAAAATTCCATTTGCCTTTAAGAAATTGTAAACACAATTTATTTCGTTAATGAATTATATCACAAATTTAATTAGCTATGGGCAATTATTTATGATATCAACTTGACTTCACTCATAAAAGCCCATGATAACGTAAACAAACTGAAGCCACGATTTGTTTTGCTAAAATGCCCATAGTTAGCTTTCCGTAAATGACAAAATTAAGGAGTGAGTTTGCTCATGAAAAACAGTTTAGAAGAAATACGAAAGCAAATTGGTATTAAACAAGAAGAGCTGTCAACGGCCTTGGAAGTTTCAAGACAGACCATTGGGTCCTTAGAAAATGGGAGATATAACCCATCTATTATATTAGCCTTTAAAATCGCTAGATATTTTAATATGTCAATTGAAGAAATTTTTATTTATGAGGAGGAATAATATGTTTAACAAATCACTGAAAAACAATAAGTTTTGGACAACTTTAGTTGTAGTTGGTATTATAACTTTTATATTTGTTTTACTTGATTATAAGATACCAGCATTTATTTCTATTGGAGCATTGTATGTTCAATTGTTAGCATTTTTTATAACATATAAGTACTATAGCAAAAGGATGTAACGAGGACATTAATATTTACTTGCTAATTTCATCTAACATCAATATATTTAGTCTGTTTATTTCTTTTCTTTTTTCCATTAGTTGTTTTATTATTTCACCTCTGTAATCTGATTCCATTGATTTAGCTTTCAATTCTATCGAATTACAGAACTCATATATCTTTTTAAACTGTACTATTGTTTGCTCAAATTCTTCATCAAAATTAATTAAATCTTTATTCTCATAAATCATGTTTAATGACTCTAATTGATATCTTATTATTGTAGAAAATTGTATGAGTAGTTGATCTGACTTTACTTTATAAATATATAATAATAATTGCGTATAGATTCTATTAAGTGTGGCATTATCAAAAATATCTAGATTTACTCTACTATAACCTAATTTCCTTTTTAACTTTAGGTTAAATAATTTTCTTAGAAAATTATTACAACCTTTTGTAGTCCATATTCCATAAACCAAATAGCTATTTTCTATTTTCCTAAAAAAACTATTTATTTCTTCACTATTTACAAATAGTTTTATTTCTTTATCCATTCTAGTTAACCTAGTTTTGTCAATCACTTGAAAACTTTCTCCATAACTTGAAAATAATTTACCCTCTGTAGCACCCCTTATATTCCTTATACACATCCACATATCTGACATTAAGGATCAACCCCCAAATATATATTAATTTATAATAATTTTTTTAGTTTTTTATATTATTTGCCTATATTGTGCACATTATACTGTGTGGCTTTATATTTCGAGGTTAAATTATTTAGAAGTGTTGTTGTCACTTTACTTTCGTGCTTAATTAAAAATAAAAATGTATAAGATTTTTAAACTTGTCTATAATTTAGATATACCACCTTAACATAATGATAAATCGAAATTAATAAAATAAAAATACTGCACTGGGTTCCCCCTAGGTGCAGTATTTTTATTTTATTATTAAACTAATTAATCGCTATTAGGTTATGTTATTATAACTAAAAAATGTGGAGCCAGCAGATAATATCCGCTGGCTCCATATTTTTCTAAGCTACAGCAACTATACTTGTACCAATAATTTTCCTACAGCAAAACACCTGCGTCTAATGAGTCAACTTTTATATTACCCATTGTTTTGGTAATAAATATGTCTTTGCCATTAATATAATTTTTAGTTTTCGAATAAAAAATCATATGCTCTGCATATATTTAAAGTGGAACTTTTTATAGGAGGGTATTAAATTGTATATATTAGAAGTGAAATCTTTAGAAGATCTTAAGTCATTAGGAAAACATCGAGAATTAGTTGCTCGATTTAAAGAACTAATAGGCAAAAATACAAAAGTTAACACCAAAAGCTGGCAAAATCTCTATGAATCTATTTGTGATTATAATGATAGTATAAAAAAACCAGATATAGATCAATATTTTGTTTCTAAAGAAGCGGAAGTGATTTTTTATTTAGTTGAACTTAGTGGAGAAATTAGATTAAAGATGCTCGGATTAACCAAAAGTTATTATTCCAATAAAAATAAAGCCACAAAGTGGAGAAATAGTATATTAAAACTGATTCACCCAGACAAATGTTTGTATCAAAAGGCCAGTGAGGCAACAATAAAGTTAAATAGCATTTATAAAGAGATGATTGGCAACGAAAAACAATGAAATAGTTCCATATGCACATCCTGCAAGCTCCTTTTCATATAATATTCCATCCTCAAAAGAAGGTCAACATAAGAATACAATTACCTCAATAACAAATGCATGGAGTAATTCAGCTTACTTCGATGACTCAGGCAAGGCATGGGTTGATACCGAAAATTTACACAGTATACTAAGAACAAATAAAAGTAACGCAAGATATATTGTAGCAAGAATTTCAGATGAAGACAAAATCGATTCTAATAACAAAACGTTTATAAGAGGCTATGAAATTAGAATGCAGATTGATAAGCTTATACAGGAATGTGGTGCAGGAACAAGAGGTGAATATTTAAGATATTCAGAAGAAAATTATACTTCTATAAGAGACTCTGATAGGGGTAAGATATTAAGATCAGAGTCTGAAAACAGACTTGTTGAGGCGAGGAAGAAATTAAAGAAAAAAAGAATGAAAGGTTACAAAATAAAAAAAGATGAATTAACTGGCGGAACTTTAGATATTAAAAATAGTGATTTTTCACATATTAGAAGCTATTCATTATATCCACATTTAGCAGATAACCTTGACAATGGACTTATAGTAAATAAATCTACTCATAAAATAATTACAGAAGAAAATATAAACGATGAAGATGAGCTATATGATCTTTGCAATAAAAATGGATGGACAACGAAATGGTATAATAAATTCAAAAAAATGTTTTGTTAAGCTTTAGGGTGGTAACACGTGCTTACTCGCTCGTTCCTTTTATAGGGGCGAGCTTTTTTATTTTAAAAGGTAGTAGTTAAGTAGACATTGACACTCTCCATATAATCCTCAATCAAAAAAAATAACCAATATAATAAATAATAAGATTATATCTATTAGTTGCATAAAAAAACGGTATACGCTACTATTAAAGTATATTATTCGACATATAATTTAATTTGTAATTATGGAAATTATTAAGAATTGAACAAAATTATAAAAAGAAAGGCTGGTAATTTAAATTGAAACAATTAAAATTTAGAGTTTGGGATGGTTTAAAACAAGAAATGCATAAATTGCAAGGCATGACTTTTGATTCGCAAAGTTTCGTTCCCTCCGCTGTAAAGGTTCCAGGTTTAACATGGAGACCTGTTGAAGAATTTGAATTGCTTCAGTGGGTGTATTTATGTGATAACACTGGAGTCGACGTATATGAAGGCGATTACATCAAAATTTCATCTACTGTTTACATTGTATTATGGAATGACACCATATCGAATTTTCAGCTAGAAGAGTTAGATGGCTCTTTGAGCCGTAGTATTCTTGACGTAACGCTTGGAGATATAGTAGGAAATAAATTTAAAAATGCAGATTTATATAATAAATAGTCTATTTTCAAAAATAGAGTTTAATATAAAAAAATTAAGGAAAGTAAAATTACTTTCTTTAATTTATTTTACTTTAAACATAAATTATCCATTACCTAACAAACTATTGATTTTCACATTATTATAATTCATGAATTATTGGTGTCATTTTTTCATATGTATAAAAATGAGTATATCCCAACTTCTTAAGCTCCTCTTGAGCATAACTAATTTTACATCCTACATGATCCTCTTGATGCGCATCTGAACCTATGGTTATAATTGTCCCACCAAGCTCCTTGTAAAGTTTTAGGATCTCTCTTGATGGTGTTAAGTCTTTTAGACCATATCGAAAACATGATGTATTTATCTCAATGCCTTTTCCATGTGCTATAGCATATTTTAGAATTTTCATTATGATATTTTCTACGCATTTATAATCATATTCTCCCGCCTTGTCATAGCGTATAATCATATCCAAATGACCTAATACACTATAGTTGTCATACATCTGCATAACTTTTAGGATTTCCTCATAATACCTTTCATTGTATTCCTTTTGGGTTTTTCCTTGCTGAAAATTCTGATTCCAAAATGCCTTATTATCCACTTGATGGCAGGATAAAATAACAAAGTCAAAATTGTAACTGTCGAATGTTTTTTGAAATTCGTATATGGTATTTGTCTGTATGCCAAATTCAATTCCAAATTTTAATGTTATCTGGCTTCCAAATTTTTCTTTACACCTTAAGAATTCTTTATAATAAGCTTCACAGTCACAATTAAGTCCCGTCTTCACGCCATAATCTATATGTTCTGTAAAACAAATTTCATCTAATCCTAGAGAAATGTTTTTTTTGATTTCCTCTTCCATAGGATAAGTTGAATCATCACTAAAACTGGTATGCATATGATAATCTGCTAACATTTGTTTTCCTCCTAGTTTATATCTTCTTGCCTAATACACTGTTTCTATAAATCACTTCTATAATAAACATATGTCTTCATCATCATGAGCTACTTTTGCTCGCAACACAAATTTTCCCATTTTCCCATTGGAAGTAGTAATGCAATAATTCCCACCACCGCTATTGACTGTCCTATACGAATCATATTTTTATCACCTATTTTCATAGTAATAAAGCCACAAAGGAATCTACCAACAGTAATTCCTAAATAAAATAGCGATATCCACATAGCTGCCTCGTTTGCAGACATCCCTCTTTCTATTACCATATAACTGCTGCCCCAAAGACCTGTGGTAGCTTCTAATGCGCAATATGAGAAAAATGCTACCAAAACAGATTTTGCTCCCGGTAATTTTACTAGTTCTTTTAGGCTAAGATTTTTTGCTATTTCTTGTTTTTCATCAGTTGCTGCATTGCTCTTTTTCCAAAGTGGTATCGAAAAGATTAGAATTATAGTCAAACATATCTGAATTATGAAAATAAAACGATACCCGGCATTCCACCGCATACCCCCCATAAGGCAAAATCCCATAATATATGGACCTAGTGTCGCTCCAATTCCCCAAAAACAGTGAAGCCAGCTCATATGTTTTGCCTTATAATGTAATGCTACAAAGTTATTAAGTGCAGCATCCACGGAACCCGCTCCAAGCCCATAAGGAATTGCCCACAAACATAACACAATAAAAGTATTAGATATGGAAAATCCAAACAGTGCCATCGCCGTCATACAAACGCTGAGTGCCGTTACTTTTCCGGTCCCCAATTTCTTAATCAAATTGTCACTAAAAAGACTGGATATAATCGTACCACCTGCGATAATCATGGAGATAATTCCTGCAAAAGACATCGGCACCTGCAAACCCCCATACATACTTGGCCATGCCGAACCGAGCATTGCATCAGGAAGTCCCAAACTAATAAATGATATATATATAATTACTAATAAAATTGTAAACATTGATTTAAGTCCCCTTTTCGGTAATTCATTTATACTATAATAATACCGATAATATCTTCTTGTTTCAATAACAAATAAGACATATAATATAATAAAAACGCCAGAAAAGGAGAAAACTATGTCAATTAAGCCATGTGGTCTTAAAATAACGAAGGATAAGCGTGAGTTGGAAACTAGAGGTACTCCCATGTTCCCCTGTGGAGGGTATTTTTCAGATATCAGCAAGGAAGTGACTGGTGATATTCCTTGGCACTGGCATGATGAAATCGAACTGCTGGTGGTTCATAGTGGAGAAGCACGCTTAAATGTGAGTGAAATGAGTTACACGCTTCATAAGGGTGAAGGAGCATTCATCAATTCAGGAGTACTACATTCTGCGCAGATTGAGGGGAATGATGGCTGTATACTGAATTCCTTTGTGTTCAAACCTTCTCTAATTTACGGTGCGGTGGAAAGTATCATCCAGCAGCGCTATATTCGCCCCCTATGCAATAGCAACGATCTTTCTTGTATCGTGTTCCATCAAACGATTGACTGGCAAGCACAAACACTGCGTTGTATCCGTTCAGCCTATGATGCTTTTCAAAATGAGGAGTTCGGCTATGAACTATTTGTATGGGAAAACTTGTCCCACGTATGCTATTTGATTATCCAAAACATGCTATCTGTCTTAAAGCAGCAAAAACAAGATGAAAATATGGACTCTGTCCGCGTGAAACAAATGCTGAATTTTATCCATAATTCCTATGGAGATAGCCTAGAACTTAAGCAAATTGCTGATGTATCCAGTATCAGTCAGCGGGAGTGTTTACGATGCTTTAAGTTTACACTTGATATGTCACCTATGCAGTATTTGATCAAATACCGTATATCTGTGGCTGCCCGCCTTTTACGCGAAACTGACGAATCAATTACTGAAATCTGCAACCAGTGTGGTTTTGTCAGTCCAAGCTATTTCTCTAAAATGTTCAAGAGGTTTATCGACTGTACGCCTACGTCATATAGGAAGGTCCTGTAATAAACTATTTAATAATTTCTTTTAATTCTTTAATAATGCCAGGATAATCTACTTTTGAGAAATCTGTTACATCTATTTCAATTAGGTGACCTAGCCGAAATTTTCTATAACCGTTATTTTTGCAACGATCCATAAATACATCATACGTTAAAAATCCATCTGCATTTGCGCGATTTTCCAATGTATCTCCCAGATGATATTTATTTACAAGATGGCTAAGATGACGCTTAGAATCCAGGTCTCTCTGTTTGGATCGTTCATATAACACATCCAGATCTGCAATTAGACGAATTGTTACTACATCATATCCATATGTTTTAGATAATTCGTTTAATATCCCATACTGTTTGTTGCTAAAGGGGTAATCTGAAATAATCTGATTTCCCTTATACATTTGAATACGCATCATACTGTAATAATAGACCCAACTTTCACCTTCCAAAAATTTTTTTTCTTTTAAATCATCATATCCATATTTATCAAATATATTTTCTTTCAAATCATCTTGTGATATGATTGTAAACTCTCCACATGCTTCAATAATCTGATTGGCTAAATAAGATTTACCAGTTGCAGGGTATCCAGCTAGCAGTATCATTGTTTTTTTCATATACTGTAAACCTCTTTTCCTCTTTACTATAAAAAAACGGTATTAGAAATGATAATATCTAATACCGTTTTGATTATAAAGAAATAATTTGCAATTTTTAATAAAATATTATTTTTGATTTGAACTACCTAATATGTCTATTTTATTTTCAATAACCTTTTGAATGGCATCATTGGAAGGTATCAAAAGGTCTCTGCAAGAATCTGCAACACCTGCTTTTTCAAAATTTTCTTTAGCAGCAATTACCCATGCTACATTTTGCTCAGTTCCTATATTTACTTTTGATATTCCGCCTAAAATACATTTTTTTAAATCTTCTACAGAAACACCGGTTCCACCATGAAGTACTAATGGAATATTTATTACATCATGAATGTTTTTTAATACATTAAAACTGAGTTTCGCTTTTGATTTATATTGTCCATGTGAAGTACCAAATCCTATTGCTAAAGCGTCTATCCCTGTTTCTTCTACAAATTTTACTGCATCTTGGGGGCTTGTGTATCTAATTTCTGCATCATTAACAGCCACGCCTTCCTCAGTACCTCCAATAGTTCCAAGTTCTGCTTCTACTGATACCCCATGCTGCGATGCATATTTTACTACTTCCTTTGTTCTTTTAATATTTTCCTCCAGTGAAAGTGATGAAGCATCAATCATAACTGAAGAGAATCCATTATCTATTGCGTTTTTAATTGTAGCAAAATCTTTTGTATGATCCAAATGTAAGGTTACATCGACACCAGTTTCCTCAGCTAATTCTTTAACTAAACTGCTAAGCAATTGAGCTCCTATATATTTACATGTAGACGGAGAAATTTGTAATATAATTGGAGAATTCTTAGCTTTTGCGGCTTTTATCATTGAAGGCACCATTTCAAGGCAATGAATATTAAATGCACCTACTGCAAACTTATTTTCTCTAGTATTTTTTAATATTTCTTTTAGTGTTAAATACATACTAAACAACCCCTTAATATTTTATTTTGTTTCTAATTAATTCATTAGTATAAAATCTCACAACTTTTAATCTTAAGCCCTTCCTCTAATTACATCTTTTGATAACTGCAGTAATTCATCAGTTTTGTCCATATAATATTTCATACCCTCATCATTTTTTTCTTTTACGGCTTCTTTTCGTTTGATATTATATAACTTTACTAAATCTGTATATGCTTTACCAAGAGCCTTATTTTCACTAATACTAATTTCGTAATATTTTATAGCATCATCTATGTTATCTGCTTGAAAGTACAAACTTCCAATGTTATTTAATACTTTAATTCTTTGATCATCTGTGACTGTATCCATAGTGTTAGATAAACTTTTTGCCTCTTCTATTAATTTTTCTTTATCTATAGGCTGGGTATCTTCTAGTTTTAAAGTTGAAGAAGCTTCTTTTATCTTCTTTTTTTTGAAAAACATTAGTACACCTCCCCTGTGTTTTTTATATACTAAATTGCTTTAAGTATTGGAGTAATAAACCATGCATATAGTAATGCTGCCGTCACAGTATCAACATCTGTTGCCGTCGCATTAATAAATCCCATTTTATTAAAACTTACTACCAATAATGCTGGAAGCAATGTTATAAATATTCCATGAGCAATGGTTGCAATTATAGTTCCTCGTCTACCACCAACTGCATTAGCAAAAACACCTGCTGTACCCCCTGCGAAAAAGTTTGTAAGCATTCCTGGTAATATCATAGCTAAACCAAACTTAGGTAAAAGGAACATTGCGATTACACTGCCTATTGTTGTACCTATAAACCCAAGCGTTACAGCATTTGGTGAATATGCAAATAATACTGGGCAATCGAGCGCTGGAATAGCATCTGGTACAACCTTTAAAGCGATTCCTCTAAATGCGGGAACAATTTCAGCAAGCAAAAGTCTAACACCTGCTAATAATACGTAAACTCCTACGATAAATTGAACCGCTTGTAGAAATGCATATACAACATAGTTAACGTCTCCTGAAAGTGTAGTACCAAACTTAGATCCTGCGAAAAAAGCTGTTATAACATAAAGTGGTATCATAACAAATGCTAAAGAAAGATATGTGTCTTGTAAAAATTCCAATCCTTTTGGTAACACCAAGTCTTCAGTTGACTTGCTTTTATCCCCTACAAGTGAGGCCACTCCGGCTGTAAACATATAACCAACCGTACAGAAATGTCCTAATGCAATATCGTCACTACCTGTTATTTTGCGAACTATAGGTTGAGCAATGGCAGGCATTGCTACCGCAAAAATACCTCCAACTAATCCTCCAACAAGTATTAACACTACTCCACTTAACCCTGCAAAGCTTCCAAATATAGTAGTCATAGTTGCCATCCACAATATGGCTTGGCCAGTTAAGAATATATATTTCCACTTAGTAATTCTTGCAATGATTATATTGAAAACAAATATTGCTAAAAATGTTAACGCAATTTGGTTTCCAAGATGTAGATTATTCATTGCTTGCCCATTTATTGCTTCAATAGAAGGTACTATCCCTTGCATCCCAAATCCCTGCGTAAATATTTTGCCTAAATATATTAGTGAAACCACTATTATTCCAGATCCAGCAGATAATATTAGGAACCCTAACAATGTTTTAAATGCTCCTGATATAACCTCCCCTGCTTTTTTCCTTTGCAACATTAAACCAAATAACGATATCAAAGCAATTGTGATAGATGCTTGCGTCAAAATATTATTGATAATAAAATTTACAACACCCATAGCTCTTCCTCCTTTATACTATAATTCACCTTTTTCTATTAAAACTGGAACTAATTTTTCTTTAATTTCCTTTTTATCAACTAATCTATTTAAAAATATCTTCGTAGCGGTAGTCTCATATCGATTCACTAGTTTTTCAAAGTTTTTTGCAGAAATAATAATATCTGCCTTTGAGCCAGCAACTGCAGTAACCTCAGAATGCTCCAATTTTGCAGTAACATTAAGATCCTTTAATACAGTTTCGACCATCATTTCACAAGCAAAGCTGCTCCCTAACCCTGCACCACAAACCATTAGTATTTTCAACATTTCAATCCCTCCTTAATATTAAACAATTGTATTATTTCTATTTGGTTTACTAAGATAATATTTACTTACATTTTCACTCAACTCCCTTTCTTATTTTTCATCTTTATCTTTTAATAAAGGTAATATTTCCTCTAATGAGTTAGCATTTTTTAAAATTTCAATTTTTTCATCATTATTAAATAAATTCACAAGAGTTGACAAAGCTTTCATATGTGAATGGTTATCTATTGCACCTAAACTTATAACAACACTTACAGGATCATTCTCCTTACTTCCAAAATTTACAGGTGTAGCTAATTTTATTAAACTCATACCCATCTTAATTACACCATCACTAGGTCTAGCATGTGGTAATGCTATTCCAGGTACAATAACTATATATGGCCCCATTTCTTTAACCGTTTCAATCATTGCATCTATAAACCTAGGTTCTACAGAGCCATTTTCTACTAATAGTTCGCCACCCTTTCTAACTGCATCTTCCCAATCAGAAGCCTCCACATTAACTTTTATAGTATTTTTCGTTAACAGCTCACTTAACATCGGTTGATATACCTCCTTTATGTCTAACAGCCCAATATTTTCAAGGCAATTAGATAGTTCATGTATAAGTTTTGTTCTAGAAGTTATTGAACAATTGTTTTCTACTATTAATAAAATTTCATCTAATAAACTTGATTGTTTTTTAAAATCTTTTTCTTTAATAGGTAAGTTTTCTTTGCAAAATTTATTTATTTTGTCAATGTCATTGCCCTGTAGCATTGGACTAACATTTAAAACAGGCTTGCTTAAATATTTAAATGGAATAGTTGATAATATTAAATCAATATTTTCTAAATCTATTAATTTTATTTGATGGCTAGAAACGGTTTCAGTTATTATAAAATTATTAAATTCACTGTTTAATCTCGATTCTAATAATTTTGAAGTACCTACCCCTGTACTACATACCAGAATCACTTTATAAGTATTTTTATGCGTATTTTTTTTTCTTTCATAAGCCGCTCCAAAATGAATAGTTATATATCCTAATTCTTCATCAGGTATTTTCATGCCAACAAAAGTTTCTAAAGGTGCAACAGAGCCTTCTACACTATTAAAGATAAACCGGTATTGCTGTTTTATTTCCTCAAGCATGGGATTATAAAGTGGAAGATTATTCTTTAATCGATATATAGTTGGTCCTAAATGTTTTAGTAACCCTTCATATAGAATGTCATCATTAACAAAACCAACTCCCATTATGTTTCCGGCATTTTCTATTATTTTTCTTGATAAGGTTTGAACTTGCAGCCAATTCCCATCTTTGTGAATTTCTACTTTATTATTATTTTCTTTTCCGCTTAACAGATGAAGTGTTATATATCCTATCTCATCTATTGGAAATGTAATACTGAATTTTTCTTGTAGTATTTTCACCATTGTTGATGCAACTGAAAATTCATTTGATATTTTTAAGGTTTTAAGCTCATTGAATGACATATGAATGTCTTTGCCAAGCTGTATTCTTTTTATTGCCAAAGCAATGTGTAATACTAATGCTGAATAACTTTCATCTGATAAATACCTATTTAATTGTTTTTCAGCAGTTCCTACCGTTTCCTTAATTACATCAATGTCCAAATTCTCAAAAATCTTGTTAAAACTTTCATCTAACTTGTTTTTACTATCTTTGTCCACCTTCCTTATAGATTCTGTATTTATATTAAAATTTAATGATTCAAACAATAAATACAGAACAGCACTTCGGTAATCCTTTTCATTACCTATAATCTTAATACCTTTTGATGGAATAGCCTCTAGTTTTAATTTGTGATCTTTTAACCATTTTCTTACTTTCATTAAATCATTGTTTATTGTAGTTCGGCTGACCTTTATATCTTCAGCCAATTTGTCGATAACTACATAACCATTAGACTCAAACATTGAAATTAAAATATAATTAATTCTTTCATCCGGATTAACTATATATTCATTAAACTCTTTATTACTTATAAGCATTTTCAATTTTTCAATATGGTCCTCGTTTACATTGTATGAAATACCAAGTTTTGGATCTCTTTCAAGCAGTGTCAACTCATTAATTAATAAGAAATCATCAATTTTATCAATATCATACCTAATAGTACGAGATGATATTTTAAATTTTTCTGAAAACTCATTAACTTTAATCGGTCTCTGCTCATTAATTATATGGTACAGAATTTCAGCACATCTTTCATTAATCAATACGAACACTCCTTACAAATCTCTTTGTTTTTGTAATTGCTTCATATCATATTTTTAGTATATACGATGAAATCTCACTTGTTAAGTTCATATTACTTCATACATATAGTGAATATTTTGCATTAATAGAAACTTTCAAATTAATTAAACGCAAGCAATCCGATGATATTAAACAGATATAAATACGATTAGTACAATTATTTCACAAAACATTCTATTAATTTACATTGATAAAATAATTAATATTTTTTTTTAAGAATTAAATTGTTTCTCCAACTATAAAATTCGATACAGCTTTTGCTTTACATGCTAGAAAGCTCTATTCCTTTATATAAAATAAACATCCATAGATTTAATTTCTCAAATCTATGGATGTTCTCAACTAAGTAATGGTAAAAATAACTTGATTACACCCTTTTTATCTACTATATATTTTAGAGTTATATGATCTATAGCTTTCCATTTATATGTTTTTTTAATATTATATTATATATATCTCACAAATTCTACATTTTTTTTAACATAGCTTTTGATTTAGCAACATAACTTGTCAGTTTCACTCCCACTCTCTGTAATGGTCCAGGCCACATGGCTATTAACCTAATATTATTAATATTTTTTCTTGCTATTGTCCCCAATGATAATATAGTTGTATAGTTAAATAGTAAAAATTTAATCATTGTATTAACTTTAATATATTTAATGCTTTCATGACTAGGAGCTGCAGCTCAAACTAGATTTGGTGCTAAAGAAAACGGAGTAGAGGGTCTTTTTGGGTTAGTTCCATCTTTAGTTGGTGCTCTATTAGGATAGTTGTTTAGTATAGTAAAAGATTTTTCTTTTTCAAAAGAAACCTCTTTAAATGAATATAATAAATAATAAAAAAAAGTGTTTGTAAGTAAAAAGATTTCTGATAACATTAGAAAACCACACGCCTATTAAGTCGTGTGGTTTTCTAATGGAATTTTTAATAGTTTTATCTTTCACTATTCTTTTCCTAACATTGCAGCCCCTATAATACCTGCATCATTACCGAGCTCTGCAATCACTATTTTCGTTTGCTTAACAGCGTTTAACGAATAATGATGAGCTTCAACATATGATTTTATTGGATTTATCAAAGCGTCTCCCTGCTCTGATATGCCACCACCTATACATAAAATCTCCGGTTGAAAAATATTTATAATATTAGTAATACCAACGCCTAAATAGTAGCAATACTCTTTAATTATTTCTATTGCAACTTTATCTCCCATATACATAGCATCAAAAACTGTTTTTCCATTAACTGTTTCTATGTCTTCTTGACACATTTTCCACATAGCTGAATTAACATTTTTCTTCATAGCCTCTTTAGTCATTCTAATCAATGCAGTTGCTGAAGCATAAGCTTCAAAACAACCTCTTCTTCCACAGTTACAATCAATGCCATCATATTTAATAACAAAATGTCCAATTTCTGCTGCCGCATAATTACATCCAGTTAGAATTTTTCTATTAAGTACAACTCCACCACCAATTCCGGTGCCTAGCGTAATAGCAATTAGTGAATTACATCCTCTTCCTGACCCTGCCAAATATTCGCCAAAGGCCGCTGCGTTAGCATCATTTTCTATATAAACTTCATTATTCAATTTTTCTTCTAGCATTTTTTTTAGTGGAATATTATAAAATTCAAGGTTATTTGCATATTCAATAATCCCACTTTCTTTATTCACGCTACCTGGTACTCCAACTCCAATCCAGCATATATCCTCCATTAACAAATGAGCACAATCTAATATTTTTCGCACTGTATTTACCATAGAATCTACTATTTCCTCCGCCGAGCGTGGCAAATTTGTTTTTACACTTTCCTTAAAAAGAATATTGTATTTATCATCTACAATTCCTGCAACAATATTAGTACCACCTAAATCTATTCCTATATAATATGCCATAACTCCTCCTTATATTTCATTGTCTCTTGAGTACATTACATTTAACTTCAACTGTTATACCAATTGAAGTCCACTCAACTAAGATTATAGTAATTTAATTTTAAAAGTTTTGATTTCATAAGGCTTAATTTCAAAATGAAAGGCGTTGTTTTCTGTTGTTAAGGTCTTAGTATTATTCTCTAATAGGTCACATTCATATATTTCATCAATACTTTTAAACAATGTTGCTTTAACATTTACTCTTCTATTAAAACATTCATAAAGTCTTACAATTATGTCATTACTACTTTCAGCTTTTTTTACTACTTCGATTACTACATTTTCTTTATCTAATGCTATAAAAGAAAACTTATCTTCTAAATACCCTTCATGAGGTTCTTCGATTAATGTGTACAATGGACAATTTAGATTATATGCCATTTCTACAGTACTTGCTGACTTCCAATCGCCAACATGAGGGTATAGGGAATATTTAAATTCATGAATTACTCTATCCGTGTCTACGTTAGGTTTTATAGCAGATTTTATAAGTGTAAGCCTCATTACACTATCTTTTATGTCATGCCCATATTTACAATCATTTAAAAGACTTACACCGTAATTATCTTCTGATATATCGGCCCATTTATGGGCGCAAACCTCAAAACGTGCATAGTCCCAGCTTGTGTTCCAGTGAGTGGGTCTTTCTACATTTCCATATTGGATTTCGTAGGTTGCTTTATCAGCATGAATATCTAGAGGGAATGCTGCTTTTAAAAGTATTTGCTTTTCTTTCCAATCAATCCAATTTGAAAAATCAATTCTAGAAATATCTTTATATATGTGTATAGTCTGAATAATAGTCGAGTCTAAAAATTTTCTAGTTATCTTAATTGATGATCTAACTGGACCATTTTCAATTACTTCGGCTCCTTCAACCTGATTTATCTCCCACATTTTTTCTCCATAAAATATGTTTATATCCCACGCATCATACTCAATTGGTTTATCCTCAAATGCCTGGAGTACATTACCTCTCTCTCCGGCCTTTAAAATCTCTCTGCTGCTTATTTTATCGAAGATAGATGTTATATTATAATCCTTATCAAATTCTATATTAAAAAACTTATTACTTATATTTTGCTTACTCATTTCCATAAAGTTTCCTTGAACAATTTTACTTTCTTCTTTTTTCAAGCTAAATACCTTATATCCCTTTGATGGTATATCTTTTGCAAAAAATATTATATTATTTTCTGTAAGCTGTGACTCAACAAGTATTTTACCATCAAAAACTAAAGCATTACACCATCCAACGGGTAACTCTACTTGAGCCACATCACTTCGTTTAAACCCAAGTTGGTTAAATACTACAACTGAAGTTTGGTTTAACTTAATATTAGAAATTATACTCGCCATTGCGAAACGCAGCAAATCTCTTCCTGAATTCATTAAATGGATATATTGTTTATCTGCTACTTCATAAACTGGTTTTATTGAAGAACCTGGAATTATATCATGAAATTGATTTAGCAATATTTTTTTCCAACCATCATTGATTTTCATTTGATTATAATGATTTTCACCATTCATAGACATATCGATGGTTGAAAACATCTCTAAATCCTGATACAGAAATTCACTTTTTCTGTTTTGCTTTTTGATTTTACCATTTGTTGTATATGTACCCCTATGGTATTCTAAATATAATTCCCCAACCCATTTAGGAAGTTTTTTATTGTTTGATACGTTTTTATCTAGAGTCTTAAAGAAGTCCATAGCTTTACCCATCTTAACTCTTGGGCTTCCAGGTATTCCTTTTTCCAGTCTTCTTGCCGTTTCTAACATTTCTTTTGTAGGACCGCCACCACCATCGCCATAGCCATAACACACAAGAACCTCGTCACTTAATTCCTTTTGTTGATATCTCTGCCATGCGCCCATTATTTGTGATGGATTTGTAACTCCATTATATGTTACGGATGCAGTAGGTTTATCTGTCTTGTCATAATCTTTTGTAGTTATGAAGTGTGTTAATACTTCCGTTCCATCAATGCCTCTCCACATAAATGTGTCATAAGGCATCTTATTGTATTCATTCCATCCTATTTTTGTTGTCATAAAATAATCTATTCCAGATTTTTTCATTATCTGAGGTAATGCTGCACTGTACCCAAACACATCTGGAAGCCAGAGAAGTTTACTATCAACTCCAAATTCGTCTTTAAAAAACTGTTTTCCAAACATTATTTGCCGTACAAGCGACTCTCCAGATGTTAAATTACAATCTGCTTCAAGCCACATTGCACCTTCTACTTCCCATCTTCCTTGTCGTACCATAGCTTTTATTTCCTCATAAATTTCTGGATGGTCTTCCTTTATAAATTGATAAAGTTGTGGTTGACTAGACATGAATATATATTCGGGATATTGTTTCATAAGATTAAGAACAGTTGAAAAACTTCTTACTACTTTTTCTCTTGTTTGAGATATTGTCCATAACCAGGCTACATCAATATGTGTATGTCCTACACATATTGCGGTAACATCTG
>Ga0209123_1000741_pt1 | contig 38010 bp, 31 predicted proteins | sample BarGraIncu00431A_FD_184500 | JGI IMG/M metagenome (GOLD analysis project Ga0209123, IMG submission 184500) | Arctic peat soil microbial communities from Barrow, Alaska, USA - Barrow Graham LP Incubations 004-31A (SPAdes) (version 2) | ecosystem: Environmental > Terrestrial > Soil > Wetlands >... | reverse complement strand
TAAGCAAACTTCCTTCCCCTTGGGGGGGAGGGCATAGCAGGGATACCCGCAAGTGGCATCCCTGCCATAACCTTGTAGGGGCACCCCTTGCGGGTGCCCACTTTCAGGAAAGGTACCTCAGCGGAGCATGCGCCAACCTAAGACGGGTCGGTAATAGTCCACACGACAGGAGCAAGGAGGCTCACCATGGAAACGCGAACTCAGTACGTAGAAAGGCTATCCGCCCAGATGGTTGAGTGGGACAACCAGATCGACAAGCTTAAGGACAAGGCCGCAAGTGCCACGCCTGAGTCGAAGCAAGACCACAGTGCCGCAATTGAAGCACTGCAGCACAAAAGAGATGAAGCCGCACTCAAGCTGCAGGGGGTATCAGCCGCTCACGATGATGATTGGGAAGATCTCAAAACAGGAACGGAGCAGGTGTGGGGCGAGGTCAGATCCATTTTGCGCGACGCCGTCCTGAAGATTAAATAACAGGGAAGAAAGACTCTAAAGTAGGCAAGTAAACGTCACAACTTGGTACCACCTATATTCGGCCCTTCCGGCATGAAACGGAAATCGGCCTTGGGGAGGAAAAGACATGCGCATCTTAATTCTCAGCTCCGTTCTGCTACTTTTGGCACTGCCGGCCTATGCCGGCGAAATCAGCCTGCTCGGAGGTTACGGCTGGACCGATAAACCTGTCGAGAAAACCTATGCCTGGCAAACCCAGTATATGGAAGGACTGGGCGAACACCTCGCCTACAGCCTTGCCTATGTGAACCAGGGACACTTCATAGAGCACCATCGGGACGGCTACGCCGCCAATCTCTGGGCCCGGACCAACCTCATGGACAAACGGCTCTCGCTCGGGGTAGGTGTGGGCGGAATATTTTATTTCGACACCATCAGACCTGCCGACGGAGGACCTCAGCACGACTATCACGGCTGGGGGACCATGACCAACGTGGCGGCCACCTGGTACACCGAGAGCCGGGTCTTTTACCAGCTGCAGGGTTACTGGGTCAGGGGCGACAAAAGCTTTGACACCCTGACGGCGCTGGCAGGTATCGGTTACCAGCTCGATGCCCCGCCGGTGCAGGGTCCCGACGTGAAGGGGCCCCACCAGCCCGAAAAGACCACCGACAACGAATTCACTCTGATGGGGGGACAAACCATCGTGAATATCGCCGGCCCCGGCAAATCGTTCGCGGGTCAGCTCGAATACCGGCGCGGCATCTATCGCTATCTGGAAGTGACGGCAGGGGCGCTTTACGAGGGTAAAAGTGACCTGATCAACCGTTACGGCCTGACAACTCAGCTCTGGCTGGCAAAGCGCTTCCTGGATGACAACATGTCACTGGGTGCGGGTTTTGGCGGGTATTTCGCAGTTGATCAGCGCCGCGGCGGGAGCAATAGCGGGCGTAATGTCTTCGTATCGAAGATCGCCTCGATTTCCGGAAGTCTCAAGCTGAGCGAGCACTACGACGTGCGTGCCACCTTTGACCGAGTCATCACGACCTATGACCGTGACTCCGACGTCTTTATGGGCGGCATCGGTTACCAATTTTAAAGCATCAAATGCAGCAAACGTCCCTCTACGGTTAGGTTAAACCTCCCTCCCCCCCTTGCGGGGGAGGGCTTGGCCGCCGTAGCCTTGGCGAAGGCGGGTCGGGGTGAGGGGGAACCCGCCATTGCTGACACTGTTGGCAGCCTCGCCCCATATCCCCATCACTACCCTGTAACCTTACTTAACCCATGCCCTTCCATCCAATCTGATTTACCCAAACCCTACCCGCCAACCTGACGGCCCGTAGGGGCGAACCTCGTGTTCGCCCAACCTCCGCCGGCATCGATTCCACTTTGTTTCACGGAAAAAGCTTGAACACATTCTGGAAGAAGCGCTGCACCTTGGCCGACAGGCTCTGGTCCACCTTCTTCTGCATGCCGCTGATGTTAGGCACCTCGGCCAGTGCCATTCGGTACTCCTCACCGCTGAGCACACCCTTGTCATGCAGTTACCCCAGGATCATATCCGATCGCTTCAGCACCCGGCTCAGATGCTTGTAGGGGTTGTAGACCACCTGGGGGCCGGGCAGCATAGCCGCCAAGAAGGCGCATTCGCGGGGGGTAAGGTCGCTGGCCCGTTTATCGAAATAGTACTTGGACGCGTGGCCGATCCCGTACACCATGGGGCCCAACTCCACGACACCCAGGTACAGCTCGAGGATTCTCCCCTTGCTCAGTTCGTGCTCCATCCGCTTGGCAAGAATGATCTCCTCGAGTTTACGGGTGAGGGTCTTTTCCCGCGTCAGGAAGAGGTTCTTTGCCACCTGCTGGGTAATGGTGGAGGCGCCGCGGGCAAAGCGCCTCTTTTCCAGGTCGTACTTGAGGGCGCTTTTCATCGCCTTGAGGTCGATTCCCTCATGCTGATAGAAATTGGCGTCCTCCGCCACGACCACCGACCACTTCATTTCGGGGGGGATATCGTCCGCCCGCGTCCAGTAGCGGTTTTGCGGTCCCACGACGAGGGGGTGGGAATTACCCTTCCAGTCCTTCACCTGGATGGTGAGGTTCGCTTCGGGGTCGGCAAGGTGCTGTACCGAGGGTAGGCGCCAGACGACCACCGTGAGGCAGATGGTTGCGGCCGCGAAACAGCCTATTGCGAGGTATCCGATATATTTCAGTTTCAAATTATCTCCGTCCCAAAGCGGCAAAGCGCCCAAGAAGTGCGCTACTTTTTTATTTCCAGCCTGCTTAAACGCCGTGGCAGGTTTGTAACCTGATATCCGAATCGCAAACGGTATCTATCTTACCCCTTTTCTGCCTGAGCCATATCCTGAATGACGAACCTGCCGCAAATAAAACAGAGGGCGCCGGCCAATGCCATGGCGAAAGGGGTGATCAGCAGAGCGGAGCGAAGTCCCCACTGGTCGGAGGCCCAGCCGATAATAGAGGGAGAGAAGGCGTCTCCCAGGGCATGAATAAAAAAGATGTTGACCGCAAAGGCCATGGCGCGCACTGCCGGTGGGGTTACGTTGAGGATGACGGTATTGAGCGGACCGGTATTGAGAAAGAGGAAGAACTCAGCGACGAAGATGGCGCAGAGGCAGGAGGTCAAAGTTGGCGCCAGTAAAGCCCAGGCCGCAAAAGGCGCCCCGAGCAGAAAGCCCCAGCCCGAGATGAGCAGGTACCCTTTGCCGCTTCTCTTTTGCCAACGGTCGCCGAGCCAGCCACCGACCAGGGTGCCCAGGATTCCGGCCAGCACCGTGGTGGCGCCAAAGAGCGTGTTCCCCCAGGCGACGTTGACGGCGTGGGTGCGGTTCAAAAAAGAGGGAATCCATTGGGCGAGTCCGCCAATGGCAAAGGTCATCGCCGCCATGGCGAGGGTGTTGCAGACAAAGGAGCGGTTTTTGAAAAGGTTCCCATAGCCAGAGGAAGCCTTGGTGGGCGCCGCTGCGGGTGCCGCGTCGTCCCCGCCGCGGGGCGGGGTGCGCAGCAAAGCGATGGGGATAGCGAGCAGCAACCCCGGCACCCCGACCATCAGGAAAGCGGCATGCCAGCCGTATCTTTGTCCCAGCACTCCGCCCAGCAGGTAGCCGAGCGCGCTGCCGACCGGAATGGCGACGTAGAACCAGGAGAGGATCTCTCCCCGACGCTCCTTCGAGAAGAAGTCCGCGATAAGTCCCGGGGAAACCGTGCCGAAGCTCGCCTCGCCGACTCCGACCGTGGCCCGGGCCGCCAGCAGAGTACGGTAGCCGGGGGCAAACCCGGCCAGCGCCGTGGCGAGGCTCCAGACCACCAGGCCGCCGGCGGCGAGCTTCACCCGGCTCCAGCGGTCACCCAGCCAGCCGAAAAGCGGAGCGAGCAGCAGGTAGCTCAGCATGAAGGCGCTGCCGAGCAGGCCGAGCGCCGTATCCGAGAGGTGCAGGTCGATTTTAATCAGGGGAAACACCGCGAAGAGCACCTGGCGGTCGATGTAGTTTAGCAGGTTCACCGCCAGCAGCAGCCCCAGGGCGTAGCGGCGGTAGCGGAGCGATATTGGTGCGGCTTGGTCCATGGCGTTCATCCTCCAAAAGCTTTTCAAAAAAACAAGCCGGGAATTATATCTAACCGATCCGTCCGATCAGAGAGTCCCCTCTCCCGGAGGGGGAGGGCGAGGGAGGGGGAGTCCCGAACCGGCCTTCCCCCCTCCCGCCCCCCCCCGGGAGGAGGAGAGCAGGGAAGAAGCTGAAGAATGCATGGCATGGTTTGGCTGCCCTGCCCTGCTCATTTAAAGCTTCTCCACCGCCTGCCGGGTCAGTTCCACGATCTTTGCCGGATCCTCGAAGCGAAAGCGCAGTGGCTTTCCAAAGGTGACGGTCACCTGCCCCTTTGTGGGAAAGTTCGCCTCGTGTGGCAGCACCTGGTCGGTGCCGGCGATTCTGATCGGCACCACCGGGATCCCCAACGCCTTCACCATGATGCCAAGCCCCATCTGGAAGGGGAGCAGTTTCCCGTCCCTGGAATGCTCCCCCTCGGGAAAAATCAGGATATTGACGCCGGCATCGGCGAGTTTCCCCATGAATTTCAAAGACCCGCTGAAACCCTGACTCTGGGCCAGCGGAAACAGGTTAAAGAATAGCGAGGCGTACTGGTAGCTAAGGCGCCTGAGAAAGAAGCTCATCCCATGGTAGTCCCCGAAAAAGAACTCCGCCCAGGCCGCGGTGGCGGTACGGTAGCGCAGTTCCGGCGGCAGCGCGAACATGACTGCAGCGTGGTCCAGATAGCTCAAATGGTTGGATACGAAAAGAACCGGCCCCGTCAACTGGCCCAATTCCTCCCCTCCGCGCACCTCCAAAGCGGCGTAGTGCCGAAAGAACGGCTCGTGGAAGATGGTATCCCACAGGCGGCGCACCCCGCTGGCGAAAGGCGAGTTGGTCCAGAACCGGAAATGGTCGTGCCGATCCAGCTTTTCCCGCTTGGCGACGATCTGGCGCAGGTCCGAGACCCGCGTCTGTGGCCCGATCTGGGAGTCCTCGATGTCGAGGCGGTACTCCTGTTCCAGAAAATTGACCAGTTCCAGACGGTCGATGGAGGTGAGACCCAGGTCGGACACCAGTACGGAATCCTCGTGTATCTCCGCCACGCCGGTGCCGGTCACCTTGGCGAGCAGGGTGATGATGCGATCCCCGGAAACCGTGGCGTCGCCCCCCTGAGGTCCCTTCTTGACCGCTTCCTTTACCGCGAATTTCTTGATCTTCAGCGTCGTCGTCTTGGGAAATTCCGGCTCGTTCCAGAGGGTGTACCCGGTAATCTGGTGCATCGCGTCGAGCCGGGCGTTGGCCTGGGAAATGATGTCCTCGGGCGCTATGCCGCCGCCGTCCAGGAGGAGCACGGCGTGCACCTCCTCCCCCCCTCCCCGCTCCAGTCCAATAACGCAGGACTCCTTCACCCCGGGGATGCTGTTCAAGACAGTTTCCAGTTCGTCGGGGTACACGTTCACCCCCGCGCCGGTGACGATCAGCTCCTTCTCCCGCCCCTTGATGACCAGGCCGCCGTCCGGGCCGATCTCGCCCAAGTCGCCGGTCTTGAACCAGCCGTCGGAGCTGAAGGCGTCGCGAGTGGCCTGCTCGTTTTCGTAGTAGCCGGGGAAAATGCTGGCGCCGCGCACCAGCACTTCCTTCCCCTCGATCTTCAGCTCTACTCCGGGAAGCGGGGGACCCACCGATCCCGCCACCTGACGCTCCATGGTGTTGACGCAGAGTACCGGGGAGGTCTCGGTGAGACCGTACCCTTCCAGCACGGTAAACCCCATGGCGCTCCAGAAGTTGAAGAGCACCGGATCGAGCGAAGCGCCGCCGGAGACGAAGACGGTGAAGTGGCTGCCGAATTTGCTTTGCACCGGATAAAAGAGGGCCCGCCTGGCCCCCTTGGGAAGCCGCAGCGCAATTTGGGAGAGCCAGCGGGCGGCTCCCGAAAGATGCTTTTCCTCCAACTCGCGCTCGATAGTCGTTTTAAGGAGCTGCATGAGCCGGGGGACCGACATGATGACGTAGATGTCTTCTTCGCGCAGCGCCTCCATGATAGCCGAAGGCTTCAGGGTGCCGAGATATACGATCGCCGCTCCCCGGTAGAGAGGGGTGAAAAAGCCCCCCATCTGCTCGAACATGTGGGAGAGCGGCAGCAAGGAGAGAAAGTAGAATTTTTGTGTGATGATGGGGATCTGGGCGTTCACCTGGGTCATATTGGCGACCAGGTTTTTGTGGGTCAGGATGACCCCCTTGGGATTTCCGGTCGTGCCGGAGGTGTAGATGAGCTGCGCTGTGGCGTCGGGCGCGCAGTCGGCGACCTGCGCCAAGGGCCGGACACCTTCCATCAGATATTGGAGGTCCTCAAGGAAGAGCGCCTTCCCCTCGGTGATCAGCTCGGGCTTGAAGCGGCTCTGCAGCACGAGTTTCGCCTTGGTGAAGCCGCGGATGGAATCGGCGCGCGCCAGGTCGGACATGAAGTCGACCGGCACCGCGATCGCGCCGCGCACGATGATGCCCCAGTAGGCGATCGCCCACCAGGAGGAGTTGGGGCCCCAGATCAGGACCCGGTCCCCCGCCTCCACGCCGTTCAGCTCCAAAAGGCCGGCCATCTGCAAGCTCAGCTGGTGGAGCTGCCGGTAGGAGACCTCCAGGCGCCGCACACCGGTGCGGTTCACAAAGGCAGTTTTGTCGCCCAGCCCTTCAAAGGTATGGAAAAGATCGATCAGTGTCTGCATGGCGTTGTTTTCCTTCTGCCTGACGCTACGGCTTCCTGCCGGCGGATCCAGGTTGAAACGGTCGGTCCTCCTTTGCCAAGGCCCCCATCCCCACCCCTGCCCTCCCCTTGAAGGGGAGGGAGAGTTTCCTCAGGTTCTTGGATAGTTGTCAAAGATAAAAAGTGACTATTCGCGAGGCATTTTACTCTGCGGGGATGCGTTTGCCCGATTCCAGTTCGCGCTTTTGGTGGTACAGAAAGCGGACCATGTAGTATTCGAAGGGGTAGCCGCTGCCGTAATAGCGAAACTGCTGCTGATGCCGCATGTCGACTCCCTCAAGAGCGGTGAAACCAGCTCCATAGAGCAGAGGGGTGCTGGTGCTTCCGAACGGATCGACCATGGTATAGATCCCAAAGGCGAGGCCGTCGTCAAAGACCAGACCAGCGGTATCGCGCAGGGACGAGGGGCCAAAAAACGGCAGCACCACGTAGGGTCCGGATCCCGCCCCCCAGTAACCCAGGGTCTTGCCGAAGTCCTGATCATGGCGGGGCATGCCGAGTTTACTGGCCGGGTCGAACATCCCCCCGAGCCCAATGGTGCTGTTGGTCACAAAGCGGCCGAGCGTGGTTGCCGACTCCTTCCCTTTCAGTTGGAACACGGAGTTGCTAAGGTTTCTCACTTCGTTCAGGTTGTTGTAGAAACCGGAGACCCGGTTCTGGACGAAGGTCGGAGTAACGTACTCGTAGCCGTTCACCACAGGGATAAGGACGTACTTGTCGAGGTAAAAGTTGAACCGGTACATATTCCGGTTCACCCCTTCCCAGGGGTCCGCGACCTCGGCGAAGCGCTGGTCCCGGAACTCGTTGATCGAGTGCCAGGGGCGCTCGTCGTCCTGGGTGTTCACCCGGGTTCCGGCGCACCCGGAGAGGGCAACTGCCAGCGTCAGGGCGAGTGCTATCCTAAGTGCCTGGCTTTTCATGGCTGCACCTCCTTTTCCTGGAAGAAATTGACCATGTAGGCCAGGTTGTCCTTGTACTCGAGATTCCCGAGATGGCCTCCCCGCGGATACACCTTGGTGCGCTCGCCGAAGGTCTGCTTCAGGTAGTCAAGCTCCGCCTTGGTGAGAATGAAGTCGTTCTCGTTGGCCATGACACCAAACTTGGTGGAGGATTTCAGGTACCCATCGAGGCTCTTGAGGCTCAGCGAATCGATGAACGCCTCTTTGGTCAGTCCCGGACGCTGCCTTTTAAAGTGCGGATAGAAGTACTCGTTAAAGTAGTCGAAGAAGCTTAAGTGCGAGGAGACCAGGAAATAGTCGTCAAGAGACTCGTCCGCTCCCAGCACCCGGTTCCTCGGCACCACGTAGCCGCCGCCAGTCATGACGTCGGAGGCGAAGATCATCCCGGCCAGGTTGATGCGGAAGGTGAGCCCGATCAGGCCGGCGGTCTCCTCACGGGTGAAGAGCTTTTCCTGGTAAATGGAGTAGAGAAAATCGTCGTTAATGGCGACGAAATTGCCGTAGCTGTAGTATTCGGAGAACTTGGACAGCATCTTGTTGAAGAAGACCCCCTGTTTCTTGGCGCCGCCCGGTATTTGCTTCAGCAAGTCCTCGATCCTGGTCACCGAGCCGTAGAGGCTCACCGCCGGGTTGATCATCAGCACCTTTTTGAAATTGAAGACCCGACGCTCCTCGTCCAGTTTTGCCACGAAGGCTGCCTGGGTGGCACCCAGGCTGTAACCACCCAGGTAAAAGTCGGAGACCTCGATGTCGCCCTTGACCTTCTTCCAGGCGACCTCCATGGCCCGGTACAGGTCGGCCGAATCCTCCGTCAGGTCGCCCGGCACCCCGCTTAACGAGGCGGAAATGACGAAGTTGGCGTGGGAAGGAGACGGCAGCGTGATGACGTGGAAGCCCGCCATATAGAGCGTCTTCATCATCGTGACGAGCTTATCCGAATTGCCGTTGGAACCGGCCCCGGCGACCAGAAACACCAGCGGTGCCTTTTTGTTTTGGTAAGCAAAGTTGCAACGCAACCCCTCGTCATAAAAAAAGACCGGCGGTTTTTCCCGATCCGGCAGGACATCGAGCACCAGTTGCCTAATGTGCATCTTGGTGGGAAAAGTCGGCATCATGGCGGCCGGGGTCCCGAGGATGGTAGCCTCGTAGGATCCCGGAATGGGGTAGCCGTAACCGTCGTCTGCCGCCAGGCAGGGCAAAGGCAGCAGGAAAAGGCAGGTGAAGAGCAGTAGTCTCAGATACATAAATCCTCCGGAGGGAGCCTTGCCGAGGTCGACTCGAACAAGGCCCCGGAATCCGCTTGGGTGGTGCAGCGTTACGGACAGTTAATGGTGATCGCCGCCACGATCGTGATCGCCGCCACGATCGTGGCGATCTTCATGGTGCCCGCCACCGCGATGCCCGCCCTCGTCGCCATAATAAGGGAATAGACAGCCGGACAGCATCATGGTTGCCGCGAAGAGAGCGAGTACGGATATCATTGATGTTTTTTTCATTACGAACTCCTTTTTTTCTGTTTATGTTCCCGGAATTCTGCCGCGCTTGCCTTCCCGACGGTACCACTGTTCGAGTAGCCAATTCTTCCTGCACGCCTCTTCTGTCACTTCAGCCGGCAGTGCCCGGCTGAAGTGCCCAAGGAGGGGAGAAAACGCCCGGCGCTGCGGCAGACGATTCCAGCTAACGTCTAAACAAGTAGAGCAGTTAGCGTGCCAGAGGATGAGACTGATACAAGTGGCTAATCATTAAGCATAAAGCGCAGCAGGATGGCAGAAAAGAGAGGAAAAACTGTCAGCAGGTCCCGTCACCTGCGGCATAACCGTCATATGTGGCGGGTTCACACAGCGACGTGTCCTCCTGTGACATAGGGGGGACGCCGAGCGCAGACGCATTTCATGGGTCTACTTCACCTGTCCAAGCTTAGACAGATAAGAGCGCGTAGAGACGCATTGAATGCGTCTCCTTCACCTTTCCAAGCTTAGACAAACGAGAGCGCGGCGGCGCTGAGACGCATGCAATGCGTCTCTACCATAATGGTTCTTCCAGTTGACCCAGATAAACCAGAGGCCGGGGGGGGTAGGGACCAAACCCTGCCAAGGCCCCTGCCGCCGTATACCCTCCCCGGCAGAAAAATAATTGACAAACAAATCAAAAGCCGGTAGGACTGAACGAAGGTTCATTCACATCTATGGGAGTAAGAAAGTTATGTCTTGCATTGACAAGCGTGAGGAGATCCTCCGGGCCTCCTTGGAACTCATTGCCGAGCACGGTTTCCACGGCGCACCGATGTCGATGATCGCCGACCGGGCCGGGGTTGCCGCCGGGACCATCTACCGCTACTTCGAAAACAAGGACGCCCTGATCATCGCCCTGTTCGGAGAGATCGACGAAAAGATCGGCGCGGTCATCATGAAGGGGTACGACCCGGATAAACCGATCCGGGAGCGCTTTCTGCACATCTTCTCCGCATTGCTGCGCTATTTCATCGGAAACCCTTCCGACTTCCGTTACCTGGAGCAGTTCCATAACTCCCCCTACGGCACGGAACTGCGGCGCGATATCATCCTGAGGAAAACCGGTAACTGCTACATCTACCGCGAACTTTTGGAGCAGGGTGTAGCGCTTCAGGTCATCAAGGACCTCCCTATGGTGGTGCTTTTCGCCCTCGCCTTCGGCCCGCTCAAGACCGTCGCCCGGGACCACATCGTCGGCTTCCTCACGCTGGACGAAGACATGATCGGCCGGATCATGGACGCCTGCTGGGACGGCGTCAGAAGATAACCAGGCGGCCCAGGCCGCAGGATTTTTTTTATTAGCACCACAGAATGAACATCCATTCAAACAGGCAGGTATCGAGGTATGGAATGCACATCAGTAATAGTTTGAAGCTCACGGGAACCGTAGTATTAATCGCCGGCAGCCTGCTGGTCACCGGTTGCGAGAAAAAGGCGGCCTCCGCCCCCCCTCCCGCCGGACCGCCCGAAGTCGGGGTCCTGACCATCAAGCCCCAGCGCGTGGCGCTCACCAGCGAACTCTCCGGCCGCACCTCCCCCCAGTTGATCGCCGAAGTCCGGCCCCAGGTGAACGGGATCGTTCAGAAGCGCGTCTTCACTGAGGGAAGCGACGTGAAGGCCGGCCAGCTGCTCTACTCCATCGACCCTGCCAGCTACCAGGCGGCCCTCAACTCCGCCAAGGCCGCAGAGGCAAGGGCCGAGGCGAACCTCGTCGCGGTCCGTCTCAAAGAGGGGCGCTACAGGGACCTGGTAAAGATCAAGGCGGTAAGCCAGCAGGATTTCGACGACGCCCACGCCCTGCTGCAGCAAAACGAGGCCGACCTCTCGGCGACCAAGGCCGCGGTGGATACCGCCCGGATCAACCTGGCCTACACCAGGGTGACGGCTCCCATTTCCGGGCGTATCGGCCGCTCGACCATCACCGACGGCGCGCTGGTGACAGCCAGCCAGGTCACCCCACTGGCAACCATCCAGCAGCTGGGCTCCATGTACGTGGACGTGACCCAGACGACCTCCGACCTGATTAAGCTCAGGCAGAACCTTGCCAACGGGGTCATGAAAAAGGACGGCTCGGCGCAGGCCAAGGTCAAGCTGGTGCTGGAAGACGGCTCCCCCTACCCACAATCCGGAATCCTCAAGTTTTCCGAGGTAACCGTCGACCAGTCCACCGGTTCGGTCATTCTGCGTGCGGTCTTCCCCAATCCCAAGCAAACGCTGCTGCCCGGCATGTTCGTGCGCGCCATCCTGGAGGAAGGGGTAAACGAAGCAGCCATCCTGGTGCCGCAGCGCGGCGTCACCCGCACTCCCAAGGGCGACGCTATCGTCATGGTCGTCGGAGCTGACGAGAAGGCGGAAGTGCGCCCGGTCCAGGTCATCCGCACCGTGGGCGACAACTGGCTGGTCGGCAGCGGGCTGAAGGCCGGCGACCGGGTCATCCTGGAAGGACTGCAGAAGGCGCGTCCCGGCACACCGGTCAAGGCAGTCCCCTTTGGCATCACCCAGGCAGCAGCAGCTCCCGCAGCAGCTCCCGCAGCAGCTCCCACAGCAGCTCCCGCAGCGCAACCGGCAGCAGCGGCCAAGAAATAGACCACACCAGCAGGCGGCAGCTTTTAAAGGAGATTCACGATGCCTCGTTTTTTCATCAATCGCCCGATCTTTGCCTGGGTGATTGCCATCCTCATCATGCTGACGGGCCTCTTGGCCGTTAGGACGCTTCCAGTGTCCCAATACCCGGCCATCGCGCCCCCTCAGATCACCATCAACGCCGCCTATCCGGGGGCTTCGGCCCAAACGGTGCAGGACACGGTCACCCAGGTGATCGAGCAAAAGTTAAACGGCATCGACAACCTGATCTTCATGTCGTCCACCTCGGACTCCTCGGGTGCTGTTGCCATCAACCTGACCTTCAAGGCCGGCACCGACCCGAATATCGCCCAGGTGCAGGTGCAGAACAAGCTGCAGCTCGCGACGCCCCTGCTGCCCCAGATCGTCCAGAGGCAGGGGGTCTCGGTACTGAAGTCCACCAAGAATTACCTGATCATGGTGGGCCTGGTCTCGCAAGACGGCTCCATGGACCGCAACGCCCTGACCGACTACCTGGTCTCCAACGTCCAGGACATCGTGAGCCGGCTCCAGGGAGTCGGTGAAATCCAGATGTTCGGGACCCAGAACGCCATGCGGATCTGGCTCAACCCGAGCAAGCTGAACAATTACCACTTGACGACCGGCGACGTGACGGCTGCGCTGCAGTCGCAGAACGTCCAGATCTCCGCCGGCCAGTTCGGCGGCACCCCCGCCCTGCCGGGACAGCAGTTGAACGCCACCATCACGGCCAGAACCCTGCTGCAGACCACGGCGCAGTTTGACGCGGTCATCCTGCGCACCAACCCCGATGGCTCCACCGTCAAGCTGAAGGACGTGGCGGAGAGCAAGATCGGCACCGAGAATTACGACATCCAGTCATACCTCGGGGGGAAACCTCTGGGCGGCATGGCGATCCGCCTCGCCGCCGGCGCCAACGCGCTGGAAACCGCCGACCGGATCAAAGCCAAGATGGCGGAGCTCTCCACCTACTTCCCGGCCGGCGTCAAGGTGGTCTATCCTTACGACACCACCCCCTTTGTCAAGATCTCCATCGAGGAGGTCGTGAAGACCCTGTTCGAGGCAGTGTTCCTGGTCTTCGTCATCATGTACCTGTTCCTGCAGAACATCCGGGCCACCCTGATCCCGACCATCGCGGTTCCGGTCGTGCTGCTGGGTACCTTCGGGGTGCTGGCAGCCACCGGGTACTCCATCAACACCCTGACCATGTTCGCCCTGGTCATCGTCATCGGCCTTCTGGTCGATGACGCCATCGTCGTCGTCGAGAACGTCGAGCGCATCATGAGCGAGGAGGGGCTCTCGCCCCATGACGCGACCGTCAAGTCCATGGGGCAGATCTCCGGAGCACTCTGGGGGATCGTGACCGTCCTTTCCGCGGTTTTCGCACCCATGGCCTTTTTCGGCGGTTCCACCGGTGTCATCTACCGGCAGTTCTCCGTCACCATCATTTCCGCCATGATCCTTTCGGTCCTGGTCGCCATGACCCTCACCCCGGCCCTCTGCGCCACCTTGTTAAAACCGGTCGCCAAAGGGCACTCCGCCGGGGAAGGGAGCTGGTTTACCGGTTTCTTCCGCTATTTCAACCGGCTTTTCGAATTCTGCCGCGGCAAATACGAGGATATCGTCGGCAAATCCTTTAACCAGCGCTATCGCTACCTGGCCGTTTACGCGGTCATCGTCAGCATCATGGTCTATTTTTTCATACACCTCCCCACCTCTTTCTTGCCGGAAGAGGATCAGGGTTTCATGTACTGCATGGTCCAGCTGCCAGCGGGCGCCAGCCTGGAGCGGACCAATGCCGTCCTGAAGCAGGTCCAGGAGTACTTCGACGTTAACGAAAAAAATACGGTGGAATCGGTCGTTACCGTGGCCGGCATCAGCTTCGCCGGACGCGGCCAGAACATGGGGCTTTGCTTCGTGAAGCTCAAGGACTGGAAATTCCGCACCACCAAGGACCTCAAGGCTCCGGCCATCGCCGCCCGCGCCATGGGAGGATTTTCCAAGTTTAAAGACGGCCTCGCCTTCGCCATTGCCCCTCCTGCCGTCGTAGAGCTCGGACAGGCCAACGGTTTCGACTTCATGCTGCAGGACCGCAGCGGTCTGGGCCACGCGAAGCTCATGGAGGCACGCGGTCAGTTGCTCGGCATGGCGGCAAAGAATCCCAAAATGGTCGGCACGCGTCCCAACGGGCAGGACGACTCCCCCCAGTTCAAGCTGGACGTCGATGACGTGAGGGCCGGCGCGCAGGGCGTCGCTCTGAGCGACATCAACGACGTACTGTCGACTGCCTGGGGCAGCTCCTACGTGACCGACTTCATCGAAAACGGCCGCATCAAGAAGGTCTACCTCCAGGGTGACGCCAAGTACCGCATGCTGCCGGAGGATATCGGCAACTGGTACGTGCGTAACAAGGCCGGCAACATGGTCCCCTTCTCCGCCTTCGCGACGGCGCGCTGGCAGTACGGCTCTCCGCGCCTGGAGCGCTACAACGGGATACCGTCCGTCGAGGTCATGGGACAGGCGGCACCCGGAGTGAGTACCGGCGAGGCAATGGCCGAGATGGAAAAGATGGCGGCCCAGCTCCCGCCGGGAATCGGCTATGAGTGGACCGGGCTATCCTACGAAGAGAAGAACGCCGGCGCACAGGCTCCCGCGCTCTACGCCATCTCGCTACTGGTGGTTTTCCTCGCGGTCGCGGCTCTCTACGAGAGCTGGACCATACCTTTCGTAAACCTCCTGATGCTGCCACTGGGCCTCGTGGGAGCGGTCACCGCCGTGAAGCTGCGCATGCTTCCGGACGACGTTTATCTCAATATCGGCCTCCTCACCACGGTGGGACTCTCGACCAAGAACGCCATCCTGATCATCCAGTTCATCAAGGACGAGCTGCATCAAGGCAAAGACCTGGTCGAGGCGACGCTATTGGCGGTCAAGATCCGGCTCCGTCCGGTCATCATGACCTCGCTGGCGTTCTTCTTCGGCACCCTGCCCCTGGCCCTTACCAGGGGAGCCGGCGCCGGCGCCCAGAACGCCATCGGGACCGCGGTTACCGGCGGGCTTTTGTCGGCAACCTTCATCGACTTGATCTTCATCCCCTTCTTCTTCGTGCTGGTCTCGCGCATTTTTGCCAAGAAGCCCAAGACGGCGGCGCTCCCGCATCCCGTCGTGGCCGAAATTGCAGAAGGGGAAGCGCTATGAACCGGAAACTAACCATGAAACGTGCTCTCTGCCTTCCGCTCGGCGCGCTCCTTCTCTTGAGCGGCTGCGCGACGACCATGGCCCCGAAATACAGCCAGCCTGCGGCTCCGGTACCCGCAGCCTGGCCCGCCGGCCCCGCCTATAAGACCGAAGCCGGGAAGCCCGCGCAAAAGCCGCTGGCCGACATCCCGTGGCAGGAGTTCTTCGTCGACCCGCAGTTGCGAGCGCTGATTGCACTCGCGCTGGAGAATAACCGCGACCTGCGCGTCGCGGTGCTCAACATCGAGAGGTCCCGGGCGCAGTACCAGATCCAGCGCTCCGATCTCTTCCCGAAGATCGATGCCAACGCGGCCGCCAACTACCAGCGCGTTCCGGCGGAACTCTCCGGCACCGGCAGCCACGCGACCCTCACCCAGTACTCCGTGGGTCTCGGCGCCGCCTCCTACGAGCTCGACCTCTTCGGTCGAGTGCGTAGCCTCAAGGATCAGGCGCTGGAGCAGTACCTGGCCACCGAGCAGGCGCGGCGCAGCGTGCAGATCAGCCTGGTATCCCAGGTGGCCAACTCCTATCTGACGCTGGCCGCCGACAAGGAGCGCCTGCGTGTCGCCCGTGACACCCAGGCAAGCCAGCAGGAGTCCTTCAAGCTCACCAAGAGCCGTTTCGACGCCGGTGTTTCCTCCGCCCTCGATCTGAGCCAGGCCCAGACCAGCGTGGAATCTGCCCGGGTGGACATCGCCCGTTTCACGACCCTGATAGCCCAGGACGAAAACGTCCTCAACCTCGTGCTGGGCTCTCCCGCGCCGGCCGAGATGCTTCCGGTGCGGATGACCGATTCACTCACCGCCCTGAAGGACGTCTCGCCGGGTCTCCCGTCCGAGGTGCTTTTGAGCCGCCCCGACATCTTGCAAGCCGAGGGACAGCTCAAAGCCGCCAACGCCAACATCGGCGCGGCGCGCGCGGCCTTTTTCCCCAGGGTCACCCTGCTCTCCTCGGTAGGTTTTGGCTCCGGCAGCCTGGCTGGGCTTTTCAAGGGAGGCTCCTTCGCCTGGCAGTTTGCCCCGCAGGTGTCGCTTCCCATTTTCGACGCCGGCCTCAACAAGGCCAACCTGAACGTTTCCGAAGTCGACCGGGACATCGCGGTGGCCCAGTACGAGAAGGCGATCCAGACCGCCTTTCGTGAGGTCGCCGATGCGCTGGCCCAGCGGGGAACCATCGACGAGCAGGTTGCGGCGCAGCAATCCCTCACCGACGCGACCAGCGACAGCTACCGCCTCTCCACGGCGCGTTACGACAAGGGGATCGACAACTATCTGAACGTCCTCTTCTCGCAGCGCTCACTCTATGACGCGCAGCAGGCACTGATAACCGTCCAACTTGCACGGCTCTCCAACATGGTGACCTTTTACCAGGTGCTGGGTGGCGGCGCGAAATAAAAACGGGCGCCCAGGTTTTCCGCTCTTTTCTTTGCCTCGGGATGGCGGTAACGCCATCCTGCAGTAGAATAGTGCAGGGCATTTGGTTGCAGTACCTAAAGTTGAAATGAAACTATTAGCAGTACGGAGGATGTAATGATCTATGGTGTGTTTATCGCATCATTTGCCTTGGTGTGGGGAGTGATAGCCTTAGTGGCCATTTTCGGAAAGAAGAAGTAACCATCTTTCCGGTCCGGGTTTCCTTTCCCTACCCTAAGAGCATTCAATAGATGTCTAAAACAAAGAACCCCCCTAAGTCTGGACTGACTTAGGGGGGTTTCTTTTGTCCCGGGTAACGGCAGGAGGCCACACGCTATACCTTGGCAGCATCCTTAAAAACAATGCTGTGCATTTCAATCGTCAAGGTCTCGATGCGCAGGCTGAGATCCTTCACGAGTTCAGTCAGTTCGGTATTTTGCTGCACCAGCGCCAGGAGTTTATCTGCCTGGTTCGCCGCCAGCATCTGGCGCTGTTCGGCTGCCACGGCAAGCGCTTCCCGATGCTGGGCGTCGGCATCGGCGTGCGCCTTGTCGCGGTCCGCCTGCCGGGTCTGCGCCAAAAGGATGAGCGGCGCGGCATAAGCCGCCTGGAGGCTGAAAGCAAGGTTCAGCAGGATGAACGGGTAGACGTCGAACTTGGTGTAGCCAATCGCATTTAACCCTATCCAAACGGCAACTATGACAGTCTGGCTGATGAGAAAGACCGGGGTCCCGAAAAACCGGGCAAACCCTTCGGCCTTCAGCGCGAACCAGTCATTGCCGAAAACATTGCCAAGATGCAGATGCGGAAGGTGAAACCTGTAGTAATCAGCCGGCACATTCGGCGGCGGAACTGGTTTAGGTATTTCTGAAACTTTTTTCATACAATCTCCTTTTGAGCCGGTGACTTCTGAAATCGATTGCGACTGGGAGAACCGGCACGCTTATCAAGTCACCATACCCCGCATTAACTCGTTCCAACCCTTGGGCTACAATGTGGCACAGAGGGAAATATCATGAAAGCAACCCAAAACAGCATTGTTCGCGCTCGCATTAACGGAAGGATTAAGGCCGAGGCCGAGGCGGTGCTTGCCTCAATAGGCCTGACCTCTTCAGATGCCTTTCGCATGATGATGATGCGCATCGCAAAAGAGAAGGCGCTTCCCTTTGAACCGCTTGTTCCTAATGATGAGACTATCGAAGCCATAAAGGCTGCTCGAAGGGGCGAACTTATTACTGTTGGCGCCGCGAACAATCTTCTTGAGCGGCTCAATGCGGGAGATTAGATTTACCAGCCGTTTTAAGCGCGATTACAAACGAGAAAAATCAGGACGACATGGCAAAGCACTTGAACGGTTCTGATGGAAGTCGGGAACCTGCTCGCCTTCGATACGCCATTGCCCCACCGCAACTTCGATCATCCTCTTTCCGGTGGTTGGACGGATCACAGGGACTGCCATATCAAGCCCGATCTCATCCTGATTTACCGGAAACCGGATGCTACGCACCTCGACCTGGTACGTCTGGGCTCCCATAGTGAGATTGGACTATAATCGCCTGAGCTGCCAACAGCTAGTTCATGCGTCCATTGCACATTTCGCGCTCTTACCGTCATCCTCAGAATTTCGTTCCGCAAAGGTACCCTTCCGCTGCTCAGTAGCCTGCAACCCACCTAAAAGAGCACGCGCTTCCAGCAACTCGGCTAGCATGCGCTCCTCACTCAGCACCAGGGTCCGAATGCGAGCCACGCTGAGCGCCGTAGTAATGAACGAGGCGAGCCTCATAAAGGTTTCCCAGTAGATGAAATAGGCCTTGGAATAGGGATGAGAGGTGTAATGGTCGGATAAATACCAGCAGACGGCGCACATGACGGCATTCACCAACCCGGGCATGCGCCCTCCGTACCACGCCGCGATGGCAACGGGAATGAAATAGAAGATGAAGAAGCCGAATTCGTAACCGGTGATGTAATCAAGCCAGCCGATAAGGGCGAGCACCATCAAAGTTACCAGCCTGATGGCGGTCAGATAGCGGTCAAAGGCACGGGGATTGGTGATGCACCACTTCTTTGCCGGCGTTGGTTCCTGAGCTGCAGCATCGTGATTTGCCATAGAACCTTTATACCTCTCTGCCAGCAATTGCCGTGACAGGATTTTCCAGCACGCCGATGCCGTCGATTTCGATGCGCACCCGGTCGCCCGGCTGCAAGTATTTCGGCGGCTGGAACCCGATGCCGACCCCGACCGGCGTGCCGGTGGCAATCACGTCACCGGGGTAGAGCGTGATCCCGGCAGAAATGGTTGCAATCAGAGTGGGGATATCAAAGATCAGGTCCGAGGTTCGGGCATCCTGACGCAGTTCATCGTTGACCCAGCAGCGCACCCGCGTATCGGCGCCGTTTACCTCATCAGCGCTCACCAGCCAGGGGCCCATCGGGCAGAACGTGTCGAACGACTTCCCCATCAGCCATTGCTTGTGGCGCTGCTGCCAGTCGCGTGCCGTCACGTCGTTGACAATGGTATAACCCCAGACATGTTCCATCGCCCGCTCCGCGCTAATGCCGCGCCCGCCCCGACCGACGATTACCGCCAGCTCCGCTTCGTAATCGATCGCCTGCGACACCGCGCTGGGGATTTGGATGGCAGCTCCCGTCGCAATTACCGACTCCGGCAGTTTGGAAAAGATGATGGGATGGCTTGGGATGTCGTTGCCCGGATCGGTCGCACTGCTGTCGAAGCCGCTTTGGGCAAACTCGCGGGCATGCGCGCGGTAGTTCTTGCCAACGCAGAAGATATCGCGTCGCGGGCGCGGGAAAGGAGCGTCGAGCCTCACTGCGGAAAGCGGCAAGGAAGGGCCGAGTTCCGGCAGCGGCAACCCGGCAGCCATTCTTTCCACCAGTGCCAGCGCGCCGGAGTCGCGCAGCGGTTCATCAAAAAGAAAAGCGGTCACGGTGGCGCCATCGGCCGAAAGGCGGCCCACCTGACGGATCCCTTCATGCCAGTAAGTGGCTATTTTCATACCTGCCTCCCTCTATGATCGGCACTTGGTCGCATGCCTTTTACAAACCTCCAGAAGTGCTGCAGTCAGCTCCATCCCCACTTGCAAACTGCGAAAATTATTTTCAACATCGTGAGAGTGAGCTTCAACCTCGTGCTGATAATTTTCAGTATCGGGGGAGTGAACTTCAACCTCGCGATGATAATTTTCAGCACCGGGAGGATGAGCTTCAACCTCGCGATGACATTTTTCAGCATCGGGAGGATGAGCTTCAACCTCGCGATGATAATTTTCAGTATCGGGAGGATGAGCTTCAACCTCGCGATGATAATTTTCAGCATCGGGAGGATGAGCTTCAACCTCGGGATGATAATTTTCAGCATCGGGGGGATGAGTTTCAGCCTCGCGATGATAATTTTCAGCATCGGGGGGGTGAGCTTCAACCTCGCGAGGATAATTTTCAGCCTCGGGGGGATGAGTTTCAGCCTCGCGATGATGAATCTCAGCATCGGGGGAGAAGGACTTTATGCCTTTAAGGGATAAGCTCCCTGTAGTTGGTTAAGACTTCCCCTCCCCTCCGAGCGCGCCGCAAGTCGCCGGCAGTTTTTCCAGCAAGGAGCGCCGCACACTAGGCCACTCATCATCAATGATACTGAAGCGGACAGAGTTACGTTTGCGTCCGTCGGGCATGATGCGTTCATGGCGCACGATCCCCTCCTGCGTTGCTCCCAGCCGAAGCAAAGCTGCGCGCGATTTGAGGTTGATTTCATCAGTCGTGAACTGCACACGGATGCAGTTGATTTCTTCAAAAGCGTAGCAAAGCATGAGGAACTTGGCCTCGGTATTAACGAAGGTTCTCTGCCAGGAAGCAGATATCCAGGTGTGGCCGATCTCAAGTTTTCTGTTCCTGCGATCAATCTTCCAGAAGCGTGTGGTACCGATCACCTCTCTGCTATCAAGAGTCTCGATGACAAAGGGAAGGACTGTCCCGGCACTTTCACCTTCCAGGGCAGTGCGGATATAGTCGTCGACGGTTTCGGCCGAGGGAACCACCGTAAAAGGAAGCTTCCAAAGTTCACCATCGCACGCCGCCTTTACCAGCGCGGCAGCATCCGATGCAAGCAGGGGTCGAAGCTGGATTTTTTTACCGATGAGCAGCTTCACTTTGTTCACCTAGCTAACCAGCGCCGGATAGTCGTTATACCCGGCCAAACCGGGAGTGTAGAAGGTCGCCTGATCGGCTTGCGCCAGCGGAGCATCCTTTTCCATGCGCTGCACCAGATCCGGATTGGCAATGAAGGGACGCCCGAAGGCGACCAGGTCGGCAGCTCCGTCGCTCAGATCGGCTTCGGCACGCGTACGGTCGTAACCGCCGGAAAGGATGACATTTCTTCCACCGGCCTGCCGGAAGCGGCTGCAGATGGAGGCAACGGTCGCCGCCGCCGGCTTCGGTGCCCCCATGGCGGAGTGGTCCACCAGGTGCAGGTAAGCCAGCTGGAGCGCACCCAAGGACTGAGCCAGATCAGCGTATTGATCTGCAATCCCGTCATAGTCGCCGCTCATGTCGTTGAAAAGCCCGTCGGGGGACAGGCGGATGCCGACCCGCTCGGCTCCAATGGCGGCAACGACCGCTTGGGTGACCTCAAAGGCGAAGCGGTTGCGCCCTGCGGCCGAGCCGCCATACTGGTCGCTGCGCCGGTTCGAGCCCGGATCAAGGAACTGGGTGATCAGGTAGCCGTTGGCGGCATGCACTTCCACACCGTCACAACCGGCCTCCACGGCATTGCGGGCCGCCTGGACGTACTCTGCGACCGCTGTTTTGATATCGTCTGCGGTCATCTCCCGGGGCATCCCGCAAGGCTGCTCACCCTGGCTATCCGTCCACATGGGGCCACTCATGGCGACAGCGGAAGGGGCCAGCAGTTCCGCTCCCGGCGGGAGGTTCAGCACGCTTCCCACCCGGCCGGCATGCATCAACTGCATGAAGAGCTTGCCGCCTTTGGCATGAACAGCGGCGCTGACCGGCTTCCAAGAGGCGGCCTGTTCCCGCGAGAAGATTCCCGGAATGCGGGCATATCCCAGGCCGTTAGGTGATGGGGAAGTCCCTTCCGTTATGATCAGACCGGCGTCGGCCCGGTCCCCGTAGTATTCGACCACCTGGTCATTAGCCAAGTTGCCGGTGGCGCGGCAGCGGGTCATGGGTGCCATGACGACGCGATTTTTCAAGGTTATGGTGCCCAGTTGCAAATCGGTAAATAATTTCATGCGAACCTCCTGCAAATAATTGAATGGCTGACCTGAGTAATTCTGACTTGTCCGAAAAGTCCCTTCTCCCGACCCGCCGCCTCAAAGCCCGAAATGGAATTCCCTCACGTTCTGGAAGCAGGTCACCAGGTAAATGCTGGCAACCTGCACCCGGAACAGGGCGCAACTTGGCGACGCCGTGAACTCACGTAAGTGCGGGTGGCGGCCCAGGAACAGGTCCAGCCCCGCCTCACGCTCAGCCCCGCTCAATTCCTCCGCGCTCCCAAGAATGGTAGCTGCGGCCGCTTCGCTGAAATCTGCCACCTGGTTGCTGCGGTTGTCGATCAGTAAAGACACCTGCCCGTTTTCCGCCAGGTTGGCCCACTTGCGGGAGGCGCGCGGTGTGGCGAAATAAAGCTGACGCAGGTCTGCCGTCACGGCCACCGCCACCAAGCTGGTGTAAGGAGCGCGCCCGGCGTCAGTGGCCAGCACGGCCAGTGGCTGCCCGGAGCAGAGTTCCTGCAGGATAGGGTCATTTTCAGCGAGATCATTCATGGTTGCTGCTTCCACTCCACAAGAATCCGTCCGTTCCCTGGCACAGGTGATGAGGACTTATTTGTCATAAAGCTTTTCGATCAAACAAGCCATCTCTAAGGCACCACTTTCTCCAAGCGCCCTTAATCCTTGCACCACCCCGACTTGGTTCTCTACGGGCTGATTTTGACTGACCTTCCATTTCCCTATCAGCTTGGTAATCACCATCTCAATCCCGACAATGGCTCCCAGACGCTGGTCAATGAATTCGTGCGGCGCGTCTGAAATAGACCAGCGTTTACTAAAGGGCGCTTCTTGCTGTGTGGTGAGGGCTGCTACCAGATCTCTTAGCCAAGCGGCGTCATCAACCACCCGGAAGCTGCCATAGGCGTGCACTACGACATAGTTCCACGTCGGTACGACCTTGCCGTGCTCCTCTTTGCTCGGATACCAGGAGGGCGTAATATAGCTGTCGGGACCCTGGAATACCGCCAGAGCCTCGACGTTCTGGACCAAGTCGCTCAGCATCGGGTTCGAGCGAGCGATATGCCCGCGCAAAGTGCCGAACGGGGCAGGCTCTCGAGAGAGCAGAAAAGGAATGTGATTCGCATTGAGTCCATCCGTTGACAGTGTGACAACAGTGGCTAGCGGACAAGCGCGCATCAAATCGTGCAGGGTCTCGACACTCGATACTTCGAAGTGCTTCGGAAGATACATGGATTCTCCCTCTTGTCGCGGCGGCGGCAGCCTTTGGCGCCGGCCGTCGGCCATAATTGCCATGACGTGGGCACCGATTTTGTCTACACCCCCGTGCCAGACAGCAGGAGAGCGCCAGCAGCACAGGCACCCCCGGGAAGTTTCTCATCGGGTTCTTCATGAAGATCACTATTGCTAAGAAGCTCGCCAGCGCCGGCGGCGGCCGGACTGACCGGCCCGGCTAGAGATCAAACAGGTAGGAGCCGCGGAACAGCGCCTTTCCCTCCTTGAGAAAGGTAAGCGCGACTTCCCAGTCGCCGGGCATGACCAGTTGTACCGGGAGCAGGTATACCCCCTTGGCAGACAGGGCGAAATTCTGGTCGCCCGAGCTGTGCATTCCCCGCATGGAAGGCATGTCCGCGTCTCCTTTGACGGCGAAGGAGGTGTCGTGGACGCCGTCACGGGTGAAGATCTCCACCCGCAGGATGCTGGTCCCGAGTTTGGGGGCCTTGGCAAAGGCATAGGTAAAGTAGTGCTTGGCGCCCAGAGGTACCTTCTCCCCGGATTTCGGCAGGATCTGGTAGCCGGGCTTCGCTGCGGGGGGGGCGGCAAAGCTTGAAGCAGGTGGCATCCCGCAAAAGACTACTGCGAGCACGACCGAAAACACGATTAAGCGCATAATGCTCCCCACTTTTAAGGGAATTGATTGTAGATCAGGGCAACGGGTTGGTTCTAACTGAAACCAGTTATACCGATTCGATCAGGGTTATGTCAAGCCTGTTAAGCCCTTGTCACAGCTTTTAACACCGGTGACAGTATCTTACTGTTAGTGAACGGTAAAATGGTGATACAAATACATTCTTACGCTACAAATATACCTTTTTAGTCAGTTACTAATGCGGTCCAATGCATTTTGCAGCATGTTAACATGCTCTTTAGTCTGAAACATATTATCGATGAACGCCTTCTCCACAGCGGCATCATTGAATTTAAGCGTTGTTTCCAGGTAATACTCACGTAAATCCATTTCCAGGCTGATGGCGCATGCTATGGCCTCCGTATGCGATGGCTTTGTTTTTAGGATGCTATCGATGAGTCCGTTGATCTTTTGAATCAGGCCAGGGCTGGTGTCGCAATTTCCCACAAACTCCAGGCCGACTCCCTTGAGACGGTCCGCCCGCCTGAAGGTCTCAGCGTGACTGTCTTCCTCGCAGGCAATGGTGCGCCACAAGGCGGCCACCTCCGGCGTGCTTCCATATAAGGTTTCGAAGTGACGATAGAGAGCAGCACACTTTTCCTCGATCATTATGCACATGTCAAGGGTGGACCGTTCCTCCGCCGTCAGCTTAAATCGGTCTCGTAGCTCAGTCATATTGCCTCCGGGGAAATCAGGTAGTGCCGTTATGGAAGGGCGGAAAGCTGCTGGCTAATCCCCGGTCCCCGCGGAATGGCGCCTAACAGTATCCGGAGCAGAGCTCAACCCAACCGCAGAGGGTTCCAGAGTGCATGAAAAAAAGGGGGGAAGGAGAAAATCTTCTCCTTCCCCCCACGAACAAGTGGTTAATGAGCTGCGGGATTCACGGTGAGAAACCCCGTTGGCCCGCTAGAAGACGACGGTGACCGTGGCCGTAGGTGCAGAGGCACCTGCCGCGTTCACTGCCGTTACGAAGTAGGCATAACTGTGGCCGGTTACCACAGTGTTGTCGTTGAAGGTTACCGTCCCGCCCACCGCCGCCCTCTGGGTGGCGGTACGGGTCAGCGTCGTGGCGGCGGGAGTCCCACCATCGACCGCACGCCAGATGGCGAAGCTGGTCTCGTTGCTGGAATTGTCGGTCCAGGTGAGCGTGATGCGTGTGGCACCGGCTGCAGCCGCAGTCAGGCTGGACGGCGCCGCCGGCAGTGGCGATACGACGACGATGCTCAGCGCCCTGGTTGCAGTGCTGCCGTTGGCAGCGGTTACCCGCACGGTGAAGTTGAAGGTTCCGGTGACCGTCGGGGTGCCGCTGATGACGCCGGCGCTGCTGAGGCTCAGAGAGGTCGGCAGGGAGCCGGCGGAGATGCCCCAGGTATACGGTGTGGTGGCGCCCGTTGCAGCCAGCGCGAGGTTGTAGGCCGCGCCGACACTGCCGCCGGGAGGCGCCGCCGTCGTGATGCTGACCGGCGCGGTGACCGTGATCGTGAGCGACCTGGTTGCGGTGGTTCCGTTTCCGGCCGCCACCCTCGCGGTGAAGGTGAAGGTCCCCGTGGCACTCGGGGTGCCGCTGATGACACCGGCGGAGCTGAGACTCAGGCCGTTCGGCAGTGCGCCGGCGCTAACGGACCAGGTAAACGGAGTGCTGCCGCCTGTTGAGACGAGGCTCTGGTTGTAGGCGACGCCGGTGGTCGCGCCGGGAAGCGTCGTCGTCGTGATGCTGACCGGCGCGGTGACGGTTATACTGAGCGCCTGGGTTGCGGAGGTCCCGTTGCCGGCCGCCACCTGCACGGTAAAGCTGAAGGGTCCGAGTGCCGTCGGCGTGCCGCTGATGACGCCGGCCGTGCTGAGGCTCAGTCCGGCGGGCAGTGCGCCGGAGCTGACGGTCCAGGTACGCGGCGCGCTGCCGCCGGCGGATGCCAGCGTCTGGTTGTAGGCGACACCGGTGATGGCGCCGGGAAGTGCCGCCGTCGTGATGCTGATCGGAGTCGTTACCGTGAGACTGAAGGTCTTGGTTGCACTCAGGCCGCCGGTGGCGGTTGCGCTCACGGTGAAGTTGGAGGTAGCTGCAGCGCTCGGGGTGCCGGAGAGGATGCCGGTTACCGGGTCGAGGGTAAGCCCCGCCGGCAGGGTGCCGCCGGAGATGGCCCAGGTGTACGGCGAGGTGGCGCCTACTGCTGTCAGAGTCTGACTGTAGGCGGTGCCGGTGATCCCGCCCGCAAGCGGTGACGCAGTCGTGATGCTGACCGGCGTCGAGGTGGTCTGGGTGAGCGAGGCGGCCTGGAAGACGGCCGTCTGCGCCCAGTTCGCGGTGATGGTGCAGACGCCGCTGACGCTGGTCATGGTGACCTGGGCGGTGGCGGGACTGGTTCCGGCAACGGCGCCGACCGAGCAGACACCGGCGGTACCCGTTATGGTCGGTTTGACGGCGGCGTTGGTGGTGGCCGTCACGGTGAAGTTGGTCCCGTTGGCAGCAGTGGCCGGGGCGCCGCTGAAGCCGACCGTCGGGGCCCTTAAGGTCGCCAGGATGCTCTGAGTCGCCGTGGCGGAGTTGAAGAAGGCGTCCTGCGCCCAGCTGGCGGTCAGGGTACAGGTCCCCGAGCTCGCGATCATGTTGACGGTTGCGCTGGTGCTGGACGCGTTACCGGTTACGCCGGTGACCGTGCAGATGCCGGCGGTCCCCGTTATTACCGGGATGGAGCTTGAGTTGGTGCTGGCCACGACGCTGAAGCTGGTGGTGTTAGGCGCGCTCGCCGGTGCGCCGGTGAAGCTCACCGTCGGTGTAATCCGCGCGGGGGTGATGGTCGCTGACGCCGAATAGGGCGAGGAAACCGTCACGGTCTGGAACGGTGCCGTCAGCGGCGACTTCTGGGCGAAGTTGTCCGTCGCCAGCAGGCGGTAGTAGTAGGTGGTGCCGATGGTGACGTTCGGGTCAAGCAGGCTCACGGTCTGCCCGTAACCCAGGGTGCTGAATCCCGCAGTGTTACTCCCGTTGGCGGTAAGGGTGGTCAGTGCCGGGCTGTTGAAGCCGGGGGCGGTGTCCCTTTGTACGGTGAACTCCGTTTCGCTGGCCGAGTTATCCTGCCAGGCCAGTGTGACTCCATGAGCAGTGGCGCTGGGGCCGCTGGCGAGCAAGTTCGTCGGCACGGCCGGCGGCACCTGGTAGATCATGGAGCGCATCATGTCGTTTTCTTCGTGGCCCAGGATGTGGCAGTGCCAGACGTACTCGTGTCCGAAGTTGACCACGGAGTTGGTCGTGCCGCCGGTAGCAACAATCGCGTTGCCGGTAGCCGGGTCGATCCCGGACATGGCGGGGTCCACCACTCCGACCGGCATGGTCGGGTCCATAGGCCTGATGGAGTCGGGTAGCGGAAAGGGGACCACCGGGGTGATCGGTTTAATCGCGAAGATGATGTTCTCTAGCTGGTTCATACGGACCGTGTCTTTCCAGCCCAGTTCATTCTCCTCGGGCGGGCGCAGACTGCCATCCCAGCCGACCCGGTTGATCACCTGCACGTTGAACAGGTGGAAATGGATGAAGTGGGTATCCACGCCGTTATGGGTGAGGAACCAGATCTGGGGTTTGTCGGCCTGGACGATTTCGGTCGGCCACTCGGAGTAGCCGAAGGGAAGTGTCGTCTGCACCAGGAAGTTGGTGAAGGGCAGCTCGTTACCCAGGGTGGCATTCATCCGGCCGTAATCGAGGGTGAAGAGTTCCTGTATCGCCTTGCCGTCAAACGCCACCTGGGTGACGACGTTGGCGGTCGCAGCGGCGCCGGTTCCGGTCGGGTCGGTGATGCTGACCGCGGGGGGATTGAGGTAGCCGGAGCCTACATTGGTGACCGTGATGGCGCTGATGGCTCCGTTTGAATCCAGAGTCGCCACAGCAGTAGCGGGTTTGCACGCTGCCCCCGTCACGCAAGCGGGGGGCGCCAGGGTGACCGTGGGAGCACTGTAACCGGTCCCACCGGCATTGACGGTAACGCTCACCACCGGCAGGCCGGCGGGCTGGTAGGTAATGGTGGAGTCCTGCACCTTGGCGTAGATGTTGTTCGGTCCGTACCCGCCGGAGGCCGCCGGATAGGAGCTTTCCGGAACGACGATCTCGGGCTGGGTCATTTTGAAGATGCCAGCCAGTCCGGGCACCGCTGGAACCGCGGTGGGAAGGCCGTTGATCAGCTTTCCTACGTTGAAGGGAGTCTGCTTGGTGGCGGCCGGGGGCAGGTCCACCTTGATCTGCATGACGGTGCGGGTGTTGGGGCCGTAGCCCGGCACGGTCGACGGTGCTCCGCCGGTGGTGGTCTGGTCCTGGTTGCCGGTGTAGTAATCGTCGCGCATGTCGTAGGCCGGGGCCGGGGTCGGCGCGTCGTTGTAAAGGATGAGGGTCTTGCCGGCAAATTTGGTGAAGTCGATGACAGCGTCGGCACGCTCAGCCGGACCGAGCCAGAGACCGTGGGTGGAGACGTCGGTCACGGTAATGCTCTTCACGTTGACTTCGTAGTTGACGGGGGTCGACGGAATAACGACCGGCGCTGGCAGCAGCCCGCCTTCGGTGCCGATCTGGACGATCGCAGGGCCTGCGGCGCGCGGATCAGGTACTCCGCCTTCCCGGCCGTCGGCGGGCCACATCAGCTGTTTGGACTGGAGGCTAATGGCCTTGCCGTACTGCGGCCAGCAGTTGGGCAGGAGACCCGTGCCATTCAGGGGGTTCCCGGACGGGTCCAGGATCGCGGCGGTGAGCCCGACGCCCAGTGCCGTATTGGTGATGGGGGTGATTTTCGAGCAAGTCGGCAGGCTCTGAATGGCCTGTAACATCGGCACTTCCGTCCCCGAGGCATCGGCCTGATACAGCCCTAGATTCCAGGAGCGGTCGTTGGCCGCGGCCAGAATCCGGAAGCGGTAGGCCTCGGGAGCCACGTGCAGGACGGGATAGGCTTTGCCGTTGACCACCGGAGTGTCCATGAACCCTTCCGGGGTCCCCGACGGGTTGGGAATAATGGGGCAGCCTGCCAGGTAGTTGTTGGCGGAGGTGGGCGTAATAACCTGCCCCGGGAAGGCGGCTGAGGTACAGGGGATGGTGACCGCCGTGTTCGGGCCGAGCGGCCCGTTGCCGGCTGCGGTGAGGGTGGTCTGCGCCGGGTAAAACCAGGCGCCGTAGTCCCAGCGGCCGAAGGCACTAGCCCCGCCGGCGTCGAAGGGGTTCTGGTTCGGATTGTAGACATGAGGGAACCAGAGGTCCCCGTTGCCATTGGTTCCGGTCGGGCCGGTCGTGGTCCCCCAGATCCAGGTCGGATCCTGGGTGGCCAACTGGTCCTGGCTCGGTACGAAGGTCTTGTCCTGGAGTACCAGGGGAATCAGGTGCGCCGTGTCGGCGGCGGGTTGGGTGGTGGCGTTGGTCGCGATGGTCCCGGGAACGCCCAGTTTCAGCAGCGCCGCTTCCTCCGCCGGATCGTAGAGCAGGTAGCCGGCAGCTTCGCCCGCGTAGACGTTGAGTCGGGTGATGCCCATGGCGTGGTCGTGGTAGAACATCAGGCGGCCGCTTTGCTGGTTGGTCCAGTAGAACGACATGGCGCCCTGCCCCGGGTCGGTGACCGCTCCGGCGGGGAGTTGCGCCGGGGTTCCGCCCGAGCAGTTCGTGGTGACGGTTGCGCTGCACTGGGGGACCACCTGTCCGTTGGCAAAGTACATGTCGGGGACCATCTGGGTACTGGCACCGCGCTGCAGGGTCGACGTTTCGCCGACGGGTACCGTCCACTGGTGCGCGGTCCCGTCGCTGATCCAGGGGGTGACGCCGCCGTGCAGATGCAGCGTGGCGCGGTTATCGAGATAGGGAGTGCCATCGGGGCCGTTTCCGGCACCCATGTAGGAGCTATCCGCAGGGATGAAGAGGTCGCCACCGGCGCCGGTGGGAAGGCAGTTGGTAAACTTCACCCGTACCGGGCGGTCCCTCTGTGCCAGGATAACCGGTCCCAGGTAATTGAAGGCCGGCGCAGTGGGGCAGGCATTGCTGCCGCTTGGGACCTGGACATAGCCGCGCACCGTCGTCGGGGGCAGGTCACGGTGCATGGTGGTCTTAGTCTGCACCAGCGCGATTTCGTAGTAGTCGCTACCGGGGAAGGTGTTGATGTCGGCCGCCGCGATGGCGCCCTTAAGGTCGGGCAAGGCATCCACAAATTTGGGCATGCCGCCGACGAAAGGTCCTGTGGGCGATAATTGAGCGTAGATATCAGCTCCGCTGCCGGTGGGGTCGGTTATGTTGATGACCGGGGCCTTGTATCCGGAACCGCCGTTACTGCAGGTGATGCTGGTGATACTGCCTACGAAGCCGGTTGCGGAGCCGTCAATGTCGAAGGCGGCTGAACAGCTTGCGGGGACCACCGTGGGGGAGTTGAAAAAATCCGTGACGGTGACCACGGGCGCAGTGTACCCGCTACCGCCGTCGTTAATCAGAATGCCCGCAGGTGTGATATCGATGGGAGCCGTCGGCAGCGGACTGTTGGCATAGTTTGCCTTGCCGAAGAAGTCGGTGCAGACCGTGGTTCCCGTCGTAGCACCGGGTGCCAGGTATTGGGGAATCGTTTGAGCAGCGTCCGCCCACCCGTTGCAGGTGGGGACCGAGGCCGATTTGGCCCAGACCTGCCCCTGGTCGACTGCGCCGACCAGGGCGACGGCCGCCGAGAGCATGGTCATCCACTTCAAGAAGTTCCTGGTTCTCATGGCTGCCTCCCGTGTGCTTTAGCAGCGGCCTTGCGCGCGGCGTTGCGTTTTGCCGCGGCCAACCTGTCATCGCCGGTAGTACTGCGTCCGAGCCCCTTGCTTTTACGCAGCGCGGCGCTGGCATTGGTTTTTTTCGTTGTGGGGGAACGTCGCACCCACTGGGATTACTTCGATTGCAGGCGGCGATTGAGCGCCGGTCGGGAGATGCCCAGCAAAGAGGCTGCCACCCCCTGGTTGGATTTGGCGAGTTCAAGGGCCTTGGCAATGAGCACGTCTTCGGCTTCCTTCAAGGTGGGGAAACGGGAAAAGACGAGGGCACCCGACGGGCTTGAAAAACAGTTTTCCTCGCCGCTTTGAGACTCCAGTCGCTCCCGCCTGATGATCTCCTTGAACAGTTCCAGCTTCAGCTTGTCGGAGACGTTTCTGGCGACCGCCTCGAACACCATGGCCTGCAGTTCACGCACGTTGCCGGGAAACGGGTGACAGCAAAGGAGTGTAATCAGTTCCTGGGGATAAGAAGGGGCCGGTTTGCCCAGAGATTGGGCTGCATAGCTGACGAAGGAATTCAAGAGGAGAGGGAGGTCATGCTGCCGACTGCGCAGCGGGGGGATATTGATCTGATGGGCGAAGAGACGGTAGTAGAGGTCCCTGCGGAAGGTTCCCCGACTGACCGCCGTTTTAAGGTCCCGGTTGGTGGCGATGATGACCCTGGCGTCGCTTTTGGAAGGGGTGTCGCTGCCGAGGCGGTAGTATTCCTGTTCCTGGATCAGCCGCAGCAGCCTGATCTGTGCCGACTCCGAAAGTTCACCGATCTCGTCCAGGAAAAGCGTCCCCTTGGCGGCCCTGTGCACCAAACCTTCCCTGTCCGTCATAGCTCCGGTGAAGGTCCCCTTCTTGTGCCCAAAAAGGGTGTCACAGAACATATTGTCGTCAAGCCCCGCCACATTGACTGCGACAAGGGGCCCTGAGCGCGCGCTCGCCTGGTGCAGCGCCCGGGCGAAGAGTTCCTTCCCAACTCCCGTCTCGCCAAGTATCAGCACCGGCTGTCGGGTCGGCGCGATTACCGTCGCGTAGCGCAGCAGTTCCCGCATGGCCAGGTCCCGTGTGACAATATAGGGGAATTCGTCGCAACGCTCGGCCAGCGCCACCGGGGGCAGGCGTTTCAGGTTGAGAACCTCCTCGTTGAGGGGGCGCAACTCCAGCGCCCTGCTGATACTGGCCAGCAGTTTCCTCAGATCTAGCGGTTTCAAAAGGTAGTCGCAGGCCCCAAGTCTCATGCAGTCGATCGCCGTTTCCAGCTGGTGTTCGGCAGTCTGGATGATCACCGGCAAAGTGGGATGCTTTGCGACCAACTGCTTCAGCAGATCTTGTCCGGAAAGGTTGGGCATTTTCAGGTCCAACACGACCACGGCTGCGTCCTGACCGTCCAGAAACTGCAGCACCAGACAGCTGTCGTCAAAAGTAACGACATTGGAAAAACCCTTGCTGAGGAGGATCTGCTTCTGGCACTCCATGCTCGTTTTGTTGTCGTCCACCAAAACAATGGGTAGTTGGGAATCTGCTGCCATGAAACAGCTCTCCTCGCGATTAGTTCTGACCAGGCAAGTTCTGACAACTCAGCCAATTAGCGTGTTTAACGACAACGATCAATTGCAGTATTATACCGATTTTGTCAAGCAAAGAAAATGACGTGGGGGTCCGCTGCCGTGCTACAGACGCCCCCCAAATCTCTTTCGTCCGGGTTACTGCTCTTTTCCATACCGAATTAAGCGGGTACCCGGAAGCACGGCCTGAAGATTAAGCTACAAACACATTACAATCCGCTTATAGCAAAAAAATTCACTCAACATTGTTGCCCCGTTGTCGATACTGTCCTTGAGCCTTTCAGTTTACTTCACTATGGATTTCAGACATTGACTTAACCTTGGGCACCAGAAAGTCTACTAATACCGTGAGGAGCATAAAAACATGGCCGTTGCATCGATTACCGCAACCACGCAGTTTCTGACGTTCAGGCTGAAAGACGAACTGTTTGCACTCGACATCGCGAAGGTGCGCGAAGTGCTCGATTTCACCTCAATTACCAAGGTCCCCCGGACTCCCGACTATATGCGTGGGGTGATCAACCTGCGCGGAAGTGTGGTTCCGGTCGTGGATCTGCGTCTCAAGTTCGGCATGACGATGTCGGAGCAGACCGTCAACACCTGTGTCATCATCGTCGGAGTGGAGATGGACGGCGAGCTGGTGGTGATGGGGGCGATGGCGGACGCGGTTCAGGAGGTGCTCGACCTGGAACCCGATCAGATCGAACCGGCCCCGCGCATCGGCACCAAGCTCAATACGGAATTCATCCGTGGCATGGGGAAGCACGCCGAGCAATTCATCATCATCCTCGACATAGATAAGGTCTTCGCCAGCGAGGAATTGGAACTGGTCGCAGCCTAAGTTATGACAGTCACACACCAGCGGTTATCAGTACAAGCAATCAAATCCAGGAGTAAGGCATGAGATGGTTCTATAACTTGAATATCGGCACGAAACTTCTGAGCAGTTACATCCTGCTCTCCCTGCTGGCAGGGGTCATCGGGTGGGTCGGGGTGACCAACATCAAGAAGATCGCCGACGAGGATCGGCAGATGTATGAGCGTATCAACGTTCCGATTTCCGAACTCCTGGCCATTTCCACGTCGTTTCAAAGGGTTCGGGTAAATATCCGCGACCTCATCACTGCGAAGACTCCCGAGGAAAGGACTAAATTCTCCGGAAGGATCAAGGAATTGCGCGAAGACCTGGCCAGCAACTGCACCTCGTTTGAGAAGACGATCATAACGGAAGAGGCGCGGAAACTCTTTCGTGACCTGGAAGATGCACGCAAGGCCTATCTGCCGCTCCTGGACCGTACCATGCAACTGGCCCTGGCCGGGAAAACCGCGGAAGCCAATGCCATGCTGTTCGGCGACATGGGCAAGGGCTCCAGGGAATTGCAAAACGCCATCGAAAAGCTCGCCACCAGGAAAGTCGCGCAGGCCAAGAAGATGGCGGAGAGCAACAGCGCCACCGCCAAGGACTCGGTGCAGATCACCGTCATCCTTGCCGCTGTCGTCATGTTCCTGGCGGTGTTCCTCGGGTTCTTCATCGCCCGGATCATCAGCCGCCCGGTGAAGGAACTGGCCGCGGCCGCCGATCGGATGGCGCTGGGCGATGTCGGCGTGGTGATACTGGCGGATACTAGGGACGAGATCGGCATGCTGGCCAACTCCTTCAGGAACATGGTGGAAAACATCAAGGAAGCGGCCGTAGCAGCGGAAAAGGTCGCCGGCGGTGACCTGACCGTACGTATCAAGGTGAAGTCAGAGGCCGATCTGCTGGGCACCAGCCTCGACGCGATGGTACGAAATCTGACCGGAATCGTGAACCAGGTGAAATCCGCCGCGGACAACGTGGCCGCCGGAAGCCAGGAGCTCTCCTCCAGCTCGGAGGAGCTCTCCCAGGGGGCGTCCGAGCAGGCGGCGGCGGCCGAGGAGGCGTCCTCGTCGATGGAACAGATGTCGGCCAACATCAGGCAGAATGCAGACAACGCCCTGCAAACCGAGAAGATGGCGGTGGTCTCGGCAGCGGACGCCAGGGTCGGAGGCAAGGCGGTCGCCGACACGGTTGCCGCAATGAAACAAATTGCCGGAAAGATCTCCATCATAGAGGAGATTTCCCGCCAGACCAACATGCTGGCGCTCAACGCGGCGATCGAGGCGGCCAGGGCCGGCGAGCATGGCAAGGGGTTCGCGGTGGTGGCAAGCGAGGTGCGCAAGCTCGCCGAGCGCAGCCAGACGGCCGCGAATGAAATAGCGGACCTCTCGGTCTCCAGTGTCGATGTGGCAGAAAAGGCGGGCGAGATGCTCTCCAGGATGGTACCCGACATCCAGCGCACCGCGGAACTGGTTCAGGAAATCAGTGCCGCCAGCCGCGAACAGGACACCGGCGCCGAGCAGATCAACAAGGCGATTCAGCAACTCGACCAGGTGATTCAGCAAAACGCTTCAGCCTGTGAGGAGATTGCCTCGACCTCGGAGGAACTGGCGGCCCAGGCAGAACAGTTGCAGTCGAGCATCGCCTATTTCCGGACCGGCGAGGATACGGCAAGCGACAGCACTTACCGGTCGAAATCTTCGAGTTCACGGAAGAAGCCTGTCGCCCACATATTAACCAAGGGCTATCGCGCTGAGGATAATCCCAGGAGAAAAACGGCCAGCGCCAAGGGTACCTCGCTGGTTCTCGATGCGGGCACCGACGGTATGGATGGGGATTACGAGGTGTTTTAATAAGATAGGCGCACGAGGTAGTTTTTGCTTGTCTTCACTGCCAGTAAGCGACTTCACCTCCCCTTCAAGGGTCGGGGTGGGGATGGGAATAGTCAGGCACTAAAAAGGGGTACGAAATTCGTACCCCTTTTTTTGTTTGCCGTAGCTTTCGCCTGGCTGACTTTGGCTAGAGGGACCTTCTCCGCAGGAAGCCGACGCCCAGCAATCCGAGGGCCAGCAGGGCAAGGGTTGAAGGCTCGGGGGTCGGGATGGTAACAGTCTCGTAGACGACGTCGTTCGCGCAGGTCGTTTCCCAACCGATGATGAGCGTTTTGCCGTACAGGCTGCCAAGGTCCACATTGTCGAAGGTGTAGGTGGAGGAGCCGGTATAAAAGGGGGTGGCCGTGTCATTGACTGAGGCGCTCCCCCCGAAACCGGAAAAGTACGCCGTCCCGAGCGGGTTGGACAGGTAGTTAGGATCAATTGCCACCGGGTGATTTTCGCGAATGTAATAACCGGACCAAATCCCGAAATTATCGGTACCAGACATGACATAAGCCGGATTGGTCACGTCCATGGAGGTAAGCCCAAGAGTTGAAATATCGTACATATTGTAGCCACCGGGAGCCAGGGTGACGGTTTGCCCCAGGGTATCGCCGCGATTTGTCGGTACTGAATAGGTATCAACCGCATAATCCCACGTCACGTCCCCGGGTACCTTGACTACATTTATGAAAAGGTTACCCGGTGAAAGCATTTGCCAGTCATTGTTGGGCGTGTAGTAATCAAAGGTTATGCTGGACAGTTTCCCGTTATTGACGATGACGGTTCCACCGGCGATATTGGGGTCACCGACCACCGGTGCGTAGTTCCAGGCGTTCCCCTTCGGGATATAACCGGGCCAGTAATTGGTGGTTTTCCCGAATGTGAGCGTAGTTGGCGTGGCAAAGGCGAAACTCGCGAAGGCTAATGGCATAACAATGAATGTGGTCAGAATAAATGTTTTCATTTGGCAGTCTCCTCGTTTTACGGAGACTAATACATTAGACGTGCCAACAAAGAATAAATTCAAAATCACTCATTTTTACGGCTAGTTGCGACCATCGGCCAACTCCACTGATTTGATCCTGAACGGCTAAGTGTAAATAAAGCCGACACTGCGATTTGCCTGTGTAAGAAATCCCGACAGCGCCCTTCCCCCCAGGTTAACCGGCAACAATCCGTCTTTCGCTCGGGCACCCCCCCTGCCTCTCTGCATTCGCCTTCCCCCTTATTTTATAGGGGGGACAAAACACACCACCCATGCACTGGATAATCCGTAACCTAACGGCCCTGCCCTTCCAGGACAGGATGGGTTTCAAATTTATTTCGCATAGCTTTATGGTGAAAGATTTCTGCAGGGCGTTTTAACGCAAAAAGCCCGCATCTGACCATTGTGGCAGGGAGCGGGCACAGGCAACTGGCACTTGTCATCAGAGGTTACCAGGTGAAACGGCTTACGATACTCCGGAGATCCTCGGACAGTTCCGTTAGCCGCTCCGCTGCCGCGGCGGTCTCGTTCGCCCCTCTTGCCGCATCATGGACGGCCTCGTTGATCTCGCCGATATTCTGGCTGATCAGGTTCGTCGTGGCGGTCTGCTCCTCCGCAGCCGTGGCAATCTGGCTCACCTGCAAAGAGACGGACCCGATCTGTTTGAGTATTTCCTCCAGAGCCTGCCCTGATTCAGCGGCGTCTCCGGTGCCACGGGCTACCTCCTGCACCCCCTCCTCCATGGTGGCTACCGCGGTACGGGTTTCCAACTGTATGGCCTTGATCATGTCGGAGATTTCCCGCGTGGCCCGGGTGGTTCTTTCTGCCAGTGCGCGCACTTCGTCGGCCACCACCGCAAAACCGCGCCCCTGCTCGCCGGCGCGCGCCGCCTCGATGGCGGCGTTTAAGGCGAGTAGATTGGTCTGGTCGGCGATATCCTCAATGGTGCCGACAATGTTCCCAATCTGATCGGAACGCGCGCCCAAACCGTCCACGGTAACCGCTGTCTCCTTCACGTGCTGCGCAATTCGGTTCATCCCATCCACGGTCGTCTTGATGACTGACGCGCCGGTTTCCGCCGCGCGGTTTGCTCTTCCCGATATTTCGGCGGCCGAAACGCAACTGCGTGCAATCTCCCCGGAGGTCGCCGCCATCTCCTCGCTGGCGGTCGCCATAGTCCCCGCCTGGGAGACGACCTTATAGGAGTCGTCCGCCATCTGTTTTGCTTCGGAAAGCAGTTGAATCGCTGCCGAGGAGACCAGCGCTGAGCTGTCGGAGATTCTGATCAGCACCCCCTTCAGGTTGTCGATCATCATGCGGAAGGCGCCGCTCAGGCGGCCGACTTCGTCATCCGAGAACTGGTCGATCTCGATACTCATGTCCCCTTGCGCGACGCGCATCGCCTGGTCGGCGAGTCGGCTGATCGGCAGGCTTACCACGCGGGACATGATCATGGAGAAAATGAGACCCGCCAGAAAGATAACTGCCACGCCGAAAATGATCCAGATGCGCGCGGCGGAATTGTTCCGGTAGATCTCCTTTCCCTGCTCATCGGCAATTTTTCTTTGAGCATCCTGATTGGCCGCCAGCGCGGCAATCGCCAGGTTGAAGTACTTGCTGGAAGTACCTCTGATGACCTTGTCTGTCTCTGCGGGGTTATTTTGCAGGGCCGCTTCGATGACCTTGGGGTGCGCCTCGAGATAGGGGCCCCAGGCGCTGACGAACTCGGCGTAGGATTTGCGTTCCGGCTCGGAATCGATCAGCTTTTCATAAACCGCCTGCTGCTTTTTAATCTTGTCCAGGTCGGCATCCATGCGCTTCAGATACTTAGCCTTGCCGTCCTTGTCCTGGCAGACAGCAACCAGCAACTCGCCGCGGCGCAGACTACCGACCAGGGCGTCCAACTCCCCGACAGCCCGCAGCGAGGGCATCTGGTTGTTGGCTAAATCATTAATCGCTCCGTTTAGCTTGGTGAGCGTAACGATGGAGTAAGCGCCCAGTGTCGTGGCGATCAAAGTGATAAAGGTGAAGGCTAAATTCAATTTATTCTTTATCTTGAGGCTTCTGAACCAGGACATGCAAAGGCTCCTTTTCTTTCCGGCGAGGGACGCAACTACCGGATAATGAGAGTATCGGCATGCAGCTTCAGCACTTAATCGGTATTTTATTTTAAATGGCTAAGGGATTTCGTCGCTCAAAGGTAGGAAGAAGGATGCTAGCAAGCAGGGGAATTCCACCGCCTGGAGCAGGGCAGAAAGCAGTGTCAACCGGACTATTGTTTACCTCAGGTTCAGACTTTTAAAAAGCTCCCCCCCCCCTCCC
>Ga0209123_1000740_pt1 | contig 38017 bp, 27 predicted proteins | sample BarGraIncu00431A_FD_184500 | JGI IMG/M metagenome (GOLD analysis project Ga0209123, IMG submission 184500) | Arctic peat soil microbial communities from Barrow, Alaska, USA - Barrow Graham LP Incubations 004-31A (SPAdes) (version 2) | ecosystem: Environmental > Terrestrial > Soil > Wetlands >... | reverse complement strand
AAAGCAAGAAGAAATCCGTTCACTGGTAAAAAGCATCATAAAGGCCACAGGCGACATAGTACCCGACTACCAACAAAAAACTTTAACAATAAAAATATATGCCTTAGCCACACCAAGAGATAATCGAGCATTGGAGAAATTATGTGAGGTGCTAACTGATTCAGAAACAATTTATCCCGGCACTGAACTTAAACTGATTTACAAACTAGCGACAAACTAATGTGCGAGAGATCAGGAAGTCTGAATTTATTTAAATTATTTGCTTCTTAAGCGAAGTGCATTTCCAATTACAGATATTGAACTAAAACTCATTGCAACTGCAGCAATCATTGGACTTAATAAGATTCCGAAAAATGGGAACAAAATTCCTGCAGCGATTGGTATCCCAATTGAATTGTACACAAACGCAAAGAACAGGTTTTGCTTAATGTTTCGCATGACCTGATGACTTAATTCTTTTGCACGCACAATACCGATTAGGTCTCCTTTTACCAAAGTAATTTCGGCACTTTGCATAGCAATGTCGGTACCTGTACCCATGGCAATACCCACATTGGCCTGTTCGAGTGCAGGGGCATCGTTTATCCCATCGCCAGCCATGGCAACTATGTGTCCTTGTTTCTGAAGTTCCTTTACTTTCTTATATTTGTCTTCAGGCAGGCAGTCTGGCATATAACTATCAAGCCCCAGTTGGTCGGCAACAAATTTGGCTGTCAGTTCATTGTCGCCTGTAAGCATCCAAACTTTCACTCCCAAATCCTGTAGCAATTTGATCGCTTCAGCCGAAGTTTCTTTTATTTTATCGGAAACACTTACGATGCCTTCTATTTTATTTTTGATAATTAAATACATAACTGTCTCACCTTTCTCTTGCAATCCCTCTGTGATTTTTTCCTGATCAACACTGAGAGATGCTTTAAAATCTTCAATTAAACGGTGGTTTCCCAAACCGATTTTTTCACCTTCATTAACAGCTTGTACTCCCTTGCCTGTTACTGATTCAAATTTGTCAAGCTTTATACGTTTTTGTTTGTTTGCTTCTGCACCTGCTAAAATAGCGTCAGCCAGCGGATGTTCGCTGTTTGCATCAACAGAAGCTGCCAATTGCAAGACTTCCAGGTCGCTTAGTTTTCCAAAGGATTTAAATTCTTTCAGACTTGGTTTTCCTTCGGTGATGGTGCCTGTTTTATCAATGATGAGGATATCTACTTTATTCATTTCTTCGATTGCGCTGGCATCCTTCATCAATACGCCTGACTGCGCTCCACGACCTGTTCCAACCATGATGGACATGGGTGTCGCAAGGCCAAGAGCACATGGACAAGCAATAATCAGCACGGCAACAGCATTTACAAAAGCATATACGTACGATGGTTCTGGTCCCCAGATTGCCCAAACTGCAAATGTGATGATGGCAACAAAAATCACGACCTGTACAAAGTATTTGGCAACTATATCAGCCAGCTTCTGAATGGGCGCTCTTGACCGGCTAGCCTGATTGACCATTTCAATAATCTGCGCTAAAAGTGTATCGCTGCCCACTTTTTCAGCCTGCATTTCAAATGCAGTTTTGCCATTGATCGTTCCTCCGGTAACCTTATCTCCGGCTTCTTTTTCTGCAGGAATGGGTTCCCCTGTGATCATGCTTTCATCAATTACTGCATTCCCCACAGAGATGATCCCGTCAACCGGAATTTTCTCACCAGGTTTTACTTTGAGTAGGTTGCCAACAACGACTTCTTCTAAAGAAATTTCTTCTTCTTTGCCATTGCGGATAATCCGGGCAATTGGAGGAACCAATCCCAGTAAGGCTTTGATTGCTGAATTTGTTTTACTGTGAGCGCGCAATTCTAAAACCTGTCCCATAAGCACCAGTGTTAAAATAACTGCTGCCGCCTCAAAATAGAGATGGACATTGCCGTTTTCATCTTTAAATTGTGTCGGAAAAACGGACGGAAAAAACAGTGCAAAAACGCTGAAAAGGTAGGCCGATCCAACTCCAATTGAAACAAGCGTCCACATATTGGGCGACCACCTTCGGACGGAACTGTAACCTCGTTTGAAAAAATCCCAACCGCAATAAAACACCACAGGCGAGGCTAATATAAATTCTACCCATCCCCAAACTCTTTTTGACGCAAGGGGTTCAAGGTTTATAAAGCTGATCATATCTGACATGACGATTAAGAAAACAGGAATACTCAATGCCAAAGCGACCCATAACTTTCTGGCCATTTTTCGGTAAGCTGATTCTTCTTCGCTGGTTTCAATACCTTTTTCTGGGACCAGCGTCATACCGCATTTCGGGCAGTCGCCCGGATGATCCTGCCTCACTTCCGGATGCATGGGGCAAGTATAAATTACCTTAGCAGACGAAGCTTTTTCTTCTTTGTTCAGATGCATCCCGCAAATCGGACAATCGCCGGGCTTGTCATAGGTTTTATCGCCTTCGCAATGCATAGGGCAATAATATTTAGTTTTATTTGCATCCTGTTTGTCAGTCTGTGGAGCAGGTGAGTGTTGGTGATGTATATGTATATCTTCTACCTTAACAGTTTTTTTGCTTGCCGGATTTTCTTTGCCCTGCATTTCAATTTCAACCAAATGCATGTTGCAAACCGGGCAGTCACCAGGTTTTGTATAAAATTTATTGCCTTCACAGTGCATAGGGCAAGCATATTTTTTTGCTGTTTTTACAGTCATAATTCAAAATTTTAGTATCCCAAAAATTGAAAAGAAGATATCTTTAGGCATTAATAAAAATACTTCCCGATACTTATTCATATCTTTCTTTCGCGATTTCAACTCCGGTCAAATATTTTAAAAAACATCAGCCGGAGTAAGATTAATAAGAAAATTTTATTTTTTGTTTTGACTTATAAGTTTAAATGCCAGTCCAACTACTACTACAAGTACAATAAGGCCGATTATCCAGCCATATCCATTTCCCATTCCCCAAATATTATTCATTCCGTTCATCATACTTTTAATTTTAAATTTTATGAATCACAATTTTTTGAACTCTGATGAAAATGTGCTTAGTTAATCGGTTTTAGATGCATATTGCAAACTGGGCAAATACCTGGAGCTTTATAGGTTTTATCTGCTTCGCATTTCATTGGGCATTGGTAAACTGTGTTCAAATTGACACTGCTTACATCATGTTTTTGATTTCCACTGCCGCAACAACATGAATATGCTTCCTGATTTTCACTTTTTTGATCAGATCCAATTACTTCATTTGACTTATTCATAGCATTTAATTTAATGATTAATAATTTTTAAAATTACCTGAATCATTTCTTGGGATGTTACACAATTCTACAAATAGTTTACAATATTTACATGTTTTCAAATCTCTGAAGCATCAACGCATTTACCTGAATGATCCGGCAAAAAGCCACGGTATTCCTGAATTCTGTCAGGATTCACTTCGGTTTACGACTCATAAGTTATAAAATTCAACAATGAATTTGAAATTATTCAATAGTTTGATTACTAACACTTAAAATCATTAAAATGAAAAATTCATAGGTAATTTTAGCAGAAATTGCCCTTTTAATACTCGTTGTCACAAATACTTTTGGAACTGGCTCCAGGACAAAAAATGAAAATAGTATCGCGTTCAATAGGTGAACCTGAAATGAGGCTTTGGAATTGAAAAAAAAAAAAACAGGCTGATTTTACTTGATATCTCAGCCAGTTGGTGCGGCCCTTGCAAGATGTTAAAATCAAGGACATTTCCTGATTCAGAAATTGGTGCTTTTTATAACGCAACTTCATCAATGTTGAAGTTGCTGGCGAAGAAGGCAAAGGGATTGATCTTGCAAGAAAATACAAGTTCAGTAGCTACTCAAGTTTATTTTCGTGAATAGAAATGGTGAAGTCGTGGCCGAAACCCCATGATACCAAAATTCAAAACAGTTTGTTGAGTTAGACAAGTTATCAAAAAACAATCTCATGGAATGCCTTATAAATCAATATATTGACTTTCTAAAAAAAAAGCAATATAAAAATTGTCAGTTTTTATTGTCAAGGAATAAGTGTAGCAATCAAAAACCCACTATTTTTCAAAGGTTTCGGGCTCTTTAAGTCTGAGACCAATTATTTTTAACTGTTATCCTTCAACTTTTATAATCTTGAGAATAGTAATTCCAGAATATTTCTCACATTGTCAGAAGCCATTCACATTTTGCATACACTATATCAATGTCAAATGGTTAAAACTTTATCTTTTTAGATTATTTGTATCCTAATTGATTGTTTAATCCTAAGGGATAATGGCAAAAACAGTGTAAATTAATTATTTTTGTAACGAAATGGAAAATTATGCTTTAATACAGGAGAAAATCAGAACATGGCGTCTGAATCATCTCAATGAGCGAAATGTATTGTTAATACTTAGTTTTATAGTAGGACTACTGAGTGGTTCAGCGGCGATACTTTTAAAAAATCTCATACATCATCTTGGACAATTCTTAACAAAAGATTTCCATTATTATGCAGAGAACTATTTATATCTTGCCTACCCTGGAATCGGAATTTTAATCACGGTTCTCTATGTGAGATGGTTCGTCAATGATGATATTGGACATGGAATAACCAAAGTACTACAATCGATTGCCAATAGTAAAGGGATTATTCGGGCCCACAACATGTTTACTTCTATCATTTCCAGTACAGTCACCATTGGTTTTGGCGGATCTGTTGGAGCCGAAGCTCCTGTTGTATTGACCGGTTCAGCAATCGGGTCAAATATTGCCCGAACTTTTAATCTCAGTTATCGCTCAATGACTGTTCTAATCGGCTGCGGAGCCGCCGGAGCTATTGCCGGTATTTTCAAGGCACCTTTGGCCGGAATGTTATTTGCAATCGAAGTATTAATGCTCGATTTGACTATGGCTTCACTACTTCCACTCATGATTTCTGCTTCAACAGCTACAATATTGGCCTATTTTTTAATGGGAAGTGTCCATCATTTTGAATTTCAAATCGTCAAAGAATTTAATCTTTCTAATATTCCCTGGTATATAGTATTGGGTATTTTTTGTGGACTCTTTTCTTATTTGTTTACTTGGGGCAATTTATTGGTAGAGGGCAGTTTCAAGAAAATTAGTAATTCTTATCTTAAAGTACTTATTGGTGGAATCCTGCTAGGAATTCTCGTCTTTCTCTTTCCTTCGCTTTGGGGTGAAGGTTACCAAACAATAGATCAAATTCTCTCTGATACCGGCTCAAATATCCTTAATAATTCTCTCTTTGTGCAATTTAAAGACGACCAGTATGTATTAATAAGTTTGATGGTAATAATTATGCTTGTGAAAATTGTGGCCACCGCTACTACAAACGGTGCAGGTGGAAGTGGAGGAATCTTTGCCCCTACCTTATTTCTTGGAGGATTAGGTGGATATATTGTTTCATCGATCATTAACCTTTGTGGAAATAATGTACCAGTTCGTAATTTTGCTTTAGCAGGAATGGCTGGAATGATGGCTGGAGTTATGCATGCTCCTATGACTGCTATCTTTCTGATTGCTGAAATCACCGGTGGATTCGGATTACTTATTCCTTTGATGATTACTTCTGCAACTGCTTATCTAACCATAATGCCACTTGAACCACATTCGATATATCATAAACGTTTAGCCAGGCAGGGAGAACTTATTACACACAATAAAGATAAGGCGGTGCTCACTCTTCTCAAACTGAAAAATGTAATTGAAACTGATCTCTTAACTATCGGAATAGATAGTACACTTGGAGAATTGGTGCAAACAATTTCAAAATCAAAACGTAATATTTTCCCGGTAATTGATTATGAAGAGAACTTTTGTGGTATTGTCTTTATGGACGACATCAGACTAATCATGTTTGATAAAAAGCGGTACAATGATACGTTAGTTAAAGATTTGATGGTCATGCCTCCGGCTATTATTTCACCAGATGAAAAGATGGAAAGTGTAATGCAAAAATTTAATGAAAATTCCGCATGGAATCTTCCTGTAGTTAGGAATCAAAAGTATATTGGTTTTATTTCAAAGTCAAACATCTTTAATGCCTATCGTTCGGAATTGGTTCATTTTTCAGAAGAATAATCTTAAGATTTTAAATCAAGAAGATATAGATTGATTTAATGCTGCTTTAGTATTATCAATGAGTTTCGATGCACTTTAACAAGCAAAACAAATACATCCTATGAATCCTAAATCACACATTTTTTCATCATCATTGTAGAACAAACAGAAAAGGGCGGCCACACAGGTCTGCCCCTACAGGATCGTCGTTCTCAATTCATCTATTTGAAATGTGGGAATCGTATGGGCGTTTTTTATTCTCCTTTCTGCTTATTTATAATCGTAGGATCATTTTTAATTTCATTATACAGATCAAGGAATTCATCCGAATTTTCTGCAATGCGGATATTCCTGATTCCAATATCAAAACAATAACCAGTCTCTTTCATCGCAAACAAATTCCATTTGGGTCTAGATGGTTTGTTCTAATTCAAACAATTCAATTTGTTTTTGAATTAACTGCTCTTGTCCAAAGGCATAGGAATTTTTAATCTTTATACTTTTGGGAGAACCTTTAAGGTTTTTCACTTACTTCACTTGCGACACTTCCTACGGTACTATTTTGATTTTTCACATTTTAACCCTTTCTTAAAATGGCTACCGATTGTAACCCTCTGATTTAATATTTAATAAGGTAAATAAGGTTGAAGGAGAGGTTGTTGACCCTGTCACTAATGCTCAGTCGAGAAGTAAGGTTAAAAAAACAAAACACCTTCGGGTATGATTTTAGAAAAACACTTCCCTTCATAAAGAAAAATGTTCCCATTTTGATAATTGATATCAAATATGCGTTTTTACAAATAGGAGCGTAGGAAACGTAGGAAATGAAAAAAAATCGGGCCATTTCCTATGAATCCTACGGTCCTATTTCGATATTTTAATTAAGGTACAAATTTCACGAATCCCGAGTACTCGGGACGAATTTGACGAATAGGATTCAAGGTCTACCTTTTCACCATCCCACCCTCTCAATTTCTCACATTTCTATTTTCTCATGACTCGTCCTGAAATAGGTTTACTTTCTCTGTAAACCCATTTCATTATATGACAGGGTATGATTTTGGGAAAATATTCTCTACAAAAAGAATAATATTCCCATTTTGGTAATTAATATCAAATAGGCATTTTTACAAATAGGACCGTAGGATTCGTAGGAAACGTAGGAAATGAGAAAAACTCGGTCAATAAAAAACATCAACTCGAATTATATTAATGACTCACCTTACGCATGTACATGTATATATAATAAAAAGGAAAACTGATCGGACTGATGTTACAGATTTGCACTGATTTAAAAAAAAGAGTGTAAAAAGATCAATGTAAATAATTATAAATCAGCACCAAAAACTCAGGGTTAGGTAAATTAGTATTCCTCTTTTTTAAGATCAGTGCAGATCTGTAACATCAGTCAGATCAGTGTTCCCCTTTTTATTTCTTATAAATCAGTATTCCTTTTATTTATTTTCAGTGTTCTTGCTAAGATGAGTTTATGGGTTTCTTAATTCGGATTTACCTTATTAGTGAAATTGAAAGAAACATCCAATCCCTTATTCATTCAAAAGATTGAATGTATGACAAGCCACCACACCGGCAGTTTCGGTACGAAGGCGGCTGTCGCCAAGGCTCACAGGATGAAAACCTGCTTCAATAGCCATTTTGATCTCGTCAGAAGAAAAATCACCTTCAGGTCCAATTAAAATCAAATAATTCTTATTTGGGATTATCATCTTTTTCAGTATATCACGGTGCTGATCTTCGCAATGGGCAATAAACTTTTGTCCTTCGAAAGGCCGAGAGATAAAATCTGTAAATTTAGTGAGCGGATCAAGTTGTGGCAGATAAGCTTTCAGTGATTGTTTCATAGCCGATATCATTACCTTCTCCAACCGATCAGTCTTAATTTCTTTTCGCTCCGAGAACCGGCATAATAAAGGCGTGATATGGCTAATGCCTATTTCAGTAGCTTTCTCTAAAAACCATTCAATACTTTCAATATTCTTGGTAGGTGCAATAGCTATATGAATCTGAAAGTTTTGAAGACCGAAATTTAATTCAGATTTGATTACAAGCACCGTGCATTTTTTGGGATTGGGATCAACTATTTCGGCTGTAAAATATCCACCCCTGCCATCTACAAGGATAATTTCATCACCTTGCTCCAATCTCAACACTCGAATACAATGTTTGGATTCTGATTCATCCAGGGAATAGGTGTTGCCTGAGAGTTCGGGAGTATAAAAAATGTGCATCTGTTATTGAAATTATTTAAGTCTATGCTCCAAATCCATCATTTGATGGTTTCTTTCCTAGAATGAAAATGTTTTCAACAAAATTACCATAAATTGGTAATCCATGCAACTCGATGTTGAATTTTTTACCAGATCGATAGTTCTTGCCTCGATTTTGAATCTTGGTGATTGGTTATTTTACTACATTGATTTTGGTACATATTGGAAGTCAACTTTTCCATCATGAGAGGCCACATCTGACCATTTAACAACCGGAAAGTCAATGCCGACAGTTGAGCAGGTAGGCATTTCGCCATTGAATGATTTCACAAGGTGATATACAAGGTAAGAAATCGGAGGATTGTGTCCAAATATAAAAACAGTCTGTACCTCCTCTGGTAATTGCTGAATCACATCAAGAAAACCCTGCGTGGTTGCAGCCTCGTAAAAATCCTCTTCCTGACGTATCGTTTTAAGATCATAACCAAGTTTTTTACAGAAAATGGTGGCGGTATGTATAGCTCGAGTGGCCGGACTGGCTATTACCAAATCAGGAGTAATTCCCGTTTCTTTCAGTCGGGTACTAATTTTTTCTGCATCATATACACCCCGATCAATCAGATCGCGATGAAAATCATCGTCGTAACCGTAAGGAACTGATTTTGCATGACGGACTATTATTAATCGTTTCATGATGATTCTATTTTAGTTAAAAATTAGGATTCTATATAAAGGTAAGCATTTCAGTTGAAAATAATTGGATGAGGAATGATTTTGTTATATATATATATCCAAGCCAACAACAAATTTCATCTTCAAAAAAGTATAATAACTTGAGTTCGATTTAATCATCATTTGATAAAGGGAATTTACCAACGATTTTTGCGACAAATGAGGTCGATATCCCTTTTCTGAAAAGCCCTTTCCCTATGAATGTATGGAATCTCTTTCGGTAAAAACAGAGGTGGAGGCAAATTGTCAAATTGTCAAATTGACAATTTGACAATTTGGAAAGTCTGGAACCTAAAATTAAAAAACAGGAGTTTTTCTTGCCATCACTTGTAATATTCGCTTATATTGAACTCAGGTAAATAGATTGTGTTAATTTTCCATTGGGGGTTAAAATAAAATTGTAAAATTGTACCATGAAAAGAATAGGTTTATTATCAGACACCCACTCTACATTGAGTTCAAGGATTTTCAAGTTCTTTGAATCTGTGGATGAAATATGGCATGCCGGCGATATTGGCAATGCTGAAATTGCAGATCAACTTTCAGCATTCAAACCTTTCCGTGCAGTATACGGCAACATCGACGATCACATTATTCGTCGCATGTTCCCAATGGATCAACGATTCTTTTGCGAAGAAGTGGATATCTTGATGACCCACATCGGAGGCTATCCCGGAAAATATGAACAACGTATCAGGAATATAATGGAAAATAAGCCACCCAAACTTTTCATTTCAGGGCATTCACATATCCTGAAAGTCATTTACGATCCGAAGTATCATTTACTGCATATTAACCCTGGAGCTGGCGGTAACAGAGGCATTCACCAGGTTTGCACAGCCGTTAGGTTTGTTATCGACGGCAAGAACATCAAAGATCTGGAGGTACTTGAATTTGAGCGAAGTGCTTTTCAGGAAGATTGAGAAGGTGAGAAAATGAGAAGGTGAGAAAGTAAGAAAATGAGAAATAAAAAGTGAGAAATAAAAAATAAAAAATAAGAAATAAGAAATATGGATTCACTCCAATTTTCTCATTTCCTTCCCATTGTCTCCCATTCTCACCTTCCCACCTTCCCACTTTCTCACCTTCTCATTTCTCATTTTCTCCCCCTCAACCTTTTTCCCTCCCAACTGTTTTAGATTGGAAAAAATATATGATGACAAAATTCATTTTCATATTAATCCTTTTCTCAATGACAGTTATGACAAGTTCAGCTCAAAAAGAAATTGCCACTTTTGGCGGAGGATGTTTTTGGTGTACCGAGGTCCTATTCAAAAGCCTCAAAGGTGTTGAAACTGTTGAGTCAGGTTACTCAGGCGGAAAAGTAAAAACCCCAACCTACCGCGAAGTCTGCACCGGTGAAACAGGTCATGCTGAAGTCACTCAAATCACTTTCGATCCGGCAGTAATCAGTTTCCGTGAATTGCTTGAGGTGTTCTGGGAAACGCATGATCCAACCACACTGAACCGTCAGGGCGCAGATGTGGGAACACAATACCGCTCGGCTGTTTTTTATCACTCCCCTGAACAAAAGGAAGTTGCAGAGAAATACAAGGCTGAACTTAACAAGGAAAATGTGTTCGACAAACCGGTGGTGACTGAAATTACACCCTTCGACAAGTTCTATAAAGCCGAGGATTACCATCAGGATTATTACAACAAGAATTCAACACAAGGCTATTGCCAGATGGTAATTGTTCCGAAGCTTGAGAAGTTCAGAAAAGTATTCAAGGACAAACTTAAATAGGAGGCAAGTTGCAATGAGCTAGGAACTTTGAACCAGAAACCTGAAACTTAAAACTTTGGTTCTTGAAACTTTGAACTTTGAATATCAAATAAGCAATTGAAACAAGAAATAAGGAATAAGGAAAAGAATTGTACTGGACTATTTATTGTCGTAGAGGCAATCCGTGTAATCCGTTTCAATCCGTGTAATCTTTTTCAATGGAACTTCGCTCCTCCTAAAACAAATAATTCAATCCCATATAAAATCCCGTAGTTCCGTCTTGTCTTGCAGCCGCCAATCCATAATCCATAGCGATGATAAAGTTTTCATTCATCGCAATGCGTAAACCTGCGCCATATGAATAATGCATTTTCTCAGCTCCCCATCTGAAATAATCAGGTTGAGGAATAGAACTTATCGGGGCGATAATACTTTCCACATCCACCTTTTTGGTTACTTTTCCAATATCGGTGAAGGCATTCAGTCCAAGGTAAAAGTTATTGTTGATCAACTTAAAACGTACAAATTTCCAGCGCATTTCTGCATTTCCATAAACAATTCCATCACCGATCACTCTGTTGCGAAGCGCTCCACGCAACGTTTTAGCGCCTCCCATGCCTTCTGATATATCTCCGGTCAGCACTGAAGTAATCATCTGCGAACGATAATAAAATGGCACATTGCCTGACACAGTAGTTTGATATCCAAGGCGGTAAGCAAACGATAGATCTTTGGGAACCAATGTAAAATACTGGCGGTGAATGAGACACAATTGAACGAATGAACTTTCAGCGCCAAATATATTTGGCGAAGCTTCAACCACAGCTTCAGTCCAGATTCCTTTCATTGGGTTGGGTCGATTGTCACGAGTATCCCAAACCAATCCAGCTTTAAAAGTGGGTACAAATCCTCCATTTGCTTCTTGAGCGCTAATGATTCCCCATTGCCGGTATAATTCATACAATCCAGGAACTTCAGTTGTAGAAGGAAGCTTATCCGCCAAGCTCTTTCCTTTGTTGAGCTTGTCGATATTAACCGAACCAACCTTGAAATTCTGGAAATTCAACCCTGCAATCCAACGAAACCGGTCACTCGAAATCTTCCCCTGAAGGTCAAATTTCATGCGGAACAATTTGCGGTCATATTTATAGAACATTCGTGTTTTGTAGGCCGCATCCGCCTTATCAATCCATTCGGGATGGATGACCGATTCAAATCCATTGAATCCGTAAAAATCATAAGCCTGATCAGTGAGGTATGAAAGATCGAACGAAGTTTCAATTCCCTTGACCAGTTGATCCGAATTATAATAAAACCTGTAAATACTACTTCCCTTTGTAAACCTCGAGACTTCGAAATAAAGTGAATGATTGTATTGTGGATAACGTGAACCATCGCCATAATTATATAGGTTAATCAGCGCACCATATTGAAAGCCCAGATCAGTATCGAAAGTAATGGCGGGTAAAGCGCCAAAGTTCCAGTTCTTTTTGATCACTTCCGCTTTCTTTTCAGCCTGTGCAAAAAGTCCCATCGAAAGACAAACACACAGTAAGGAAAGGTAGTATCTTTTCATAGGTTAACGAGTTGGAAACTTGCTATTATGCATTTACTTTATTTTTTCAAACAAGTTGAATAGATTGTTTTTCGAGTGTTACGTTGAAATGAATGTCAGCTTTCAATGCCTTGAATACTTTTAAAATTGTGTCGATTGACGCACTATGGGTATTACTTTCAAGTTTTGAAATTTGAGACTTTTGAACTCCCACAAGTTTGCCTAATTGCTCTTGAGTCAATTTTCGCTCCTGACGTGCAGTTTTTATCATTCTCCCCAGAATATCCATGCGAAGTTCATATTCATATTTGTCTCTATCTGCTGAGCCAACATTGCCAATATATTTATCTTTCATTTCGGCAAGTGAAAATGAATTAATTTTTGTTATTGTCATTTTTACTTATCTTCTTTATTATAAAGGAATGCATCCTGTTTTATAAGTCAAAGATAAAATAAGTTTCCAAATATCGCAACATTCAAATACTGTTCTCCACAGAAATCCGAATTCATCCTTCCTTAATCTTTTATAAACACCTGTGCAAATTTTCCTTCCCGCAGGTTCACTTGGCAAATGTATTCTCCTTTGTTTAATTCGGAAATGTTGATCCTGGATTCAGAACTTTCTGATCGCTTAAGGTTAACCGTTTTAACCACACTTCCTTTCATATCCATAATATTAATCCATCCCAGTGCAACTGCTTTTGGGTTCACCAGTATTAAATATTCATTGGCCGGATTGGGGTAAATTTTCAACCCACCGACATTTGGCAAATTGATTGAAGCAGAGGTGCTTATCGAATCGACGGTCGATGAAATAACTTTCAGCAGCGAATGTGCACCTGTTACATCATTCGACAATTCCCATATCATCACTCCTGAAGTTTCACTCTGCGCCAATTTGGTTTTCATCCAGATTGTATTCATACCATTGTAATAAATAGTATCAGCCACCTGATCTGATTGCCAGGCATTTGGATATTTTGCAAGAATCGTGTTATAATTGAAATTACTTAACGTATTAACCGATTTATAAAAACCGTATCCATAAAAAGGCACCCCTAAACAAAGCTGTTCTTTTTTTATGCCTCTTTTCTTATAGTCAGTAATCATTTTCTGCGCATACCAATAGGGTGAATGCTGTCCGGGATTGGTCAAATCCCAACTTCCGGTATAATCATACGACATCAGATTGACCCAATCGAAATACTGAAAAGCCGAATTCGGAATATTTTCAGCACCCCATCCAACTGCACAAGTCAGCAACAGACCCTTTGGTTTCAACGAATCTGCCAATTGTTTGATAAATGCCCCGTAATTTGAATTGATGGCAGGTCCTTCTTCATCTACATCCAATCCGTCGAGTTTAAAGGTTTTCAAGTATAGAGCAATTTTGTGAATAAATGCCGCCCTCTTTTCTGAAGTGCTGATCAAATTGATAAAATTGTCTTTAATCGTTCCATTAGCAGCCGAACCGCCTCCCAATGAAATCAGAACTTTAACATTGTTCAAATGAGCTTTTGCTACCATTTCAACCATTCCATTATTGCTATCTACCAAATTACCCAAAGCATCCGGATTCTGAAATGCATAATTTAGATGAGTTACCTGTTTGAAATCGAAGTTTTTGGTAAACGTCGTCACGTCAATCCAGCCAGGAACATAACCAATTATTCTGAATGTTCTGGTCTGTGCCTGCAATGACGTAGCAATAAATAGTAGTAGAATCAAAAAATACACTTGATTAACTCGCTTTGAATGGTTCATGGTTTGTAGCTAGTTTTAAAAAATAACAATATGGATTAATCGGTTAAAATTAATAATATTTATGGAATACTGAGATTAAAATTAACCAAATTTCACTTACAATTTTGACTCTGACAATTGCAGATTTTATACAATTGAAACTTAGTCTCTAATTAAGGACTGTTTATTTGGCGTAATTTTGTTTGGATATGAATTATTCAAACCCGGAAATGATTATTTGTATGTTTAAGAACAATTTTCAGGAAAGGAGGTAGCGCACAAATTTTATAGAAAGTGTGCATCATTACTTTGGTTTCTGTAAGGTTTCTGTAAGGTTACTGTAAGGTTACTGTAATACCAATTACAGAAAGCTTACAGTAACCTTACAGAAAACTTACAGAAGCTACAGTAATAATACTCAATTGATGGATTACGTATCGCTTCTGGAGTTGGATACAAAATAAAAATGAAGGATGTTTAAATTGAAGGATCTGTGTATTAAAATACAGATTCAGAGATATTTAATTGTTGTGGAATGAAGGCGTAGAAAATATTATTAAGGAAGCTAAATATTTTATTCTTGATCAGACATAATTTGGTAAATGGCCAATGAATAAATGTTCATTGACTTTGAAATTTCATTATTAACAAGTCAACATGAATCTGGATTATAAAAATATCTACCCATTTTTCAGCAAATCAGGCCTTAGAAGTTTGGTTCGTTCATAGGCTTTGAGTTCCTGCCATTCATCAATTTTTTTCTCATTTCCCGAAAGCAGAATCTCAGGAACTTTCCATCCGTTATAGTCAGCTGGCCTTGTATAAACCGGTGGGCTCAATAAATTGTCCTGGAATGAATCAGTCAGGGCAGAAGTTTCGTCTGATAAAACGCCTGGGATCAGACGAACAATACTGTCAACGATCACAGCAGCAGCCAATTCACCACCTGACAAAACATAATCGCCAATGGATATTTCCATGGTAACCAAATGTTCCCTGATACGCTGGTCGATACCTTTGTAATGCCCGCAAAGTATGATGACATTGTTCAGGAGTGAAAGTTTGTTGGCAATTTTCTGGTTCAATATTTCACCATCAGGACTGGTATAAATCACTTCATCGTAATTCCTTTGCGATTTCAAAAAGTTAATGGCACTTTCAATAGGCTGAATGGTCATTACCATCCCGGCGCCGCCACTAAATGCATAATCATCGGTCTTTCGATGTTTGTCCTCCGAGAAATCACGGATATTGTGTACATAAATTTCAACCAATCCTTTGTCCATGCCTCTTTTGATGATCGAATGCCGGAAGGGGCTTTCAAGCATTTCAGGAACAACAGTAAGAATATCGATACGCATAAAACTTTAATATTTTCCCCAAAAGTAACAACCAAAATTTAAAGTTGGTCATTTCAGTATAAATTAAAGTGAAAAAGTCCATAAATAATCATACATTTGACTTTAATACAAATATTTTCAACATTTATCAATGAAAATCTTTGAGTATTAATTAGTAATATATATTTTCGTAGGCTGAATGAAGACCTTGTTCTCTGTTAATTACATTGTAATTTAAAATTGTTATGGAACCTAAAGATCTAAAAAACTCCAAAGTTGAGTTAAGTGGTACAGCTGTTGAACCAGAAACTATTGACGATCAAATTGTTACTGAAGTAGCCGAAGAGCAAAATGAAGTAACTGAACCTCAAGAAACTGTTGAAGAAACAGTGATTGAACCAGTTGAAACGTTGGTTGAAGAAACGATTCCTGGGGTAGTAGAATCAGAAACATCTGAAATTGAAGAAACTGTTGAAGAGCCGGTAGCTGAAACGGTAGTAGAAAACGTAGAGCTGGAAGTGATTGAGCCAGCTGCCGAAGAAGTAGTTCCGGTGATAGAAAAACCGACTGAGGCGGTTGAATCTCAGGAAACTGTTAATGTTGAGGTAGCAGAAGTAGCTGAAAAATCTGTAGAAAGCAAAATTGTTGAAGGTGAAACAGTGGATTTGGGAAAAGATGAAATTTCATCCATTGAAGAATTGATGGATTTCTCAGAAGTGACGGATGATGAACTTGAGGAAGAGGATTCTATCGATGAGGAGAATACAAAAGCTAGATTGACCGATTACTCTAGTTTAAATGAAGTTGAACTTCTCGCTTCCCTTGTCAAGTTACTTGAAAACGAGGATGTTGAAAGTATCAAGAATGACGTTGATGCTATTAAAATTTATTTCTTCCGTATTTACAGGGCTAATATTGAGGCTCAGAAAGTTGCATTTGCTGCCGAAGGTGGTGATCTTGAAGAATTTAAAGCAGAACCCGATCCATACGAATTAGAACTTCGAAACCTGTTAAAACAATATCAGGATTTAAGGAGCGAGCACAATAAGAAGATTGACGAAACAAAAGAAACCAATCTTCAAAAGAAATACGAAATAATTGAAGAGATTAAAGCTCTGATTAACAATAAGGAATCCATTAATAAAACTTTCCATGATTTCCGTGAATTACAGAATCGGTGGAGAGATATTGGATTGGTTCCACAAGCCAAACTGAAGGATTTATGGGAAACTTACCATCATCACGTTGAGAATTTTTATGATTTTATCAAGATCAACAAAGAACTTCGCGATCTTGACTTGAAGAAAAATCTTGAAATTAAGATGGAAATTTGCGAAAAGAGTGAAGAGCTTTTGGTTGAACCTTCTATCATCAAGGCTTTCAATATTCTACAAAAATACCATGAGCAATGGCGTGAGGTAGGTCCAGTACCGCGTGATAAAAAAGATGAACTATGGGAGCGCTTCAAGGCAGCTACTTCGATCATCAATAAAAAACATCAGGATTATTTTGAAGGACGAAAATCGGATCAGAAAAAGAACCTTGATGCCAAGATTGCATTGTGCGAAAAAGTAGAAGAAATTGCCACTGCCGCCATCGAAACTCACAGAGACTGGGACGAAAGGTCAAGAGAATTGATTGAATTGCAGAAAATGTGGAGAACAATCGGTTTTGCTCCAAAAAAAGACAACAACAAAATTTATGAACGTTTCAGAATCGCTTCTGACGCCTTCTTTGACCATAAACGTGAGTTCTATAATCAGAATAAGGAAGAACAGACCAACAATCTTCAAATGAAGACCGATTTGTGTGTACAGGCTGAAGCATTGAAGGACAGCACCGAATGGAAAAAAACTGCAGATGAATTCATCAATATTCAGAAAGCATGGAAAGAAATCGGGCCTGTTCCCCGTAAATATTCTGATGTGATTTGGAAACGTTTCAGGGCTGCCTGTGATCATTTCTTCGAAAGCAAATCGAAACATTTTTCGTCTATTGATGGCGAACAGGGTGAAAATCTTAGACTGAAAAGAGAGCTTTTGGAACAAGTAAAACAGTTTGTGTTGTCAGGAGAAGACAATGCAGATCTGGATAAATTGAAGGAATTTCAGCGTAGTTTTACTGAAATTGGCCACGTACCATTCAAAGAAAAGGATGCAATACAAAATGAATTTCGTGAAGTGATCAACCATCATTTTGATTCTTTACGCATCGATGATAAACGTCGCAACCTTATGAATTTCAAGAATAAAGTTGCCGGGAACACTTCTTCAGGAAAAGGGCAGAACAAAAACCGATTTGAGCGCGAAAAATACATGACCAAACTGAAACAAATGGAATCTGATCTGGCATTGCTCGATAATAACATCGGTTTTTTTGCCAATACCAAGAATGCTGAAGCGCTAATCGAAGATGTAAATCAGAATATTATAAACACCAAAGAAAAGATCGAATTCCTCAAAGAGAAGATTCGAATAATGGATGCAATGGATGACGATGAATAGCATCATAAAAAAACCCGCTACATCAAGCGGGTTTTTTGTTGTTACGATACCATTAAATTTTGGTACATTTTTTAGAGGTACGTTTTATTAATTACCTTTGCTCGCTTTTAAGAACTATTAAATTTCAATATCTTGTCAGCAACCAGGTACATATTTGTTACAGGAGGGGTAACATCCTCCCTTGGGAAAGGAATATTAGCTGCTTCGCTCGCTAAATTGCTTCAGTCAAGAGGTTATTCTGTGACCATTCAAAAATTGGATCCCTATATTAATGTAGATCCGGGAACTTTGAACCCTTATGAGCACGGTGAATGTTTTGTAACCGACGATGGCGCCGAAACAGACTTGGATCTGGGACATTACGAACGTTTTTTGAACGTTCCGACCTCTCAGGCCAACAATGTAACTACAGGCCGCATATATCAATCAGTGATCAACAAAGAACGCCGTGGCGACTATCTCGGAAAGACAGTGCAAATCATCCCACATATTACCGATGAGATCAAAAGAAAAATTAAAATTCTAGGATCAAAAGGTAAATATGATATTGTAGTTACTGAAATTGGCGGTACAGTTGGTGATATTGAATCACTTCCATACATTGAAGCAGTCCGCCAGTTGAAATGGGAATTGGGAATACATGCCTTGGTAATTCATTTGACATTGGTTCCATTTTTGGCTGCAACCGGAGAACTGAAAACCAAGCCCACCCAACATTCCGTAAAGGCATTGCTTGAAAACGGGGTTCAGCCGGATGTGTTGGTTCTACGTACTGAACATGAACTCAGTATGGACCTGCGTAAAAAGGTAGCCCTGTTCACTAACGTGGCCATTGATGCTGTTATTCAATCCATTGACGTTTCAACCATCTATGAAGTTCCCAACAAAATGCGCGAACAGCGGTTGGATGAAATAGTATTGCTCAAAATGGGACTTCCATTGAAAGATGAGCCAAAGTTAGACGATTGGAATGATTTCCTGAATAAATTAAAAAATCCCATTTCAGAAATTGAAATTGGACTGATTGGCAAATATGTTGAATTACAGGATGCCTACAAGTCGATTGTCGAATCTTTGATCCACGCAGGAGCAATGAATTTGTGCAAAGTAAAAATACGTTGGCTTCATTCTGAAAAAATTACTGAAGAAAATGTAGCTGCCAAACTCGAAGGTCTGAAAGGCATTATTGTAGCGCCGGGATTTGGGCATCGGGGCATTGAAGGGAAAATTATTGCCACAAAATATGTCAGGGAACACAATATCCCTTTCTTTGGAATTTGTTTGGGAATGCAAATAGCTGTCATTGAGTTTGCCCGAAATGTTCTAGGCTGGGCTACAGCTGATTCAACCGAAATGAATGAGCAAACTGATTGCCCGGTAATCGACTTGATGGAAGAACAAAAAGGGGTTACTGAAAAAGGAGGAACAATGAGGTTAGGAGCCTATAAATGTCAGATTGTTGACAAAGATTCCAATATTTACAGAGCGTATAATAAATTAGAAATTAAGGAACGACATCGTCATCGTTACGAGTTTAATGATCGTTACCTGAAAGATTTTGAAGCGGCCGGAATGAAAGCAGTTGGCCTAAATCCAGATACCAACCTAGTTGAAGTAATTGAAATTCCGACTCAAAAATGGTTTGTAGGAGTTCAGTTTCATCCTGAATACAGCAGTACAGTTTTAAAACCACATCCGTTGTTTGTTGCTTTTGTAAAAGCTGCTCTCGGAGAATAATTTAATTTTATATGGATAGAAATACAGTTTTTGGTGTAGCCCTCATTTTTACGATATTGATAGGGTTCAGCTATTTTAGCAAACCTTCGGAAAAACAGTTGGCAGCTGCAAAACATTCGCGCGATTCGATTGAAATGGTACGGACTGAAAACCAGAAACAAATTGAAACTGTTGCAAAAATGGATTCAATTCAGGGTTCGACAGTTTCAACAGTGCAAAACGATAGTCTAAATTCTGATCAGGCTTCTGCACTAAAAGATAAATTTGGTGTTTTTGCTGCTGCCTCAGTTGGCCATGAAAAATTCTATGTCATTGAAAGTAACCTGATGAAAGTGACCTTTTCAAACAAAGGTGGTCGCATATATTCAGTTGAACTAAAAAATTACAAAACCTACGATCAAAAACCATTGATCCTTTTTGAAGGTGACAAGAGCAAGTTCGGGATGAATTTTTTTGCTCAGAACCGAAGCATCGAAACTCAGTCTTTTTATTTTGTACCTTCTGACTCGACTAATGATCAATCATTATCTGGTCCTGTTGTAAAAAAGGGTAAAGAAGGAAATGAAAAGTTTAATACAGCAAACAAGGGTGAATCAAAGTCCTTTTCAATGAGGCTGTTTGCTGGCGAAGGAAAATATCTGGAATATAAATATACTTTAAATTACAATTCATTCCTTGTTGGGTTTGAGGTGAATACCAAAGGATTAAGCAATGTAATTACTACCAATTCGAACTACCTTAATTTTAACTGGAACATTGATGTTCCGCGTCAGGAAAAGAAATCTAATATGGGTGAAGATACTTACTCCACCATCTATTATAAGTATATGGATGATGCGGTAGATAATCTTTCTAAAGGAAAATCAGGAACTGAAAGCCTTCGTACCAAAACAAAATGGATCAGCTTTAAACAATTGTTCTTTTCATCAGCTTTAATAGCTGATGAATCATTCCCATCTGCGGATATCAAGACTGTTTTGACAAAAGAAGATCCCCTGTTTATTGGTAATTTTAATGCTGACATTGCCCTGCCCTATGAAGGAAAGGATTCAGAAAGCATTAAGATGAAGTTTTACTTCGGTCCTAATCATTACAATACACTGAAACAGTACGGCATATCGATGGAAGGCCTGATCAATCTGGGTTATGTCATTGTTCGACAAGTCAATCAGTGGTTGATTATTCCAACATTTAATTTTTTACGAAATTATATAGATAACTTTGGAATTATCATTTTGTTGCTGACCATCTTTATCAAACTGTTGATTTTTCCGTTTACATTTAAATCCTATCATTCTCAGGCTAAAATGAAAGCCTTGAAGCCTGAAATTGATGAAATTAATGAGAAGTTTGGCAAGGAAAAAGCAATGGAGAAACAACAGGCAACCATGGCTTTGTATAAAAAAGCGGGAGTAAATCCGATGGGTGGATGTTTACCAATGTTGTTTCAGTTCCCGATTTTGATTGCCATGTTCTTCTTTTTCCCAACTTCGATTGAATTGCGTCAACAAAGTTTCCTATGGGCAACCGACTTATCAACCTTTGATTCGATTTGGAATTTACCGTTTACTATTCCGTTTTATGGAAATCATGTAAGCTTATTCTGTTTATTGATGACAATCACAACCATTATTTCTACCTATCTTAATTCAGAGTCGCAAAATTCAGCAGCAATGCCAGGAATGAAAACTATGATGTACATTATGCCGGTTATGTTCCTTTTTATTCTGAATAGTTATGCATCGGGTTTGAGTTATTATTATTTCCTTGCAAACGTGATTACTATTGGTCAGATGTATGTTTTCCGAATGATGGTCGATGAAGATAAAATTAGGGCGCAGATACTTATCAACAAGAAGAAGCCGGTTATAAAATCAAACTTCCAGCAAAAGCTTGAAGATATGGCAAAACAAAAAAGTATAAAAGCTAGAAAATAATCAAATAAAAAATGCTGCCTGTGGGCAGCATTTTTTATTACTTACTGTTTTTAAACTAATGATAATTACCCTTTTACATTACAATAGCTTTTCAATTTTCATAATTGGCCTTGCTACTTTCAGAGGTTAGAAGTGGAATAAAATCAGCCTTCAGCATTGCAATATTGCCAAGTGTTAAGTATCTTAATTATCTGACTGAAGGTTATCCATTCTATTCACTTGAATGCCATATTTTTTCATTCTTCGAATTAATGAGTCACGTGTAATTCCTAAAATTTCAGCTGCCTTTATTTGGTTGAAGCTTTTTAATTTGAGCGCCAAACGAATTAAATTTGATTCGTTCTCTTCTAAGTTGAAGTAAACTTTTTCCTTGTGAGATTCAGGTTCATTGATAATTCTAGTTTGAAAATCCATTACTGTCAATACTTCACCTTTACATAGGATGATAGCTCTTTCGGTCATATTTCTCAATTCTCTAACATTGCCGGGAAATGAATAACTTTTGAGCATTTTTACAGTTTCTTTATCTACTTTAGAAACTGGCTTATTCAGTTTTCGGGCAAACTCAGCTACAAAATGATTAAGCAATGGTTCAATATCGGCAGTCCTCTCTCTCAATGGGGGAATATGAATATGGATGGTATTGAGTCGGTGTAATAAATCCAGACGGAATTTTTTTTGCCTTATTAATTTATCAATATCATGGTTGGTCGCTGCAATAATTCGGAAATCCGTAGCAATGGGCTCTGTTTCGCCAACTCTGGTAATCGTTTTTTCTTCTATTGCCCTTAATATTTTTGCCTGCAGATTTGTGGGCATATCTGCAATTTCATCCAAAAATAAAGTCCCATCATTACTTACCTCGAAGAATCCCTTTTTATCAGAAATTGCACCGGTAAATGAACCTTTTTTATGACCGAAAAATTCACTCTCCAAAAGCGTTTCGCTTATGGCACTGCTGTTAACAGCACAGAAAATATTAATTTTTCTTTCACTCTCATAGTGAATAATTCTTGCTATATTTTCTTTGCCTGTTCCGCTCTCTCCTGTAATTAACACACTGGTATCCTTGTATTTTGCTGCCGTAAGTGCCAACTCGAGAATATCTCTTATTTGCTGACTTTCTCCTATAAAATCGCGTTTGATCTTTTCTTGAAGATTTTTTGAAATCAGAGAATTCTTTTCTTCGAAATTTTTAATCGTTCGCTGAAGATCTACGAATTTTCTTGTTTTTTGGATTGCAATCTGCATATCAACTAACCTAAATGGTTTTTTGAGATAATCAATAGCACCAAATCGAAGCGCCTTGATAACAGTTTCCATGTCTCCATGTGCAGAAACAATAATTACTTCTAATTTAGGATATTCGACTTTAACTTCCTGTAATATATCCAATCCACTAATACCTTTTAAACGCACATCAAGAATTAATAAATCTATATCATGGTTTTTCAATATTGTCCGCCCCTTGCTTACATTGTTGGCGGTAAATGAAATAAAGCCATTGGCCTGAAGAAATTCTTCAATCTCTTCAGTGAAATTTACTTCATCATCAAGTACCAAAACATTCATTTGCCTATTTAAAAACAAACTATCGTCTTTATCAGGGTTATTAGCTATTGTCTTCATTGCCTAATTTTTTTTTTGACTTGTTGAAATTATGGGAATTAAAATTCTGATAGTAGTTCCTTTTAATACTTCGCTTTGAATCTCCAATTCTCCATTTAATTCCTTTATGATACCATAAGAAATTGACAACCCCAGCCCTGTACCATGTCCCGGTGGTTTAGAAGTATAAAAAGGGAGTAAGATTTTGTCAATATTTTCCGATGGAATTCCGATACCATTATCTTTTACTTCTATAATAATTTGATTATTGGTTTTTTGAATTAATATATCAATCCGTTTCTTGAAACTCTTTCCAAGTTTACGCTTTTTTTCTTCCAATGCATCTTTTGCATTGATCAACAAGTTAAGCATGACTTGTTCAAATCGTTGAGTATTTCCTTTTAACATAGGAAGTTCACTTATCTCATTAAATTCAAGGCTAATCCCCTTGTGATTCATTTGTTCAGCGATCATTGAGATACTGTTATTGATACTTTTATTAATATCCAATTCTGATTGAACAAAATCATCCTGATCTCTCGAAAAGGTTCTGACATGATCAATTATATTCTTTATTCTTGTTATGTTATCAAAAACCTTATTTATCTTGGCTTTAAGATATGTGTCAGTAATTGATTTATTATCAATAGAATAAATAATATTGTCGATTGAAAGAGAAATTGTATTTAATGGTTGATTAATCTCATGTGCCATGCCTGTGGCTAACTCACCAATTCCTGCCATTCTTTCTGAATGCCTAATTTGCTTTTCCAATAGCTTTCTTTCTGATATATTTCTTATATCAGTCATAAATGCCTTTAATTCACCATTTTGTCCTTTAATTTGGGTACAACTTATTTCTCCGATAAACTCAATATTGTCAAGGTTCTTTAGTTTAATTTCAAGATTTTGAACCAATCCTTCTTTTGTTGTTGTTCCACATATCTTTACCACTTCTCTTAGGGAGGCTTTTGGTATGAACCGCATGAAATGCATTTTTTCAATGTCTGTATCTTTATTACCCAATAATTCATGGGCTACATCAGAAGCTTCAGTTATCTTTCCTTCCAAATCTGTGATTATAATTCCATCAGGAGATGTTCTAAGCAATGAGTGATACAATTCTTCTGATTCTTTGAGGGCTATTTGTGTCTTTTTTAAATCTGTGATATCTACCATTGAAAGCAAACATTTTTGCTTTTCATCTATCATTGCACCTTCCAAATAAACGAAGACAGATTTCCATTTTGAAGTTTTCAGCTTGATTTCACATCCTGAAGGTGTCTTATTTTCAAAGACCCTTTTCAGAAAATTATCTAAATCTGAAAGCATTCCAGGGTCGATGAACTCTTTAAAATTACTATTTATTAGATTTGGACGCTTACCTCCGAATAACTTTGCGCCTTTAAGATTGATTTCAAATATTCTACCTTCCTTGTTAATTGTAAAATACCCAGTTGGCGCGAAATCATATAATTTAATATATTTTCTTTTTGATTTTTCAGTTTCTTTCTGTGATTTTCGTATTTCATTATTTTTCAATTCCATCGCCTTTTGCTGAACTTCGAGTTCTAACTTGGATCTTTCCAGTGATTCATTACTTAGGATTAAATTCCTTTTTTGACGATCAAGATCAAGAAATATTTTGACCTTATTCACAAAAATGGTCTTATTTACAGGTTTCGTCAGATAATCAATGGCCCCATTATCATATCCTTTGAACATTTGTATTTCATCAGAAATATAAGAAGTTAGAAATATAATGGGAACTAGATCTCTGTTATGTAATCTTCCGATACGTATTGCAAGTTCAAATCCATCCATATCAGGCATTTGAATGTCAAGAATAGCCAATGCAAAATCATTTTCTTCAATTAATGAAAGTGCCTTTTCCCCTGTTTCAGCAATATGCACAATGGCATCAATATTCTTTAATATTGCCTTCAACAGCGTAAGATAATAGACATCATCATCTACAATCAAAATTTTGGACTTTAAATCATTCATAAAAATAATCTCTCAAGTAACTGCCAATTAATATCATGCACAATTATTTAAATTTTAACAAATAAAACTTTAAAAAGATTACATAGTTTAGCTCTGTTACGGAATGCCTTAATGATTGGTTATTAATGATCCTATCGTCTAATTTTAATAACACGATTGTTATTTACAATTTGCAATTTTATTCTTTTGTCATTTAAATTGAATGAATTACTCGTACTAGTTAAAGAACTTAAAATTGGTTTGCTGAATCCAAGATCGAAAGCAATATTAATCCTGTGAATTTCAATTTCATATAGTTAGAAATCCAAATTTTTTATGAAAATATTAAAATAAAACCGCACACCTGTGCGGTTTTTATCTGCATTAAATGAATCTTTTATGCAGTTGAATATTCTATAGAATATAAATTGTTACTTTCACTCCATTAATCCCCTTCATTCTAACAGAAAATTTACCATTTTTGCAAATATTATATGCACATCCTCCTGAAGTAAAGGTCATATTTTTTCCATCATCAGTTCCAGATTTAAAAATTATTCCATAAGGTACATTAACAAGATTGTTATATTTTATTATCGAGTTAATATTATAACCTGTTAGTAAACCATGAGTGATTATTGTAGGATTATTTGAGCCGTTCCATTTAAATAAATTGCCTGTTATTTCTTGTTTATCAAGATTATTATCTTTACCATTTGGATTTTTATCACCTGCCTGTAGAAAATATCCTTCAGAATTTACAGATTATATGGAATTATTACGATAAATCAATTTAGTGGGTACACTTCGAGAAATATTGACTCCATACCAAGTACCAGTTTCTGCATTATTTATTACAGTTCCTTCTATGGTTTGAGATATCTGCGCATTCAAATTAAAAGAATAAATTGCAAGAAACACGAATAATAATAAAATCTTCATGAAAATAGCATTAGTAACTAACAGATCGTTTCAAATTTTAAAATTAAATAAAGCAATACGATCCAAAAATAATAATGCTATTCGATAGTCTCTCAATTAATATCCTCGACAATAAGACGAATCTTTATTTTGCTCCCTCAATATTCATTCAAGCGTCAGACCTTAACCTTACAGTCATCAATAATTCTACAGTTTTTAAGACTGTTCAAATCTTCAACGACAGAATTTTTTACGAACATCTGATATAATAGTTGCGTTGAAAGAATTCCTGTAATAGCCATTTGATCTATTTCTGATATTACAACTTGTAGATTCATATTGATAATCAATTGCTTAACTTTCATTGGGTTGAAAATTCCAAATGACTTTAGAGTTTCTTCCGAAAGTATTTCTTTTATATAATTCGGAGTATCTTGATTGCAGAAATTAGCTGCTATTGGAGCTCGATAGGCTTGTTTTGGCCTTTTTGAAATCGATGGCGGAATTTTCCCTAAACTTAATTTTTTTAGAATAAATTTTTCATTCAAGCTATTAAGTTTAAAATTATCAGGTAATTGAGAGCAAAATTCCATCATCCGATAATCAAGAAATGGATAACGACCTTCAACTGAATTACCCATTGACATCCTGTCACCTTGGGATGACAATAAATAGCCCGACATAAAAATGGTTGATTCAAGATACTGTGATTTTGCAAGGTCACTCCAATTACCAAAACTTTCAGGAAGAGTTTTATAAATATCATTTATAGGATTGTAACCATTCATCGACGAAACAAAATTTGCTGAGAAAAATGATTTTATCCTGCTGGTATTATTCCAGCGAAGCTGATGAGAATAAAGTGGATCATCAGTTTCAGTTAATTTATAACCAAAGAACATTTTCAAGGCTAAATCAGGAGATTCCTTCATGAGCGGAAGATAAGGATATAGCTTTGCCAATAATTTTGGTCTAGCCTTTGAATTTGGTTCTTTGGCCCAAAACCTTCTAATTTTTGCCTCTTTAAAGATATTATAACCTGCCAGAAATTCGTCCGCACCTTCACCTGTTATCACAACTTTAATATTACTCTCCCTGACTTTTTTTGATAACAAGTACATAGGTGTTGGAGATGTTCTTAAAATTGGAAATTCAGTATGCCAAATTGTCTTTGAAAAATTCTCTGTTATTTCTTCTGAAGTACAAGTGAAAGCTGTATGATTTGTATTGAAATAATTGGCTGCCTCCATTTGATAGGCTGTTTCATCATAAACCTTATCTTTAAATCCGATCGAAAAAGTATTTAAGATGTCAGGATTTATACCTTTTATCAATGCAGTAGTTACACTAGAATCCAAACCGCCACTCAAATAAGCCCCTACAGGCACATCAGCACGTAGTCTTATCTTTACTGCATCTTGCAACAATTCATTTAATTCTTCAATTGAATTAGATAACAGTACCGAAGAATTATCTTTTTGGCGTGTAGGAAAATTTAGAGACCAATACTTCTCTATTTTTATTCCATTTTCATTTACAACCATACAATGTCCCGGCTGCAATTCTAAAATGTCTTTAAATGGGGAATTCGGTGTTAGAGTTGTCCAGAAGGTGAATATTTGTGACAGACTTTCTGGATTTAAGGATCTTTCTATTTGATCAAGTGAAAAGAGACCCTTAATTTCAGAACAAAATGCAAAAGCTCCATTTTTGGACCAATAAAATAGTGGACGAATGCCCACCCTATCACGAGCTAAAAATAGTTCCTTTTTGTTTTTATCCCAAATACAAAAAGCAAATTGCCCATTAAATTGATTAAGGCAGTTTGCTCCATATAAGGCATACATTTGAACAACCACCTCCGTATCACAATATGTTTTAAGTTTGATTCCTTTTTTGATTAAATCAGCTCTTAGTTCTGGATAATTAAATATTTCGCCATTGTATACGATCCAATAGTTCCCAGATTCATCCGAAAGAGGTTGCTGACCAGTAGAAAGATCAATGATACTTAACCGAACGTTTCCAATACCAAGGTTTTGATTTAGATAAATTCCACTTTCATCGGGTCCTCTATGTTTAATCAACGAAAGCATCTTTCGAACACTTCTTTCTGTTGAAGTCTTTTTTGCTGAATGATAGTTATATATTCCGGCTACTCCACACATAACATTATCTAATTTTGATTAAATTTCGTTTATATCACCATACCAATAAAGGCTTATAGGTATGGTGATAATATTAATAAATTAAAGGATTTCATCTAATACCTTTTCTGTATGTAACTTTCTAACGACAAAATCAGCAATAGCATTAACAGATTCAAAATTCGTTTCAACAAGATCATCATCATTTGCTTTTAATAAAAATGATTCTTCGAGAAAATTAATAAGGGTGATAAATCCCATTGAATCCAGAATTCCCTGAAAGAAAATCATGGTTTCGTTGTTTACTTTATCCTCAGATAAATAAGACGATTTAAGGATAAAATACCTTATTTTATCCTTAATGGTAATTAGATTTTCCATAGTAGTAAATTTTTGGGTGTATAATTTTTGGGTGTATAAAAACAAATTTTCATTTATTTGAGCTGAAAATTATTAATTGTGCTGCATTACTTCAACAATTCTATGACAGAATAATGGCGCTGCTTTTTTTGCGAAGGATTTTCCAGGATGTGAATCATTCGTATTGTTTGCATTATGAATATTCAAAAATAATCCATCATCAGTTTCCAAGTCATAAAAATTCCATAAAAAGATATTATTACCTTTCGTATTCCAATCGTTTTTAACCCAATTAAAAAAATCTCTTGCACGTAATGCTTGTTCTTTTGTGGTTTGAGATTCAACCATTGCAGATCCGGTCCAAAGAAGAAATTTAGTCTTTGGGAATTCATTCAGTTTGTTCTTTAAGGCGTTGTATTGTAGTTTATAATTTTCAATTCTTTTTTCAGATGAATTAATATCAGGTTGTTTCAAATCCTCATTTATGCTAGAAACCGGATAACAATGTTTGAAAATAATCAATTCATATTGCCTTGTTAGTATTTCTAATGTAGGTTCGTTTAAATAAGGTTGCTCCCCTGCATTTTTAACCCATATATTATAATAATCGTATGGGTAATTATTCCATCCATATAATTCTTTTTGGGGAAAAAACTGTTCAGTTATAATATAATTGGTTCCATTCGAAAGATTATAATCCTCAAACCATTGCGATATATAGGATTTTTTTGGAGATAATATTCTTAAGATTCTGTTCGTTTCATTTCCTGCATTGTATATTAAATTACCAACGCTATGGTGTAAAAAAATAATTTTATGCTCCTTTTGTAAGATTGTGGATTTTGAATTAATCTTCATTATTTGGGAGTGTAAGTTGAGATAAGATAATTACATATATCCATATTCAAAAAGCAATAAATAGGGTATTTCAAAAATTCATAGATTTTAATTTGAATCTATTTGATGCCAAAATGTTTTTTAACAATTAGATCTTTCTCCTTTTCATTGAGATTATTCGTTTTAACAAATCCAGGGTTATTACGAAAGAACATTTTTTGAATATTTATGCTTGAAATCACTTTGGCTGGATTACCAACAATAACAGAATTGTCGGGAAATTGACCTCTAACAACACTTCCTGCGCCAATAATACAATTATCACCTATCGTAGTATTTAATACTACAATACAGTTGATACCAATAAACACATTATTGCCTATCTTTATTTTACCAAACACGCCACCAGGAATTTCATCATGAAAACATCTAATTGATCCATCGTGAGTGATAAATTGGGTACCACTTGCTATTCGCACATTATTGCCAATTTCCACCAAGTAAGGTTCAGTTGAAAAGTTCATGATATTAATAATACAATTTTGTCCTATCTTAATACCTTTTTTACGTAAATAACTGACCCTCTGTTCAGTACTACCTTTTTCCAATATCATTTCATAAATACGCCGAAGTAATTTGAGTATTAAATGCATCATTTCAATTAATTATTATGAGTAATATCTCGATTGAATTTGTTTATTTAAGATGGTTTTTCCCCTTTAGCTATAAAGTGTTACTATTTATTTCTTGAGTTCAATAATTTTTTGAATCTTTGAAGTAATCATTTCATGAAACGAACAATGCAATATCTTATTCATGTTAGAATAGATTAATTTGAAGTTATACGGAAATAAAAAGATTCGATTAGGTACATGAATATTCTGACCAGGATTTATGAACAAATTAAATATTCGTATTTCATATATCAATTCCATTTATACGGCAGACTGCAATAACTCTAATGTTTCCTGAATTGTCTGTTACTGGAGTAATTAAATCATAAGCTTCTGATTTCTGACAGATTTCAATTACAAAAGGACCTTGTCCCAAACCAACCTCGAATATAAGCCAACCACTTTCAGATAAAAATTTTGGAGATTCCTTAATTATTTTTTGAATTATTTTCAATCCTATCATTCCACCATCAAAAGCCATTGCAGGTTCATTGGCAGCTATTTCTGAGTTCATTTTTGAAACCTTCGATGATGATATATAAGGTGGGTTACAAACAATAATGTCTATTTTTCCCCAATAATCGTCTGATTCGAAATTTGAGAATAAATCACTTTGAATGACATCTACCCTTTCATTAAGATTTAAAAAGGAAATATTCTCTTTAGCCAGTTCTACCGCTTCATTCGAAAGATCGGATGAATGAACTATTGCTTTAGAATGAAGACTCGCAATTGCCAATCCAAGATTGCCCGAGCCGCAGCAGATATCCATGATATTGATAACCGATTTCCCTTCTGCCAACTTATTACAAATTTCAATTACTACTCGTCCTAAAATCTCAGTTTCTTTTCTGGGAATTAGTGCCCTGCTGTCGCATAGTAATTCGATTCCCATAAAATTCTGACGTTCCGTTATATGTGCCAGCGGAATGCTATTCATCCGTTTTTCGACAAGTTGGAGTAAAGTCAATTTCTGAGAATCGGATAACAGAGGAAGTGGAAGTCGAGTTGCTTTTTCTGCTGACACAGATATTCCATAAGCTTTATTCCACAATGCCTTTATCGATGAATCAACAGTTTCCTCCGGTTTATCTTCCAATATAGAAAGTTTATGCTCAAATTCCTCTCTGATTTTATGATATAATTCTTCCATATTATTTACTTAAATACCTTTTCAATTCAACTTTGTCAATTTTCCCATTGCTGCTTTTAGGCATCTCCGGAAGGAATACGATTTTTTGCGGTACCATAAAAGGTTCCAACTGGCCCATACATTCCATCTGGATTTCCTTTTCATTAATTGTTACTATATCATAGATAGTAACAAAGGCAATTATTGATTCACCTAAAATGACATCAGGAACGCCTATTACAGCAACTTCTTTAATCCCTTTATTTTTATAGATGATGTTTTCAACTTCTATTGGACTTACTTTTTCACCTCTTGTTTTTATAATATCATCATTTCTTCCCAGAAAATACAAAAATCCATCCTCGTCCATTTTAAATAAATCATGTGCACATAGGATTCTTTCGCCTGGTATTAATCCAGGTTTCAACATATTTCCACTTAATAGTTCGTTGTTCCAATACCCAGCCATAATGTGAGGTCCTCTTACATGCAGTATACCAGGTTCTCCAGGGGCAACATGGTTACCTTCCGGAGATAAAAGAAACACTTCAGTTCCTGGTATAGCTTTTCCAACTGAATTGGTTTTTAAATCAATTAATTCTGGTTCCAGATAGCATACTCGTTTGCACTCAGTCAATCCATACATTTTGAAAATAAGGGCATTGGGAAATATTTTCTTTAAGTCTGTAATAAATTCAGCAGGAAGTGCAGCAGCTGTATTGGTAATTTTCTTTATGCAATCAAATGTTATTCCAGTTTTTTTGTGCAATGCGATCATCATTGCATAAATTGATGGGACACCAGGAAAAACGGTTGGCTTTAATAATTCAATTTGTCTGAATATTGCTGGAGGAAAATTGAAGGAATATTCAATAATTAAAGTGGCACCAAGTGTTACAGCCATTATTAACTGGTAAAGTCCATAATCAAAAGCTAAAGGTAAAACAAGTAAAATACACTCTTCTTCCGTTAACCTCAGATATTCGATTAAACTCCATGTGGTGAAAACCATTGATTGATGAGTCATCATCACACCCTTGGGAAACCCTGTACTTCCTGAAGTGTATATCAGAGCGGCCAAATCATTCGGGATGATTCTTGGCAGCTCTACTTTTTCTCCATTGAATTGAATAATTTTATCAAAGTCAGTAAAGAATATGCCCATATTATTAACATTCAGAATATCTCCAGAAATAATAACTTGTTGAATGTTATTAAGATTTTCGAGTGCTACAGAAAGTTCACCTGTAAGTTGACTTTCCGAAACAATCATTTTTGCATCGCAATCTTTTAAAATGTAGTTTAACTTCGCTGCCTTTGTTTGAGGATTTATAACCAGAAAAACGCCACCTGCCATAGTAATACCATAGATTGATATCATGCTTTGCCATGAATTATTCATGTATATGGCAATCCGATCCCCCTTAATGATTCCATCCCTAACCAAATGAAAAGCTAAATTTTCCGCACCTTCTTTAAGTGATTTGTAGGTATACTCTTCTCCTTTATAAATAGCAACAGTTTTTAATTGATTTTTTATGAAGGAAAATTCCAAAGCCTCCCCTAACAATCGTTGTGGTTTCGAAATCATATTCTTATTTTTAGAATAGTTTGATATTATATGTTAATTATATGCATTTTGAGGTGGTTAAATCCTTAATGAGACTATTTATAATAACATTTTTGTTCGGTACTAAAATTCAGATCTGAGATTATGAACATGAATTCTATCTATAGGATTTTCGAACTATTCGCTGTTAATAAGTAATTGGTGGCATGCGTAAATATTTTGTTGTCTTTTGTTTTCTGCTAAAATTATTATAAACTAGTTGTATCTCTTCTGCTGTTTTGCCTAACGCTTTTCCCACTTCGTCAGGGCTAATTTCATTCTCGAATCCATACCAAATTAAATCCATTTCAAAGTAAGGCATTTGAAAGAAAAATTCTTCCTGGGTTTGTTCTGCCGGATAAGTGTCTGAAGTTGGTGTGCGTTGTATTATTTCCTGAGGTACACCAAGATATTCCGCTAATTGGTAGACCTGTGATTTGTATAAATGCGCAATTGGCATAATATCAGCTCCTCCGTCGCCATATTTTACAAAAAAGCCCTGTTCAACTTCATGTTTGTTCGGAGTACCTATCATTGCGTAATGCATTCTTTCAGCATGATAGTATAGCATGGACATTCGACTACGTTGTTTGAAATTTGATGCTGCTACAATTTGAAGATACTCTTTCACTGGTAATAACTTTATTTTTTTAATTCCACTTTTATCGATTATGGTAATTGAAAATACTGGAGGTAGGTTTTGATTAATTCCACTTTTGTTGACACCTATTTTCATTTTGTAGTCAACAGGGGTATATTCAGGAAATATTGAGACAACCGCTTCATCTCTTCGTTGATAACATCCAAACCCTTCTAGAGTCTTAGTAATGTTTTCTTCTACTGTTTGAACATTAAACCTTTCAGCAAGCTTTAATGCAAATTCTTTACTTTCAGAACTAGAATCTTTTTCTGGAAGCATAATTCCCAATACCTTATCTGCTCCAAGGGCTTTGACAGCTAATGCCAGTGTTACTGATGAATCAATTCCTCCACTAATTCCAATAACGGCACCTTTACGTTTGAATAATCCATGAATATCTTCTCGAAGTTTAACAGAAATCCGTTCAACCTCTTGTCCGACATTTGGTATCAGTATAATGTCTTTATTAAAGCATATTTCTAATTCTGTTTTCATATATTTTTTCAATTAATGAGCGTATTTGCAAAGAAATATTAATATTGAAATTAATTAACATGTCTTCCAGATAAGCGAATAGGATGATTCACTACCCTGAAGCATTTGAAATGGAGCTCGTTAGAGAAGTTTAACGATTCTTTCATTACTGAGCAGAGTTTTTCAACTAAGTTCGGCCATTGAACCATACAAAAATAATATCATGAAACTCAAGCCTATTTCATTTACTATATATTACTGCCTGAGTAAGTTCATTACCTGAATGATAGATCAAAAAAATGAGTATACAGTCATCAACCTTTAGCCGTTTTAAAATTTTATTAGCTCCGGAATAGCATATCCTATTTCTGGGAAACAATGTTCTACAATCATTCCTTCAAAATCCACTGCAATAATCATCTCCGAAGTGTTAATAGCTTTGTTATGCAGATTTAATTAGTTTCAAATTAATATTAGAATCAGTTTTCCCATATTTTATGTAATTACTATAACCATTTTTTCCATATTTATTTCCATAGCCAAACCTATTCGTTGATGCATCATTAATCACGATAATTGCATTTTTAAGTGTATTAACAGCAACAATTTTCTCAATTTCTTTTATCTCTCTTTTCTTGCTGTAATTGAGACGAATAACAAATATACTTGTATCAGCATGTTTGCTGGTCATTAAACCATCCGGAACAAGCGATATTGGTGCATTGTCAATGATAACAAAATCGAATTGTATCCGAGCTTCTTCAATAAAGATATCAAATCTCCCATTTTCTAAAAGCTCAGTTGGGTTAGGTGGAATTTCTCCTGCAGGAACAAAATATAGATTCGGATAGGGAGTTTGAATAATAATCTCTTTTATATTGTTTTTATTAGCTAAATAAGAACTTAGTCCAATTCCTTCATTTGAACCGAAAAGTATATTTAATTTTGGTTTACGCAAGTCTCCTTCAATAATTAGTACTTTTTTGTCATTTATACCTAATGAAAGAATAGCAGAAAGATTTGCAGCAATAAAAGTTTTTCCTTCTCCTGGAACAAGCGAATTGACGGAAATTACCTTCTTTTCAGAACTATTCAAAATATTTCTCAGATTGACCTTTAAGATTCTGAAAGATTCCGTAATTCCAGATTGTGGATTTTTAATAACAGGTAATCCATTTTTATAATTCGAATGTATTATGCCATCCAAAATCTGAAGATTTGAAAGTTTTTCAACTTCTTCAAATGAGTCCAATTTTGTATTAAAAGCATCAGTAATTAAAATGATAATAAAAGGTATGAAAAATCCTATTCCAAAACCTCCGATAATATTTTTTGGAAGGCTTGGACCTATTTGTTCAGAAGATTCAATCATTGCTGGGTCAATTATCTGAACCTGTGGAATATTTGAAGCAAGTGAAATTGATGCCTCAGCTTTTTTCTGAAGCATATATGTATAAAGTTCATTGTTTAAATTGAAGTCTCTCTGTTTGCTTACGAGCTGTCGTTCGGTATCTGGAAGCTTTGTTAATCTTTGCTGAATAGTTTTGTATCTGATTTCCATACTTTGCATTTCTATTTCCGCATTTTTTAATAAGTTGTTAAGGTTTTCAGACAATGCATTACTTGTGAGTTGAATTTCCTTTTCTATCAGGATCAAACTTGGGTTATTATTTTCAACACTATATGTGAGAACTTCCCTTTTGCTGTAAAGGTCCATTAATTTTGGTAACATAGTATTAATCCCAATATCTGTAATGCCTATAATGGATGGATTAATCATTTGTTTAATTTTCTTTGCATCTCCCATATAGGATTGCATATTTTTATAATAATCAATTCTTAATTTTGCCAGATATTTTTCATTTTCAATTTCTTCCAGTTTTTGATATATTACATTAGCTTCAGCACCAAGATCCATAACCTGATTGTTCTTTCGATAATTGCTTAGATTTAACTCCGCATCTTTTAATGTATTTGAAATCCCAACCAATGTGGTATCAATGAAATTAATTGAATTCTCCGATGCCTGATTATTCTTTTTTATTCCAACTGTAATAAATACCTGATTTAATTCATTAATAAAATCAACATCTTTTTGAGGAGTTTGGCTATGAATCTGTAGATTTAATAATTCTGATTCTTTGTCCTCCAGAATAATCTTAACATTTTTAAGATAATTTCGAGCCATTACATTAATATTATTAAATACCAAAATATATTTTTTATTTACCATACAATTTTTTTTGCTTATAGTAAAGTCAAAATACTTGTTTTTAAAATTCGAGTTGAAATAACCGGGTTCATCGAATTCAATTTTTTGTTTAATTCCGTTCTCTATTATGTTGCCCTTAGCAACTATTTCAAATTTATAATCATTTAAGGCAACAATTACCAATTCTATTCCCTGAATATTATTAGCTCCTCCTGAAATAATTACATCAAAAGGTTTATTTTCATATAATTCAGTCTTGTAATATCCATTATTAATATAAAAGGAGGTTTCCCAGTTCAAATTTTCCAAAGCTTTTTTATAAAGGGAAAAGGATTGCAATGTTCCAATTTGGTTCTCAATTTTTTGATTTTTTGGAATAATCTGCTTGTCAAATGATAGAAGTGTATTTTCTGTATTTTCTGTAGATGGAATTAATAGCCTACTATGAACAAAATAAATTGGAGGTGTGAAACTAAAAAATAGAAAGCCAGCAATTATTCCTATAGAACAAAAAATGGCAAACCAAAACCAGTTTTTCGTAAATTTCACTAAAAAATTTTGGCGAACCTCTTTAGTTTCTGTTTCAAGAGTATTCAAAATTTCTTCAAATTTGTCCATGACTATTAATTTTTATTTATAGAATATTTAAATTTTTCAAATATTATTACAATTTCAATATATTAAATGCCAATAAGATTGTAGTCACTGTTGAAAGGAATAGTGAATATGAAGTAGTATTTAATTCTAAGCGTTTGTTTCTGCCAGGTTTAATATAAACCAGGTCGTTCGGTTGCAAATAGTATGCTTTAGATATTAGGAGATTTTTACTGGTTAGATCAATATTGTAGGTGCTAGTTCCACTTGTATTTTCCCTTATCAACAATGCTTCATTTATCTGCGCATTATCAGTTACTCCGCCTGCAATACTAATCGCTTCAAGAATATTAAGCTTTTCATTATAGGAATAATAGACACCCGGATTTTTAACTTCTCCACTAACATTTATTTTAAAACTAAGCAGCTTTATTTTAATTGATGGATTTTTTAAAAATTCAAGCGATTTTTTCTGAATTCGTTCCTGAATTTGTTTAAGTGTTAGTCCTGCTACTTCAATGTTTCCTATAATTGGCAATGTTATGGTACCCAAAGAATCAACCTGGTATCCATTGATATATTGCGACACATAATCCCCATACATTTGTAAAGTACCAGCAGAATAACTTGAAGTATTCTCATTTGCATCAAATAATCTGTCTACATCAGGATTCATGGTTTTAATATTAACATATAAGTTATCATATGGATGTACTTTGTAGTCTTGAACCTTCATGGATATACTTGGGATGTTTTGATTACTGTGCACATCCTGAAAAAAAGTGAATTCTTTAGAGGATCTGCAAGATGTGATCAACATGATCACTCCAATTATAATAACTATGGAAATATTTTTTTTCATGTCTTTAAATTTTGTTTTGAATTGCTATTATTTAAAATGTACGGGCCAATATATCAATATATTTCACTAAAGGACCGAAGGATTTTGAAGTTTAGCTCCAATAAATATATGTTAGAAAATCAACTTATGAATTTTTATTAGTATAGATTTCGTTAAATGATTTATGAATTCCATTTGTAGCTTTTTTAATAAGTTGTGAGGTGTGAATTGTACTGCTTGTATTATGCTTATCCAATAATTCAAATTCTGAATTATTGGATATATATTCCGGCACTAACTCTTTTAATCGTGTTACAAGTAATTCATCATTTTCTTTTGATAAATTATTTAGAAGTGCGACAATTTTACTATTTTGTTCTTCATAACTAAAGGGTCTTATTTTCCC
>Ga0209123_1000739_pt1 | contig 38062 bp, 38 predicted proteins | sample BarGraIncu00431A_FD_184500 | JGI IMG/M metagenome (GOLD analysis project Ga0209123, IMG submission 184500) | Arctic peat soil microbial communities from Barrow, Alaska, USA - Barrow Graham LP Incubations 004-31A (SPAdes) (version 2) | ecosystem: Environmental > Terrestrial > Soil > Wetlands >... | reverse complement strand
GTATATGCTATATAAACGTTTCCATTAATGTTACACTATTATTTAGTATGCCATTAATAATATTATATCACGTTTTTTTAATAAAATGTACGACTTTTAAACACTTCATTCATTCTACCGCAAATTTTGGGTTGACCAAAAGCCAGCAACTAATAGCTACTGACTTTTGGCTTGTTAAAATCTTATTATTTTTCTTCTTTTTCTGCTTCCTTTTCTGCTTGTTCTTGTTTTTCTTTTTCTTTTTCTTCGAATTTCACAGTATATTGATATACATTTTCATTGTTGCTATCTTTACCTTCTTTACTATCTTTACTGCCTTTACTAAAACTGTCTTTTGTTTCATTAAACTTTTCTTTTACTTCTTCGGTAATATTGCTCATTTTACCTTTTACATCTTGAACAGTATTTTTGATTATAGTATTAACAACTTCTACAGTTCCATCTGCTTTTGTTATTTCAATTGTAACCTTTGTGATTACTGCTGCAAATACTCCTATAGCGAGAAGTGCAGGCATGATGAAATATCCAACAATCCCTACTGCAATACCTGCGTTAACAGGAATATCCATAATAACTGTTTGATCTTTTTTGATTTTTATTCTAGTTACATTTCCTTTTTTTATAGTTTCCTTCATCCATGTTAAAAATTCTTCCTTAGTAGTGTACATATCGTCCATATTAAATTTATTTTCTATTTTCTGTTTTGCTTCAATGTAAATCAAAGCGTTAACTACGTCACCATCACATTCTTCTAACGCCTCTTTAGCATCAGTGTATGAAACTCCCGTTCTCTCTTTGACAATATCAATCTTCTCCAATGTAATTGTTTCCATTTAAAATCATCCTCCTTATAATTTGCCTAAGAGCACATATCAATTACTCATTGCTATATTCCCTTAAATCATCACCTTGATAGCTTTACATTCATTAGCAAGGACCTTTACAACCCCAGAAGGAGTTTTGTACTCCACTCTAAGTTTGTTTTATGTTGCAGCTTGTAGTACTAATTTATTAAAGCGCGTTCTTTTCATTTTGAAATGTTATTAAAGACCCAAACATTTCTAAACTTTTTGGCTTTCTGGTATAATTTTCTGAAATAATAAAAGATAAAATTTTATACAATTCCAACTTGGTAGACTCTGAAACAGTAAGTCTATTAATTTTATCCATACCAAAATTGTTTAAGAATTTTAATGTATTATATGTAGGATTTGATATATATATACTATTTAACTTTTCGCAATCTTTACAAACAGGTCCATATAATGTCAAATCAATATTGTTAGACATAGTGATTTTGTTTCCACATTTAACGCATCTGCTAAAATTCAAACCGTACCCTGTTGCCTTTAGAATTCTGATTTCAAAGGCTCTAGCTAGAACCTCTATATCCATAACATCATTTTTTATAAAATAGAATGCTGTAACTAGCTCTTTAAAAAGCTCCTTATTAACCTCATCATTTTCAATTGCTATATCGATTAATTCATTAAAATAAGAGGCATAAGTAATTGTGTCCAGGTTCCTTAATAATTGTTGAAAAGAATCTATAATTGTAATTTCATTTATTGTGTATAGATTTTTCCCTTTAAAAAGCACAAACTCACCATAACAGCAAGGTAGTGTTGATGATATATATTTGCTTTTATTTTTTCTTGCACCCTTTGCTATTGCTGTTATTTTACCCAAATCTTCAGTAAATAGCCATACTAGCTTGTCATTTTCCTTAAACTCTTGTGTTTTTATAACAATTGCTCTAGTTTTTAGAACTGCCACAAGATCATCCCCTACTTATATCCAAGCTCTTTCAAAATACTTGAAGTATCTCTCCACTCTTTCTTTACCTTAACCCATAACCTTAAATATACTTTTTCGCCTAAAAATTTCATTATATCCTGTCTTGCATAAGTAGAAATTTGTTTTAGGGTTTTTCCACCTTTTCCAATTATTATACCCTTATGAGAATCCTTTTCGCAAAGCATATTAACCTCAATATTGTATATGTTATTTTTATCTCGTTTCATAGAAATAATTTCTATTGCTATTCCATGAGGTACTTCTTGCGATAATAACTTCAGAGCTTTTTCTCTTATAATTTCAGTAATAATAAATCTTTCTTGTTGGTCTGTAACCATATCTTCAGGATAATATAATGGACCCTCCGGAATATTCTGGGCCACAAGTCCAGTAACTATGTCAACATTTTTTCCTTTAATAGCAGCTATTGGTATTATTTCTTTGAAATTAAAATACTCCGAATAGCTTTGAATAGTTTTAGCTACCCTCTCTTGAGTATTTTCATCAATTTTATTAACTAATAAAAACACTGGTATTTTAGTATCTTTAAACTGTTCAAGAATATGCATATCGCCTATTTCAATTTCATCCCCAGGAGTAGTTATAAATAATATAACATCTACTTCATCTGCAGACTGCTTTGCTACTTTAACCATATATTCTCCTAGTTTATGTCTAGGTTTATGGATTCCTGGAGTATCTACAAATATTATTTGAGATTCTTTAGTTGTTAAAATGGTTTGTATATTATTTCTTGTAGTTTGGGGTCTATTAGATACAATTGACAATTTCTCCCCCATAATATAATTTATTAACGTAGATTTCCCTACATTAGGTCTTCCAATAATAGTTACGAATCCTGATTTAAACATATATCCTCCTCTTGGTTTATCTTAAGTAAATAGTATCCATTTTATATCTTACTTTAATAAATCTCCTTTAGTAAAAGCACCTGGTAATATCTCTTCCATAGTTTTAATTATATAATTTTCTTCATTTTTAACTAATATAATATCAATATCCTTTGAAGCAAATTCTACTATAACTTGTCTGCAGATGCCACACGGATAGGTGTTCGTTGACATATCACCAACTATAGCGATAGCCTTAATTTCTTTATGCCCTTCAGATACAGCTTTAAAAATTGCAGTTCTTTCAGCACAATTAGTAGCACCATATGACGCATTTTCTATATTGCAGCCAGTATATATTGATCCGTCAGCCATCAAAACTGCTGCCCCTACCTTAAATTTTGAATAAGGAACATAAGCATTTTCTCTAGCATCTATTGCAATTTTAGCAAGCTTTCTATAATCCATCAATACACCCCTATGAAATAATTTAATAATGGTATTTACGCTAGGCGCGCAAAATCACGTATAACTATTATAACACTAAATATTAGAATTTCAATAAAATTTAGAATTTAGAAATATTTAAAATTTTAGAAATTCAAAAACATAAATCATCCCAAAACCTTGAAAAGTAGTAACGTTAAAAGAGTTCCAAAAATAGCACCAAAAACCACTTCTATAGTAGAATGAACTTCTGAATCAACCCTACTTTGTGCAACAATTGCAGCAATAATATATGATAATACCATAATTAAAGGCTCATTACTAAGCAATGTTATTGTTGTTGCCAGAGAAAATGCTATAGTACTATGACCACTTGGCATTCCGCCCCTAAGTGGCGTTCCTTCCCCATAAATCGCTTTTACTACAACAGTTGCAATACAAACTATAACTAATATAAAAAATATCATGTCCGGGTCAGATTTTTTAATTTTCAACATTACCGACTTGTTAAATGGGGTTATTCTACCCCAAAATATCACATAACCCACCAAAACTGAATTTATAGCTGTTACAAGAACTGCACCAGCAGCAACGTTTTTAGCGATCTTTGCTAGTGGATGATAAAAATTTGTTGTGGCATCTATGGCACATTCTACTGCAGTATTTATCATTTCAGCTACTATAACCAAGGTTATAGTCATTGTTATAATTAAAAGTTCTATTTTTGATAAGTCATAAAAAAATGTGGCAGTAAGTACTAGTAGTGTAGTAAACATATGTATCTTCATATTTCTTTGTGTACGAATGGAATATATAATTCCCTCTATAGCAAAATTAAAACTATCAACTAATTTTTTAACCTTCATACTTAACCACCTCTAAAAATATTCTCGAGCTATATGGCGAATAACATAATTATAAATATATTTCACCTAGATATTTTAAAATTGCTTAATATCTCTTCTTCCCTTTTTCTCATGATGTTTTTGGGGGTTTCCTCAATGTGGTCATATCCTAGCAAATGTAAAATCGAATGAACTGTAAGATAAGCACATTCACGAATAAATGAATGCCCAAATTCTTCACTTTGCTGCATAGCTTTTTCTAGTGATAATGCAACATCACCAATTACTAGTTTCTTATCATATAAATCGCTTTGATCAAATTTATAATTTACATAAACATCCTTAAAAACCTTGTTTTCTGGATAATAAAGCATCGGAAATGATAACACATCTGTAACTTTATCTATTCCCCTATGTTTTAAATTTATTTCCCTTATTTCTTCGTTGTCAATAAATATAACGCTCACTTCATTATCTATAATAAGTTTTTCTTCTTTTAGTGTATACTCAATAACATCTTTTATAGCAATTTCAAGTTCCGACTTAACCTCAATTTTATTTTGCCTATTATCTATAAAAATCATACTTATTTTTACTCCTCTACTAGATTCCTCAAAAATAAATAAAAAAATTCATTTATTTTTATTCTCATCTTCTTTTTCCTTTTGCCATTTATCCAAAGGATACTCTATTCTCTCATGATATATCCCTGAAAGTACTTTTAAAAATGCCTTGCGGATTTTATCTAAATCTTTTAAAGTTAAATCACAATTGTCTAGTTGTCCATCATTAAGCCTGGCTTTAATTAAATTATTAACCATTTCCTCAATTTTACCTTTTGTATGATTGGGAATTGATCTTACCGCCGCTTCTACTGCATCTGCCAGCATTATAATTGCGGTCTCCTTACTCTCTGGAGTTGGACCTGGATATCTAAAATCTTCTTCTTTAATTTCATCTGGATTATCACTTGAGTTTTTCATTGTAACATAAAAATACTTAACTAAAGTTGTTCCATGATGTTGTACAATGGTATCTTGAATAACCTTAGGTATTTTATATTCTTTCGCAAGCTCCAGACCATCCTTAGCATGTGAAATAATTATAAGCGTACTCAAATTAGGTGTTATTTTGTCATGTGGATTATCATTTCCTAATTGGTTTTCTTTAAAGAAATAAGGTCTCTTAATCTTACCAATATCGTGATAATACGCTGATGTCCTTGCAAGGACAGGATTTGCGCCAACTGTTTCCGCTGCAACCTCTGCAAGGTTTGCTACAAGTACAGAGTGATGATAACTTCCCGGTGCTTCTAAAAGTAGTCTTTTAAGTAGCGGATGATTAGGATTTGACAGTTCTAGAAGTTTCACTGTAGTGACTACATCAAAGAAACTTTCGAAAATCGGTAAAAAGCCTATAGTTAAGACTCCAGATATAGCACTAGCAAGATACACTAGCCCTGCCTTTTTTAACACATCCATTATGCTATTGCTCAGCAAAAATCCCATAGATAGATACACCATAAGGTTTATCATTGCAATATATATAGCTGAATATAAAATATCGTTTCTTTGTTGCATTTTCTTTACTAGCATTACCCCTGCAATAGAATTTAATACTGCAAGCATTGTAATTTCAAAATTAAAATTAACTGCAACACTTATTAGAATACAACTAAAAATATTAAGTGCTATAGATACTTCATCATTAATTAAAATGGTCATAAGCATTGGCACGCAAGCTAGTGGAATTACAAATAACGAAATTATACCTAGCGTTCTAGCAAGTAATATAGATATTATTGTAAGGATGTTAATCATAATTAATTTTTTAATATCATTAAATATTTCTATATGATATTTATATAAATAATACCATTGAAGTAATACTACTAAGCATACAAGCGCTGCTAAACTTAAATATAATGACCATTCAAATTTATTTGTATTATCTAGAAGACCTAATGATTCCAGGAGCACCTTTTGCTGAGATGTTACCGGTTCACCCTCTTTTACAATAATCTGGTCCTTTTTTATCATAACAGGTTTAACACTTTTCTTTGCTGCATCTATCGCTGCATCTGTACTTACTTTATCATAAATTGTATTAGGACGAATTTGTGAATATGCAATAGATACACCTATATCTCTTATATCTTTAGTTAAATTTGAGTTTGTAAAAGCTGATGAAATAATGCCTTGTGCCACGGTAATTTCTTCAGGCTTATTTTCATTTATTGTGGCTACATCATATAAGACCTTCACCTTTTCCGCAAGAAAAGTTTCTAGCTCCCTTGCTTCATTAATTTCTAAGTTAACTAAAAGTTGATACTTCTCATATGTAAAATTAGTAATTGGATTGCTCTCTTTAAGTAATGTTATCTTTTCCTTTTCGGTTAATAACTTTTCAGGCGTTGCTACATTTGTATTTGTAGGTGATTCACTAGTCCCAATAATATTTAATGCACTCACTGCACCAAATAATTTTTTAATATTATTTACAGCTTCATCACTTACTGGAACCTCAATTTTTTTTTCCCCTACGCTCTCTACAGCCTTAGTTATATTACTTTGAGTAGATGCTTCATCTTCGACTTCTCTAGAAGCCTTTATATCAACACTTGCAATATCCCCCACATTTAAGGAATATTTCTTTTGAACGAGTGCTGTTACTAAAATTGAATACAACACAATTACTGTAACTATAAAAATCAGGTATGGTTTAGCTTTATTAATATTTAAAAGTCCCCTAATTTTTTTCATGACCCGTCCCCACCTTTTTCTCTTGAGTAAATTACAAATATATTAATTTTACTTTTTATCCTCAGATACACTATTTTCCTCTGGTACAATTTTACCCTCGGAAGCAATATCTTCCTGCGCAACAACGACTACTTTTATTATATATTTGTCCTTATCTTTTTTTACATTGTAAATTTTGTCTATAACCTTTACACTTTTGTCTAAATTTTTTAAAATATTAGCATATATTTCATCTTTCGCCTTAACTTCATCGCCTGGTATATTTTTTTCCTGGGTCTCATTATAAGTTTCTTTTTTTATAATTTTATCGTTATTTTCTATTTTATCATAATTACTATACGGAATTACGGTATTTTTAAGATAAATTTTTTTATTTCCAATTTTAATGTATAAATTACTTATACTATTTCCTGTTTTGACCTTTGATATATTATTAAATAGGACTTCTTTAGTCTCCTCGTAGAAAGTTTTTACTATAACTTGCCCCTGCGCATGTACTGGGTAAACACTTTCTTCCTTACCTTGTTCCCCTTTGACTAGTATGTCCCCCTTTTGCACTACATCCCCTGCAATCACTATAGCAGTACCTTCAGTAGTAAATACCCTAGTTACTATGCCATCTTTACTAGCAACTAAATTACAAGGTGTCTGATTACTAACAATAATAGGTGGTGATTGCCTTTCTATTATATCAATTTTCAGCTTAACACCGTCAATTCTTGCTTTTATCCACATAATTTCATCATTTGCTCTTGTGATTTTATTTTCAAGTTCGTAAACATCAATGTTTTTCTTTCTAAGGCCCGGTTTTACCCCAAAAGCTTTTATTTGATTACGCAATTCGTATGGACTTATATAATTCTCAGTATTAATTTCTATATTCCATACAAATGTAGACAAATAATATATTATGCTACCAAATAAAACAACTCCGAGTAAAAGCGAATATCTACTTTTTAATTTTATAAGAAAAAATGACATTCCACTTCTTCTTATAATTTTAACCCTTGTATTAGTGCGTTTTGCTATTTTGCTAATTTCGCCATATTGACTTAATTTCACTTCTAAAACTACAGTCGTTATATTAATTTTTTTTATATTCTTAGCTACAATACCATTTTTCCATAATAAATTTATAAATTTTTCTGGTATTAATGATTGGATTTCCATTGTTATACTACCTTTTTTATATTTCTTTAAATTATTCATAGCTTTCATACACAACCGACTTAAAGTTTCCACTTAAAGTTATTGTGTTTCCTCCTATAAATAATATTTTAAAATTTTTACCATATATGGATATCGGACCTGCGTTTGAATTTATTTTTATTTCTTCTTCTTCAAAAATCACTACACCCTTATGGTTTTCTATATTTATTTCATTATTAGATAAAATAGTAATTTTGGGTAAATCTAATAGGATATCTCTTGGCAATTCCAACCTGCTCGCTATAATTTCTTTTGCTTTATAAAATTTATTATCCATAATACTCACCTCACAAAATACTTCATTTTAAATTTATGAGAAAAAGACCTGATTAATTACAGTTTTTAAATTTAATAAGTTTTATGATAAAAAAAAAGGCCCAGCAAAAGCTGAGTCTTTTATTTATTCAAATATTATTTACTTCTTCATTAACAAGATTGCCATTTGCTTTTCCCGTAATCATTGCAATAAGACAAACGTTATTTCCCATGTACTTAATGCCACTATTTCCCGATTGTAATACTGTTTTTCTGAATAGCTCTATAATTTCTGATTCAGTCAACTGCTGAGGAAGGTATTCTACAAGATTTCATTATTTTTATAATATAAAATGGATCTTGCATCGTTCCATTATAAAAATTCTATTTAAATTTTCTCTTTCTTGCAGCTTCTGATTTCAACTTCTTCTTAACACTTGGTTTTTCATAGTGCTCTCTTTTTCTTACTTCTCCAAGCACTCCACTTCTAGCGCATTTCTTTTTGAACCTTCTTAAGGCATTCTCTATTGTCTCATCTGATCCAACTTTAATTTCTGACATTATTATCCCTCCCTCCGCTAGCTTAATTCAATTTAAAAACAGCTAATGCGGGACCTAAATAGCACATTTTTTATTATACAACACAATTTTACATAATGTCAACATTTTCATTACTAATATGTTATTTAAATGCCCTTTTCAACTGTAGTATTTTGTAAAATTTTTAACATTTTATAAAATTTATTATACGTTAACCAGGTGGCCATTTAAGCATCCTGCCTCCCAATAAATGAAAGTGTAGATGCCCAACAGTTTGCCCACCTTGTCTGCCGCAATTATTAACAATTCTATAACCATCCTCAGCTACCCCTAGTGTTTTCGCAATTTCTCTCGCAACCATAAATATATGCCCAATTATTTCTGATTCATCTTTTTTTAGGCAATTTAGGTCTGTAATATGTTTCTTTGGAACAATTACAACATGTACAGGTGCCTCAGGACTTATGTCTTTAAACCCTATAACTTTGTCATCTTCATAAACGATATCACTAGGAATTTGTTTTTTTATTATTTTGCAAAAAATGCATTCATCTTTTTCCACATGATCACCCCCTATTCATCCTATAATATAGTATTCAACATATAATTTCATTTTCCTGTATATTTATTCAATAAAATTTTGCACTTCCTAATTAAATTTTAAGCTTCTTTAAATTAAATTTAAAACTTCACCGACTATATGATCATCTTTACACTCAATGAGTTTAGTTTTGTGAAATTCACATTCTATGTTTTGACTAGACCTTACCATAACCTTTATATAGTTATTTGTATATCCTTCATATTCATCATCGCTGCTTGCGGATTTTAGTTCATATAAAACATTCATATCTTTGCCTCTAAACTTATTTATAAATTTTTCTTCTAACATATTGTTAAGTTTTATAAGTTTATGGCTCCGTTCTTCTTTTATATTTCCATTAATCTGGTCTTTTATAAGTGCAGCTTTAGTCCCTTTTCTTGGACTATATTTGAAAATATGCATTTTTGATAATTCAATTTCTTTTAAAAAATCATAAGTTTCATTAAATTCTTCCTGTGTTTCTCCTGGAAATCCTACAATTACATCTGTAGTTATAGATACACCCTCAATATTTTTTCGAATATTTTCTACTACGGTTTTATATTCCCCTGCAGTATACCTTCTATTCATTCTTTTAAGGGTTTCATCACACCCACTTTGCAGTGAAAGATGAAAATGATGACATAACTTATTAAGAGACTTTATTTTGTCAATAACGCCATTAGTAAAGAAAGTAGGATCTATCGACCCTATTCTTATTCTCTCTATTCCAGGAACCTTATCAATTTCCTCTAAAACCCTAACTAAATTCCATTCACCTTCTAAATCTAGTCCAAAAGATGCTATATGTATACCAGATAATAAAATCTCTTTGAAGCCGTTTGCAGCAAGTTCATTAACTTCTGATATTATTTTTTCAGGTTTTTTACTACATACTGCTCCCCTTGCATAAGGTATTAAGCAATAAGAACAAAATCTATTACACCCATCTTGGATTTTTATAAATGCTCTTGTTCTATGCTTATATTCTTTAATGTTTAAATCCTCAAATACTTGATTTTTTAGTACATCACTAACTTCAATGATTTGTTTCTTTTCATCTAAATATCTATTTATCCAATAAACAATATCACCTTTATTTCTGCTACCCAAAACAACATCAACGCCCTGGATATTTGCAACCTCAGGCGCCGCTATTTGTGCATAACATCCAACTACCGCAATAACAGCTGAGCTATTGGACCTTCTTGCTCGACCTATCATTTGTCTTGATTTTTTATCTCCCATATTAGTAACAGTACAGGTGTTAATTACATACACATCAGAAACCTCATCGAATTCGACTACTTCATACCCTTGCCTACTGAATTTTTCTACCATTGCTTCTGATTCGTATTGATTCACTCTACACCCTAAGGTAGCAATTGCAACTTTCATTATGCATTTCCTCCTAGATCTCCGAGTTCATACATTATAAGGCTTAAACATACAAACCCTGCAGTCTCAGTTCTAAGTATTCGCGGTCCTAAAGTAACAATTTCGGCTCCTATCTCTTTAAGTTTTACTATCTCACTATCTTCAAATCCGCCCTCTGGTCCTATTATAATTGCAACTTTATTAACATTCTTTTTTTCTATGTTTTGGGTTAATTTCTTTATGCCATAACCTTCCTGATTTTCATATGGAACTACAACTAAATCCATATTTTTTAATTGCTCTATCAATAACTCAAATTCTATAGGAACATTAATTTGAGGCACCAAACTCCTCTTGCTTTGCTTGGATGCTTCAAGGGCTATCTTGTTCCACCTATCCACCTTCTTAAAATCCTTAAGTTCAGTTTTAACCTCAACTCGTTTTGTAATTATAGGTGTTATCGCTTTAATTCCGAGTTCAGTATTTTTTTGAACTATTAAATCCATTTTTGTTGATTTAGGTAGCCCCTGAAATAGGTATACCTCAACAGGACTCTCGTTATTTATAGCATTTTCTTCTAATAGATTTATATTTACTTCTTTTTTGTCTATAGAAGTTATCTCCCCTATATATTCTTTGCCCTCGGAGTTGTTAACACTAACTTTATCACCAACCTGAAGCCTTAATACTCTGTATATATGTTTTACATCTTCGCCATCAATTACAGCATTATTACCATCTATATTACTTTTTGGTACAAAAAATTTATGCATTATTTGTTTTCTCCTTAAGCCTTGGCACATTCAAATAATTATTCTATTATATTTTTCATGTACCTTATTTTACTATAATTTTGCAACAATACAAACCCATTCACCCTCTATATTTATCTCTTCAACTTTAAACCCACACTGAGTTAGTTTATTTATTACTTCATCTTGTTTACTTAAAATTATTCCTGATGATATAAAATATCCACCGTCTGCTATTACTGATTTAACTTGATCCGTTAAAAACATAATTATATCAGCCATAATATTTGCTACAACTATATCTGCCTTGCCTTTAACAACTTCTAGCAAATCTCCGTATAGAATTTCAATGTCACTTATATCATTGTAGCTAACATTTTGTTTTGCAGAGTCTACTGCTACTGGGTCCAAGTCAACTCCTACAGTCTTCTTAGCCCCTAATTTAGCCGCTGCAATAGCTAATATCCCTGAGCCTGTTCCTATATCAAAAACTGTTGAATCTTCGTCTACGTAGCGTTCAAGAGCTTTAATACACATTCTAGTAGTTTCATGAGAACCAGTTCCAAAAGCCATACCCGGGTCTAGTTCAACAATTATTTCACCAGGATTTTTATTGTACTTTTCCCATATAGGTTTTATAACTATTTTTTCTCCTACTTTTATTGGTTTATAATACTTTTTCCAATTGTTTTCCCAATCTTCTTCATTTACCTTTTCAGCCGTAACAGAACCAACGCCTTTGTCTAATCCAAATTTCGGTAAATTATTTACACCTATTTTAATTTCTTTTAGGTGTTCTTCAAATTTTTCGTCTTTTTTATAATATCCCTTAATTACAACGCCACTATTCGCGCTAATAATAGTTTCATCAAAATAGTCCCAGTCTGTAGTGTGATCTCTTCTATAAATTAAATCTAAAGGATCCAAAATAGAAACACCCTCGACTCCTGTGTTGTATAGCATTGCAGATACTGCCTCAACCGCTTCACTGCTAGTTATTATAGTTACTTCAATCCAATCTTTATCCATTGTTATTCTCCTTATTTATAATAAAAAACTCCGTTTTACAAAACGGAGTTTCTTATTATTATTTTCCTAGTATTTTATCTACAAAAGATTTTTTATTATCATCAAAAAGATCTATATTCTCACCGCTTGCCTGCATAAATAGTTTCAATGCTTCCTTTTGCTTATCATTTAAGGACTTTGGAATATCAACAAGAACCTTAACATATTGATCTCCTCTTCCATGTCCATTTACTCTAGGTATACCCTTACCCTTAAGTCTAAATACAGTTCCAGATTGCGTACCTCCAGGAACTTTGTACTTAACGTCTCCATCTACTGTTGGAACTTTAATTTCAGTTCCCATAGTTGCATTACCAAAACTTATATGAGATTCTATATGAATATCAATTCCATTCCTCTTAAAACTTTTATGAGAAGCTACCCTAATATTTATATATAAATCTCCTGCTGGGCCACCTTTTTCACCTTGTTCTCCTTGTCCTCTTAAAGGCATAACATTTCCAGTATCAACTCCACCAGGAACGTTAACTTTAATTTTTCTGTTTTTTCTCTGTTTTCCAGAGCCATGACAAGTTTTACAAGGTTCTGAAATTATCTGACCATGACCTCCGCACTTATCACAAGTACTCATGCTAGCAAAACTTCCAAAAGCAGTATTTCTCTGAACTTTTATCTGTCCACTTCCACCACACTTATCACATGTTTTAGGCGTTGTACCAGCTTTAGCGCCGTTACCACCACAATCATTACACTTTTCATTTCTTGTAATGGATACCTCTTTTTCTACGCCAAAAACAGATTCTTCAAAAGTAAGATTTAAATTATATTCTAAATCCGCACCTTTTCTTGGTCCATTCTGATTTCTTGAAGATCCTCCGCCAAATATGTCACCAAATATATCTCCAAAACCACCAAATCCTGAAAAATCAGAGCTACCACCAAATCCTGCTCCATTATCATCTGCTGACCCATATTGGTCATATCTTGCCTTTTTCTCAGGGCTCGACAAAACCTGATATGCTTCATTCATCTCTTTAAATTTTTCTTCTGCTTCTTTATTGTCCGGATTTCTATCAGGATGATTTTTTAATGCACCCTTCCTAAAAGCCTTCTTAATTTCTTCTTCACTAGCATCTCTTTCAATGCCAAGGATTTCATAATAATCTTTATTTGCCATGCTGCTTTTCACCGCCTAAAATATATATGCTTATATAATACTACTTTACTTAAAATAAGGGAAGGGTAGTTACCCATCCCTTACTAATTATATTATTGATTATTTATCTTCGTTCTTTCCTTCTTCTTTTTCATCTTCGTCTACTTTAAAGTCAGCATCTACTACATTGTCATCTTGTGATTGTTTACCACTAGCGTCTCCCTGAGCTGCTCCCTCGGCACCTTGCGCAGCTTCTGCTTCTGCTTGGTATATTTTTGTAGTTACTGCGTAGAAAGCTTCTGTTAATTCTTCAGTAGATTTCTTTGTAGCAGCTGTATCTTCTCCATCTTTAACTTTTTTAAGAGCTTCTAATTTAGCTTCAATATCCTTCTTATCTTCTTCTGATACTTTTTCTCCAAGATCAGTTAAGCTTTTTTCAGTTTGATATATTAACTGCTCTGCATTATTCTTAACTTCAATTTCTTCTTTTCTTGTTTTATCTTCTTCAGCAAATTTTTCTGCTTCTTTTACTGCCTTATCAATTTCATCATCACTTAAATTAGTTGATGCTGTAATTGTTATCTTAGCTTCTTTTCCTGTTCCTTTATCTTTAGCTGATACATTAACAATGCCGTTAGCATCTATATCAAAAGTAACTTCTATTTGTGGAATTCCTCTTGGTGCTGCTGCTATTCCTGAAAGAGTAACTCTTCCTAAACTCTTGTTACCTGCAGCCATTTGACGTTCACCTTGAACAATGTTAATTTCAACTGATGTTTGACCATCTGCAGCAGTTGAGAATACTTGACTCTTTTTAGCAGGAATCGTAGTATTTCTCTCAATTAAAGGAGTAGCTATTCCACCTAAAGTTTCAATTCCTAGTGTTAATGGAGTTACATCAAGAAGTAAAACATCTTTAACTTCTCCACTTAATACTCCTGCTTGAATTGCAGCGCCGAGAGCAACACATTCATCTGGATTTACACCTTTTGAAGGTTCTTTTCCAGTAAAGTTTTTAACTGCATCTTGAACTGCTGGCGTTCTTGTTGAACCACCTACAAGTACAACTTTGTCTATTTCGCTAAGTGATAAACCTGCATCTGCAAGTGCTTTTTTCATTGGTTCTATTGTAGACGCAACTAAATCATGAGTCAATTCATTGAATTTAGCTCTTGTTAAATTCATCTCTATATGCTTTGGACCTGTTGCATCAGCAGTAATGAATGGTAAATTAATAGTTGTTTGCATTGATGATGATAATTCTATTTTAGCTTTTTCAGCAGCTTCTTTTAATCTTTGAAGTGCCATTTTATCATTTCTTAAATCTATTCCGTTATCTGATTTAAAAGTTTCAGCTATGTGATTTACAACCTTTTCGTCAAAGTCATCTCCACCAAGTTTAGTATTACCATTAGTTGATTTAACTTCGAATAATCCATCACCAAGTTCTAATATAGATACGTCGAAAGTACCGCCACCTAAATCATAAACTAATATCTTTTGGTTAACATCCATTTTATCTAAACCATAAGCTAGTGCTGCTGCTGTTGGCTCATTTATTATTCTCTTAACTTCAAGTCCAGCGATTTTTCCTGCATCTTTTGTTGCTTGTCTTTGGCTATCATTGAAATATGCAGGTACAGTTATAACAGCTTCTGTTACTGCTTCTCCTAAATAAGCTTCAGCATCAGCTTTGATTTTCTGCAAAATATAAGCTGAAATTTCTTGTGGTGTATGTGCTTTTCCGTCTATTGTTACTTTATGATCTGTACCCATTTCTCTTTTGATTGACATTATTGTTTTGTCTGGATTTGTAATTGCTTGTCTTTTAGCTACTTGACCTACTAGTCTTTCTCCATTTGCTTGGAATGAAACTACAGATGGTGTAGTTCTTGCACCTTCTGAATTAGAAATTACTACGGGTTCTCCACCCTCCATAACTGCTACACATGAATTTGTTGTACCTAAATCTATTCCTATAATTTTTCCCATTATTATTTCCTCCTATAATCCTTTTTAGTATAACAATTATCATTATTACACTTTTTGTACTTTTTTATATTTTGAATCATTAATTCGCAACTTTTACCATGCTATGTCTTAAAACCTTATTTGCTCGTTTGTAACCTTTTTGGAATACTTCAACTATTTCATTAGCTCCGTACTGCTCATCTTCAACATGCATCACTGCATTATGCAGGTTTGGATCAAATGTGCCTTCAGGGCTTAATTCATGCACGCCTAATTTGTTAAATGCATCATTAAATAATCTTACTGTCATCTCAACACCAGTTCTTAGCTCCTCACCACATCCTTCAACAGAAAGTGCTCTTTCTAAGTTATCAAGTACTGGAAGAACCTCTTTTAAAACATCTGCGCAGGCATCAGTGTATATGCCCTCTTTCTCTTTTATGGTTCTTTTTCTAAAGTTTTCATATTCAGCAGCTGTCCTTAAATATTTGTCTTTAAAATCATCTATCTCACAACGTAATTTTGTATTCTCTTCCACAATCTTTTTAGTTTTTTTATTCATTTTTTTTTCTTTTTCACTTTCTAGAAGTTCTTCTGGCTTATCGCAACTTAACTCCTCTTCTACTACCTCAGCTTCCACTGTTTCGGTTTCTTCATTTTCTTTTTCTTCATTTTCTTGTACAAAACCATCTACCTCTTCTAAGTTGCTTTGAGTCTCAATAGTTTCATCACATGAGCTTATGTCCTCATTATTAGGTATTGATGCATTTTCTTCTTCTAAAATTTTCTCATTACTTGTATTCACTAAACTTTTCCTCCATTTCTGGCTCAAAATAAATCTTTTAATTTAAAACTTTATCAATGATCATTATAAATTTGAGCTATATTATCATTTAATTCTTTAACTATTTCAGTTAAAACAGAAATAACTTTTCCATAAGGTATTCTTGTTGGTCCTATAACGCCGATAGATCCGAGCGGTATACCCGATGCGCTATAAACAGCAGTTATAATACTACATTCACGAGCACACTCAACAAAATTTTCCCCACCAATCTTGATTGTAATATTACCATTAATGTCGTTGGCACCTAGTAAACTGTTAATACTCTCTTTATCATCTACTAAAACTAAGAACTCTCGAGCTTTAGTAATGTTGTTATATTCCGGATAATTAAATATATTTGCAGCACCCTGAATATAAACTTCTGAAGCTTCAACATCAGATAAACTATCATATAAAGCCGGAATAATACCGTCAAAAATTTCTCCATAAAAAGCTAAATCACTTTTTAAATTATTGATGACTTCCAAATTTATTTGATGAATTGTAAGCTTTCCTAATCTAAAATTAAGTATATTGGTAAGTTTTTCTATAGTAGCACTACCAATAGGTTTACTGATCTTAATAACATTATTTTTAATAATACCACTATCAGTAATAATTACAAACAAAACGCTCCCAGCATCTAGCGTCATTAGCTGAATATATTTTATACAGCTTTTTTGAACTGAAGGTGCCTTTACTATAGATGTAAGGTTAGTAAGCATAGCAAGCATCTGTGTTGCCTGCTTAACAATTTTATCAACCTCATATAGAGCAGCATTAATAAGATGATTTTTGATCATGTATTCTTCCTCAGTAGATAATTTTGTAAGTTCCATCAGTCTATCAACGTATAACCTATAACCCTTATCTGATGGTTTTCTACCGGATGAGGTATGTAAATGTTCTATATATCCCATCTCTTCGAGGTCTGACATTTCATTTCTTATAGTAGCTGAACTAATACCTAAATCATACTTTTTAGCTATGGTTCTGGACCCAACAGGCTCACCATTATTTATATAATCTGTAATTATAGCCTGAAGTATTTTAATTTTTCTTTCATCCATTTCCATAATATCACCTCTTTTATTAGCACTCACTACCGCTGAGTGCTAACGGAGTATATAATAAAAGTATCATTTACCATGATATTTGTCAATAAGCTTCATTTTTCAATATAGCCATTTTATACTTACCATTTGGAATTAGGTCACTATTGCTCTATATTCCTTTGATTTACTAATGACCTTCATTAAAAATAAAGTTCTTTATTACTTTTGTGTTTTCTACCTCTTATTTTACCTATTATTACCTATTTAAATCACAAAACAAATTCTGCCATAATTACATTAGATACCTCTATACCCTCATATGTTAGTGAAATATAATCTTCGTTTTCTTTCATGAAACCTGTGCTTACATATTTATCAATTTGCGACTTATAAACATCTTCTATATTTTTATCAAACCTTTTCCTAAATTCGTTCTTACTTATTCCTTCTATTTTTCTAAGACCCATAAACATAAACTCTTCCATATCATCATTATATGAGTTTTTTGTATTTTCCACTACAGCTGAGCCATCAACATTTACTTTTTCTATATATTTTTCTATATTTTCTTCATTTCTATACCGATAGCCGTTACTATACGAATGAGACGCTGAGCCGCACCCAATGTATTCGCCCATTTCCCAATATACTAAATTGTGTCTGCATAATTTATTGTCTTTTGCGAAATTAGAAATTTCATATTGTTTGTATCCTTTTTGACCTAAATATTCTATTGTCCTTGCATACATAGTTCTTTCCAATTCCTCATCCGGCAGATTAAGTAACCCTTCCTCAAACCTTTTATAAAACTCTGTTCCTTCTTCAACTATTAGGCTGTAGCAAGATAAGTGTTCTGGACTCATCTGCGTTACTTTCTGCAAAGTCTCCATCCACTGCTCAAGTGTTTGACTCGGAAGTCCAAACATTAAATCTACATTTATATTATCAAAACCTACATTTCTTGCAAGCTTAAAACTTTTTTCAAAATCTTTTATAGTATGGATTCTCCCTAGCTTCTTTAAAAGCGAGTCTTGATAGGCTTGAAGACCTATACTAAGCCTATTTACTCCCATACTTTTTAAAAAGTTTAATTTTTCTCTTGTAAATGTTCCGGGGTTTCCTTCTACTGTAAACTCTAAGTCCTCGCACACATCTAATCTACTTATACTTTTTTTTATTACTGCCCAGCCCTCTAAAGACAAATAGGTGGGAGTTCCCCCACCTATAAATATAGTTTTTATTTTTTTATCTTTTATACTATTTATTTCTTTTGCAAGAGCCGTGGCATAATCAAACATACAATCCTCTTTACCAGCTAGTGACGGGAAATCACAATATAGACACTTTTGCTTGCAAAAAGGAATGTGTATATATAAAGCCACATTCTTCATATTTTATCCTCACTTATAACACATTCAAATAAATATAAGCTATAGTACTAGCTTTTTATTTATTTGAATGTGCCTTCTATTAATCTACTTTAAGTATAGCCATAAACGCTTCTTGTGGAACTTCTACACTTCCAACTTGTCTCATTCTCTTTTTACCTTCTTTTTGTTTAGATAATAATTTTTTCTTCCTCGAAATATCTCCACCATAACATTTAGCTAAAACATCTTTTCTAAGTGCTTTTACGGTTTCTCTTGCAATTACCTTAGAGTTTATAGATGCTTGTATTGGAATCTCAAACATTTGTCTTGGTATATGCTCTTTTAATTTTTCTGCCATAACTCTACCTCTATGCGCGGCTGACTCTTCGGGAACAATCATTGACAGAGCATCAACTTTTTCTCCTTTAAGTAAAATATCAAGTTTCACAAGATTTGCAGTTATATATCCCTTTAATTCATAATCAAAGGATGCATAACCTTTAGTTCTTGATTTTAATGCATCAAAAAAATCATATACTATTTCATTAAGTGGCAAGTCATAATTTACAACCACTCTAGTTGTTTCTATATATTTCATATCAATGTATATGCCTCTTTTTTGTTGGCATAACTCCATAACTGACCCTAAATATTCTGATGGTGTTATGATAGACGCTTTAACTATTGGTTCTTCCATATAACTGATTTCTGTAGGCTCTGGGAGATTTGTAGGATTTGTTATTTCTATTAATTCTCCGCTAGTTTTCATTACTTTATATATAACTGATGGAGCTGTAGTAATTATATCTAAATTAAATTCTCTTTCAATTCTTTCTTGTATTATTTCCATATGAAGAAGGCCCAAAAAGCCACATCTAAATCCAAAACCTAATGCAATAGAAGTTTCCGGTTCAAAACTAAGCGCTGCATCATTTAATTGAAGTCTTTCTAATGCCTCTTTTAGTTCTGCATATCTAGCACCATCTATAGGGTAAATACCACTAAACACCATAGGTACAGCTGGTTTATATCCCTTAAGTGGTGTTAATGCAGGCCTTGCAGCTTCTGTAATAGTATCGCCTACTCGTGCATCCCTAACATTTTTTATTGATGCAGTTATATATCCAACATCTCCAGCTCTGAGCTCTGGTACTGGAAAATAATTTGGAACGAAAACTCCAACTTCTACTACCTCATATATCTTATTGGTATTCATAAGTTTAATCTTTGTTCCTGGTTTAACTATACCATCTTTGATTCTTACGTAACATACGACGCCTTTATAACTATCATATGAAGAATCAAAAATCAAAGCTTTAAGTGGAGCTTCTTCATCTCCACTTGGTGGTGAAATCTTTTTTACTACAGCTTCTAGAACATCTTCTATGTTAAGTCCCGTTTTAGCTGATATTAACGGAGCATCTTGAGCTTCAATGCCTATTACGTCCTCGATTTCTTGTATTACCTCACTTGGCCTTGCACTAGGAAGGTCAATCTTATTAATAACTGGTGCTATGTCAAGGTCATTATCTAGCGCTAAATAGCAATTAGCCAGGGTCTGAGCTTGAATTCCTTGTGATGCATCAACTACAAGCACAGCCCCTTCACAAGCAGCAAGGCTCCTTGAAACTTCATAGTTAAAATCCACATGCCCTGGAGTATCTATAAGATTAAATATGTATTCTTCTCCGTTTTCCCTTTTATAAACAAGTCTTGCTGGTTGAGATTTTATTGTAATACCTCTTTCTCTTTCTAGATCCATATTATCAAGTACTTGTTCTTCCATTTCCCTTTTAGTTAAAGTACCTGTTTTCTCAAGTAACCTGTCTGCAAGAGTAGACTTGCCGTGATCAATATGTGCAACTATTGAAAAGTTTCTTATGAATTTTTGTCTATTGCTCTGCATTAATTCTTACCCCCGTTATTCTGAACTATCCTTAAATCATAACTTCTACATAATATAGATATAAATTATCTTAATTATATTAGTTTTTATTATATCAAATTAAATTATATCATAAATATATCTAGTATAACACGCTGATTATGATTTTACATGATACTTTATTTCAATTGAGGTATTAAATTTATATTACTTTGAAAAAACACCATTATAAACGTTAATGCATTTTTCTTTAATATTATAAATAGTCTCACTATTTATGTAAAAAACATATCCCTTTGTCTCTATCCTAAAATCAACAGGCTTTAATTTAAAACTTATTGTAAATTTGGACTTATCTTTCACAAGTTCTGGCTTATTAATATTAATTTTAATAAATCCATAAGTGAATATAAGAACCCAAATAACAATCACAATAAAATATTTAATTCTACCTCTTTTACGCATAAAAGGTGCCCCCTAACATTCGCCTTAATATGTAACAATTATTAATTATTACTCTCTCCCTATTAAGGATGCACTTTTTAGAATAAATTATTCACTTTTTACCATTTAATTGCTCTGCAATAATTCTGGATATATACTTACCACTATTTTTAACTTCTTGAACAGTATTGGTATATGTTCCAACTTCAATTAAGAGAGCATTATTACTTCTATTCTGATTATAAAAACCAATTCCATAATGATAAACATAAATAGGGTTGTCCTTTTCAAGTCCTGGGTATAATTTATTTGAAATTGCTGTTATAGAATTTATCAATTTCTTTTGCTGAGTAAATTTAGGATTTTTATCTGTTACTACAAACATAAACTTTGCTACATTTTCACCATTTATTTTAGTTGTCACAGTATTCTTATTTTCTACGCTGTCTCTATGTAAATCTATAATTAAATCAAATTTTTCATATACCTTTAAATACTTATCTAAAGTAACACCAGATTTTTTGTAAGCATTATTATAATCCCCTTTATCATGTACGGTAGTATCATGTATAACTGCAATCCCATATTTGCTCTCAAGTTCCGTCTTTATTATGTCTCCTACAGCAACTACATTTCTTGTTTGATCTGTGCTACTTGTAGTTTTAGATGTATCCTTTCCAGACGTTGCATATGCCTCACTAGTATGAGAATGATATATTAATACCCTAGGTTTTGCATTATTTAGAGCCGTTTTTAAAGCAGGATTATCAAGAGTCGCTATAAGGTTTGCGTCTTCACTTTTAGCCTCTGTTTTACTTACCTGGGCATCTCCTAGTTTAAAAGGATTAAGACTAAATGTGTTTGCACCACTTGCACCTGAACCGCCTACACTCGCATCGACTTCATTTTTATCCAAATATGCAACTTCTTTTACTATTATAGATATAGGATTGGTTATGTCTACTCCCAAAAATGATAATGCGGAAAGTTTCAAGTTTTCTTCATTGCTCAAACTTTGCTCTTTATTACCAGATAACTTCATTACTGATAATGCATTATTAATAACGCTTACATAAAAGTAATTTCTATATTCCCCTTCACTATTCGCTTTAGCACTTTTAGGTAAAATTATGCCTACTAAAAAAATAGTGAGTAATGTGAAAATGCTTAAAAACACTCTCACATTATTATTTTTTTTTGCACCATATTTTGAGTAATTTGTTTTTTTATATATTTTACTTTTATATTCACTTATAAAATTTATCCTTTTGTAACTCATTTTTATCCCTCCTGCATAGTTATCCTAAAAAAAACAACTAATTATTGCGCTAGTCTATTTTTTTAGGATACCTTATACCATACATATGAGGAAAGTTTCCAAGTTATTACTAATTAAGATACTTGTTTATATCTTCTAAATCCAAAGCTGGTTGCAATGCTATATTTATGCCATTTGCAATAATTTTAGACACGGAATTTATAACTATATCAATCTCCTTAGGTGTAACCACAAGATTACCGACATATGGATTTAATATTTCTGAAATCATTTTCTGTTTTTCTACTTTATCAATGGACTTTAACATATTATAAAATTCTTTGCCTTCGCTAGCTGATTTAATCATCTCATCAAGCACTAAATCAATAGTATCATTTGCAAGCGTTGCAGCATCAACTACTGTAGGAACACCTATAGCAATAACAGGCACCCCAAGAGTCTTCTCACTAATTTCCATCCTTCGATTCCCAATTCCTGCTCCTGGAGAAATCCCAGAGGTCCCTATTTGTATAGTTCTATTTACCCTATCCATTTTTCTAGAAGCTAATGCATCAATACAAATTACTAAATTAGGTTTAATCCGTTCTACTATGCCACGTATAATTTCGCCCGTTTCCATACCTGTTATTCCAAGCACTCCCGGGGATATAGCACATACTGGTCTAATGCCCTCGTCTATTGAGTCTGGCACAAGTTCTTTCAAATGCCTAGTTACCATTATCTTTGAAACAACTTTTGGTCCTACAGCATCAGGAGTAACATTCCAATTACCAAGCCCAACTACTAAAGCTGTCATGCTATTATCAAGTTTTATAAGTGGCGAAAGCACTTTTCCCATTACAACACTAACTCTGTCCATAGCATCACCATCATAATGAACAAATTCAGGGATATCAATAGTTATATAAGTACCTTTTGGTTTTCCCATCATTTTTTCCCCGACATCACTTACTATTCGTACATTAGTAATTTTAATGTCGCCCTCACTATACTCATCTACATCAACACCAGGCATCTCGCCATTATTTTCTGATTTGTATATCTCTTTAGCTTCTACAGCTAAATCCGTTCTTACATTTATCATAGTTTCACCTCAACTAAATTTTTACTATTATCTTTTCCTAATAGTTATTTCCTATTCTTTTAATAATATTTAATTTAACCACATAGTTAATATATAAATTATAATAAATTTTATACATATAACTTAATTTACTTGAAGTCCTTAAATTTTAATGCTATAATACTGATTGATTAATTAAATAGACTCGTACGCAGTTTTCCCCAAGACTGTTAACCGTTATTAAAATAAAGGGGGGTGAAAATGAATGGCAAATATTAAATCAGCAAAAAAGAGAATTAAAGTTACTGCAGTTAAAACACTTAGAAATACTATGATTAAATCAGCTTTAAAAACTAAGGTAAAGAAATTTGAGACAGCTATCGTTACTGGTAATGTTGAAGATGCTAAGGTTACATATGCAACCGTTGTTAAAGCTTTAGATATGGCTGTAACAAAAGGAATACTTCACATTAACAAGGCAGCAAGAAGAAAATCAAGACTAGCTGCAAGATTAAACGCTTTAAGTTTAACAGCATAATAAAAAAACCCGGTGATTTACACCGGTTTTTTATTTTTTTGAGTTATAAATATTTTTATACTTTAAGGACATTGGATTTTTTAGAATTTACATTAATCCTTTTATGAATGCTACATAACAGTTTTTATCATAAAAACCTCAATATTTATCTTGTCGTCAGTAGATGTACTTTTCAAAGTTTTTTCAAGATCAACACATAATTCAATATTTCTTTTTAGCCCCTTTATTGTAAACTTCATACTTTGAGAAATCATTTTTTCACATATAAACGGATGAAGCCTTAATTCGTTTGCCAAAACGTCTTTTGATTTTCCACTATCAATCCCCAATTTAATATTAAATAAAAGATTAAATTGTCTTCCTATCATAAATAATATAAGTGGAATCTTCTCCCCCTTATATATAAGTTCATTTAAAATGTCTAGAGCTCTCTTAATATTTTTTTGAGACAAATAATCAACTAAATTAAAAATATCATTGTCACTCTTTTGAGGTAGCATTGCCAAAATGTCTTCTTTCGTAATCTCCCTTCCGAATGTATATGAAATCAATTTTTCTACTTCATTTTCTATGATATCCATATTATTATCCACATTGTTACAAAATAAAGTAAGTTCTACTTTCCCTATTTTTGCTCCTGCAGTTTCAAATAAATTTCTACACTTTTTTTGCAGTAATTCCCCTTTTAATTTATCAACTTTTATCACACATGCTTTTTTATCTAGTTTTTTAATTTTATTGCTTGGTTTTTCCCTGTCACTTAAAAACGTATAATATATAATCAAAATGCAATTAGGTGACGGATTGCTCAAATATTCATTTAGCATAACGAAGTTCTTGCTTTTTAAGTCCCCTGCTTTTTTAGTTCCAGAAGTATCATCTAAAAAGGAAGCTCTATATACAACTACTACCTTTTTAGCACTCATAAATGGCATTGTTTCGCAAGCATCACTGATTGTCTCAAAATCAGTTTTACTACCATCAAATTTCGAATAATTCAAATCCATGAAATCTTCACTTAATACATTTTTAGTTATAAATGTAACATACTCTTTTATTAATTTTTCATCCGATCCGCAAAGTATATAACAATTATCTATCTCATGTTTATTTATTTTTTTTTGAAGCTCAGCATAGTTTATCAAAGTATTTCCTCCAACCCTTGCGCAAATTTAAAAATCTTGTTTCCTATAATTATGTATTTGTTTATTATTGTGCCTGATGGCACATATGTTTCGTCATTTTTAAGTACTACGTTCTCTTTTAATGATGAAATCTCTTCCATATTGCTAACTAATGCATCTTCATTATTATATGCCTTGATATTTTGTTTTTTATTTATCGCTTCTAAAAAACACACTTGTGCTTCTAATTTATTGCCGCGACTAATCAATCTTATGGCGTATTTATCCGTTAGCTTCACAGTTGAATCTCCCGCAAAATCTTGAAATACTTTATCTATACTCACAGGCACTTTTAAATCCTTAACATCAACATTACCTGTGGTAACTGCAATTGTAGTTTTTCTATATTGTATTAATACTATATTGCACTTTTTTACATTTATATAACTAATTTCAGGAAAAACCTTATAATTTTGAAAAGCAAATACAAAAATAATTAAAAATGGAACATATTTAAATTGCCCATATCCTTTTTTAATTCCAACATAACATAGATATAGTGCGAATACAACTAAACCTTCTATATACGAAAAGTAAATCATTTCTGGAAGCATTTCTGCAAACATTTCTTGAATATATTCTATAATCGTAAGCGTTGTAAATAATCCGTAATTTATTAAGCTAAACAATCCATATATTGCACTAATCGCCATACCTATATTCCCTAGCACTACAACTATTGTGTAAAATGGCAATAACACAAAGTTACTAATAAGAAAGCCTAAACTAAAAGTTTTAAGGGCTACAACTGCATAGGGCATAGAAAATATTTGAGAACTTAAACTTAAACTAAAAGATTCATTTAATTTAGAGGGTAATTTGTATAACACCTTTTTCATTTTCTTATTATACACTACAATTCCCAGAACACAAAGGAAAGACAACATAAATCCTATATCGAGAATATAAAAAGGTCTAAATATTAACAGTATAATCACGGCTAAACTAATCGATGATAAACTATCATATTTTTTATAGACCTTACTTGATATTTTTAATATAAAAATCATTATAAAAGCCCTCATTGTGGATGACGCACTTCCTGTAAATATCATATATCCAAAGGAACATAATAAAGCAATCTTATACCCAATAATACTTTCTAAAACTTTATAAACTATTGACATGTGTAGTCCTGATACACTTATAACATGGCTGATACCTAATTTTTTAAAATCATCCTTTTGAGCTTTTTCTATGTATCCGCTGTCTCCAAAACACACCCCCATAACTAAAGCTGCTTTCTCTTCCCCTAATACTTTTAAAAACTTTTCATATAGACCGCTTCTAAAAACTTCAATCTTTGATGTTAAATCGCCCTTACAGATTTCATAATTTTTAACTTTATATGTCCCAACTATTCCGCGCTCATATTCTGCAAGTTTTATAAAACTACCACTTAGATAAACATTTCTTCCCAAAATAAGCCCTGAGGAGTCCCCTTCTAAGACAATTATCTTATTACCATACTTTGCTGTGCAATAATAAACACTTTTTTGTGAAATTCTCACTTTTATTTTTTGCCCCGTTGTTGGCATGTTAACATTAAAATAGCAATAATAATTTATCAGTCCAATAATAAAAAAACATAATACTATATAAAAAAAATTCCTACCAATATTAAAATACATAATAGCTAAAAATAACATTGCTATAATGGCACCAAAAATAGGATTATTTATTAAAATCAAACACGTAAAACAGCCTATAAATATTGTTACTGCATAATATACTAAAGGTCTGGCCATAATAAATTTTTACACCCCCATACCTTTATTTTATCCAATAACTATTTTTACTAATCAGCTTGTTCTTATTTATATGTTCTTCTTATTCATAATGTAAATATACTTCCTTATTTAGATTAACTCCAATTGCAATAATAAATAGGAGACTTTAGCATAATAATCTAAAGTCTCCTTAATTTTCAATATCAATTTGATTATATATTATATAATTAAAAACTATATTATAATAATTTTATTAACCACATACGTTTTAATTTTTTTTATGACATTTCCTGTTATTTATAATAATAGTGTTGCAACCACAATCATTGTTACGACAATTATTGTTACCACATCTATTGTTACAGCAATCATTATTATCAACAAATAGTAATAATATTAACCACCAACAACACATATATATTTCCCCCCTCTCTCTCTTTCTCTGAAGGCAAATATTTTATATCCAAAATCACTTTTCTTAAGTTATTTCCATAATACTTCTTTTGTTAGTATATAATATTAAGCTTGTACTAAAAATGTTCCTATTACCTTATGCCTTTCATTTTATATTCCATATGTTTTTGCAATATCATTAATATTACAAACAAAAAAATAACAGAATCTTTCTCTGTCATTTTATATTGTATTCTCTTATATTATTTTATGAGTTTGTTATTTTTAGATTCTCCCATTTCAATTTCGCCATCTGAATAAATGTATATCCCTTGTCCTTCTCTTTCATCATTTTTCCACTGACCAATGTACCTTTCTCCCGCGGCCCATGTATGGGTTCCTGCTCCATGGCGTAATCCATCCTTCCAGTCGCCTATATATGTGTCTCCTCCTGCCCATGTACAAATGCCTTGACCAGATTTTTCACCGTATGCCCATGCACCTATATACTTTTCACCATCAGGCCAAATATATATACCATACCCATGTATTTCATCATTATTCCACTCACCTATATATTTCTCTCCACCCGAAAAAGCAAGAGTGCCTTGTCCATGCATTTTATCATTCTTCCACTGACCTTCATATTTACTTCCATCAGTATAAGTAAAAGTCCCTTGGCCATTTTTCTTGCCGCCCATTCTTTCACCTTCATAATTTCCTCCATGAACATGCAGAGGCTTAGCAATTACATCATCGCTAGTATTTGTTTTAACAAAATTAATATTATGTATTTTAATTTTTTCTAAACTGACTTTGCTTATTTTTATTTTCTTCAAATTTAACTCACCCCTTTTTTAATACATTACTTTTTATTTTATATGTATATATTCCATATGTTTTTATTTCATATAATATACCATAACATCTTAAAAATCATGCAATAAATTTCTACAAAAATAAAACCTATAGGAATAAATTCCTATAGGTAATTTTTCTTAGATAATATTATCTTTGAAATCCTCTATTGTTTTGTTGTTTTTTAGCTCTTCTACAATCAGGACATCTTTGTGGTTCATTTTCGAATCCTTTTTCTTTATAAAATTCTTGTTCACCCTCAGTGAATACGAATTCTTGTGAACAATCTTTACATACAATAGTTTTATCTGCCATGTTAAACATTTCTCCTTTTTATTTATATTAAGATTTAAGATCTGATTTACTTTATATGCCTAAAAAGGTAATGTTTTAATCATATCAAATCTTGTTGTTGTCGATTTTGCAATCCCAACTCGTTAAGAATAACATAAATATTAATATTATGCAATACTTTTTTCAAAATACTTTTTAATCAGTTCTTTTACCAGTATGAATTGCTTATTGTTTACATTCCCTAGCTAATGCTAAATTAATGGTACCTTTCACAAGATCAAGAACCTGTAGTTTGCTATATCCCTTGTGTTTTATTTGCTCTTCTTCTTTTCTTGCTATCGCTTTATATGGATATTCTTTTTCATTATTTTCTACAATTTCTATTAGGTAACCCCTGTATTCTTCCATACTCCACCTCTTTTAATTTATTTAAATGCTACTTCTAATTATATATTTGACATATATTATTTAAAACTAAACACTAATCTTATCTAACTTAAACCTTTACTTAAATTTATCATTTTCCTCAAAGCCCTAAATCTAGTTACAACTCCCTTTGATTATCCTCCTCTTCTAGAATCATTATACCACATTAAGAATAATTTGAATATTCTTTTAATCTTCTTTTTTATGTTTCTTTTTTACCACCTTGAGCCTAAAAAAATCTTCTCTTTCTTTTTCTTCCAGAACTTCTGTAACAAATTTTACTATTTCCTTAAATTTAGGAATCTGTATATTTTGAAGAGCATTTGCTCTTTTTTGAGTCTTCTTTACTTCCATTGCCAATCTATAAACAGCATTTTCCACTTCCGCTAGCTCATAGGTTAAATATTTCACATCATTAAATCCTTTCATTGCCTGATCAATAGCAGCACTGCTTCTGTAAAATCCATATCTTGGCTTTATTTCCTTTCGGTTAAATATAATTTTAGGGACTTCTACTCCCATAACACTTTTAAATAAAATTTCATAGTCGTTAGCTTCATCTACCGACATTGCTATGTCTTTTGTACTAGTTATTCCCGAATTAATATTTGTAGCTTCTAGCGCTTTGTAAGCCTTTGTAAAAGTTATGTTTACTTCATCTTGAAGCTGGCGTGCTTTAGATACGTATGACATCATTTCTCTTATAAGTACATTCCGCTTTTTATCTAATAGTTCAAATCCTTTTTGAGAAAAGTCGAGTGAGCTTTTAGCCGCCATTAATGTAGATTTAGTTGGTGCAAATGTCTCCATATTATTTCACCACCGATTTATAATATTTTTCTAAAATCTTAGGTGACACTCTATCTAATTCATTTTTAGGCAATATGCTAAGAATTTCCCATGCTAAATCTAAAGTTTCTTCCATATCCCTATTTTCATCATAATCCTGCTTTAAAAATTTTTCTTCAAAAGCGCGACCAAAATCCATATATATCTTATCTGCCTCTGATAACTCATCTTCTCCTATAACCTGTGCTAGTGCTATTACATCCTGAACTCTAGAATAAGCTGCAAATATTTGGTTTGAAACGTCTCCGTGATCTTCTCTTGTAAATCCCTCACCAATTCCATCCTTCATAAGCCTTGAGAGAGACGGAAGTATGTTTACTGGTGGATAATAGCCCCTTTGCTGGATTCCACGACTCAGAACAATTTGTCCTTCAGTTATGAACCCTGTAAGATCTGGTACTGGATGTGTTATATCATCATTAGGCATAGTGAGTATTGGTATTTGTGTTATGCTACCTTTTTTACCTTTCATCATGCCAGCTCTTTCATACAATGAAGCTAAATCTGAATATAAATATCCTGGGTAGCCCTTTCTACTTGGAACCTCTTCTTTTAATGATGAAAGTTCTCTTAATGCCTCACAATAATTAGTCATATCCGTAAGGATTACGAGTACATGCATATCTTCTTCAAACGCTAAATATTCAGCAGCACTTAGTGCACATCTTGGAGTTATTATTCTTTCAACTATAGGATCATCTGCTAAATTAGTAAACATAACTACCTTTTCAAGCACCCCAGCTTCCTCAAAGCTTTTCTTGAAGAAGTTAGCATCATCATACTTAATACCCATAGCTGCAAATACTATACAAAACTCTTCTGATGTATCACTAGAAATTTTTGCCTGACGTACAATTTGAGCTGCTAGTTCATTATGAGACATACCATTTCCAGAAAATATAGGTAGCTTTTGTCCCCTTATTAATGTTGCAAGGCAGTCTATAGATGATATCCCTGTTTGTATATAATTTCTAGGATATCTTCTAGCTACAGGATTCATAGGCCTTCCATTTACATCATATTTTTTTGAAGAATAAACCTCTCCACCATTATCTTTTGGATCACCTATCCCATTAAATTCTCTTCCTAATATATCTTTTGTAAGTGCTATTTTAAATGATTCACCTCTGAAATGAACTGACGTATTGTCAACAGACATCCCAGTTGTTGTTTCAAAAACTTGAATGATGGCCTTATCTTTATAAATTTGAACAACCTTTCCTCTTTTGTTATACTTTCCATCCACTAATATGTCAACAATTTCATCATAAGCAACATCTTCCACATTAGAAAGTATAACCAAAGGTCCTTGAATTTTATTTAACATTAAATATTCTTTTTTCATATTGGGCCTCCCCTCTTGTACAATTAAGGTAGATAATTATTATTATCTACCTTGCTTATATTTTTCTATAAGTTTTTTAAAATAATTTTCTAATTCTTTCTCTAATTCATCTATTATCGAAATCTTATCATTTGGAACATTATATTTCATTTTATATAGTTTTTCCATTAATTCTTTGTCTATTATTACAGAAATAGGTATTCCAAATTTTACAGCTTCGCATCCATTATCATAAAGCGATTCTATAATCTTAAGCATCTTATACTGTTTATCTAAAGGTGCATAAGTATCTACATCATTATAGGCATTTTGTTGAAGAAACGCGATTTTAAGACATTTAGACACTTCTATAATTAACCGTTGCGAATCTGGCAGAACATCTTCCCCTACCAATTTAACTATTTCTAAAAGTTTACTTTCCTCATATAAAAGTTTTAGCATTTTTGCTCTTAAATCCATTATTCCCTCAGCCACATTTTCTTCATACCATTCCGTTAAAAGTGATAAGTACCCACTATAACTGTTTAACCAGTTTATCGCTGGATAATGCCTTGCATAAGCTAGTTTCTTATCAAGTCCTAGAAAGACAGATACAAACCTTTTAGTATTTTGAGTAACTGGCTCTGAAAAATCCCCACCAGCAGGTGACACTGCTCCAATTACAGTAACAGAACCTTCTTCGCCGTTTAGAGTTTCTACATAACCAGCTCTTTCATAGAACTCTGCAATTCTTGATGGAAGGTAAGCTGGATACCCCTCTTCAGCAGGCATCTCCTCAAGTCTTCCAGAAATTTCACGTAGAGCCTCTGCCCATCTCGAAGTTGAGTCAGCCATTATAGCAACGTGATATCCCATATCCCTAAAATATTCTGCTATTGTTATACCAGTATAAATACTTGCTTCCCTTGCAGCTACGGGCATATTAGATGTGTTTGCTATAAGCACAGTCCTATTCATAAGAGGCAAATTTGTTCTAGGATCTATAAGTTTAGGGAAATCTTCTAGAACTTCTGTCATTTCATTTCCTCTTTCACCGCAACCTATGTATACTATAATGTCTGCATCAGACCACTTTGCAAGCTGATGTTGAGTTATAGTTTTTCCAGTACCAAACCCACCAGGAATAGCACAGGTTCCTCCTTTAGCTAATGGAAAAAATACATCTATTATCCTTTGCCCTGTAATAAGAGGTTTAAAAATAGTTTTTTTATCCTTAATCGGTCTTGGCGTTCTTACCGGCCACTCTTGATAAAGTTTAAGTTCATATTCGGTAGTACCATTTTTTAATTTAACTATTGTGGTTTCTATATTGTATTCGCCATTATTGCTTGCCCATGTTACAACTCCAGATACACCTGGTGGAACCATTATTTTATGTTTAATAGATTCAGTTTCTTGAACACTTGCATATATAAACCCTTCTTTTAATTCATCACCAATCTTTACATTTATATCTACATCCCAAAGTTTTTCTTCATCAAGAGAAATTAGTCCTATGCCCTCTGGTAAAAATCCATATGACATTTCATTTATTTTTTCAAGAGGCCTTTCAATTCCATCGAATATATTTCCAAGGATTCCTGGTCCGAGTTTAAGTGACAATGGACTACCAGTTGATGTTACACTTTCACCTATTTTAAGCCCGCTAGTTTCCTCATAAACTTGAATAGTTGCGTAATCTTCTTCGAGTATTATGATTTCCCCGATAAGTTTTTTAGAACCTACCATAACCATTTCTCTCATTTTAAAGCCACGCATATGCTCAGCCTTTATAACTGGACCGTTTACTCCGATTATGCTTCCTTCCATGTTTCCCTCCCTCTAAGTTATGCTATATGGTATCTAATTTTTTTTTGTTAAGATAGCATTTCCATAACTCTAACACCGATTATTTCTTTACTTGCTTGTAATGCAGAATATATACTGTTGTCTATCCTAAATTTTCCATCATGATCTTTTAGCACGTGACCGCCTATAAAGTCATCACCCGAAATCTTTATTTCTATATTATAATCAATGCACTTACTTAATATAACTCCTATTTCAGTTTGAAATTTTTCATAATCCTTTTTTAACACTACAATATAGTAGCTACCTTTATCTACACCTTTTAAAGTGTTTTGTATATTGCTTATGAGGTAATCCTTATACTGTAGCGTGCTAGTGAATTCTACCAATCTTTCGCGTACACTTTCTAGAGCATCCTTTATTAGATTGTCTTTAAGTGATAACACTTCTCTTTGCCTATTAAGCTTTTCTTTTGCAACTAAGGCATTTGATTTAATATTAGATTTTTTTTTAGCTTCCTTTTGTAAATTTTGCTTCAAATCTTCTAATTTCTCTTTTTTAGCCGTTATCTTTTTCTCAGCATCTAAATTGAAGGCGTCTAAGCGTTGCTTTTTTTCTTCATTTACTTTGTCATATATTATTTTAGAAAACAAATTTATTTTATCTTCAATAGTAGTCATAACTAACCCTCCTGCAATTTCTTTTTCCTACCAATATACTAATTATAACTTGAGTTCGATTATAATTTTAGTCCTATAGCCTCTTTAACATATTTTAATATAGAGTCACTACCCTTACGCCATCCATGCCTATCAGGAATTTCTACTATAAGTGGGCTCTCCTTTGATAATTTTATAATATCGACCTCACCAGGTATTAAAAGGGCTATTGCTTCTGTTATTATTATTATTCCTATTCCCTGATCTTTTTTTAATTCTCTAATTTTTTCTATTATTTCTTCTTTTTCATGAAGAACAATACTTTCAATTCCTGCCATTTGCATTCCTACTAATGTATCTATATTATCGCTTATTAAATAACTTCTCATAAACAGCTCTCCTAAAAAATTATAATTTTGAAAGTATCATTATAGATATAATAAGACCATATATAGCAATTCCTTCTCCAAGTCCAACAAATATAAGAGTTTTTCCTAGAATCTTAGGATTTTCGGATACTGCGCCTAGGGCTGATGAACCAACAGATCCTACAGCAAACCCGGCCCCAATAGTTGCAAGCCCTGTTGAGAGTCCAGCTGCTAAATATCCAAGCCCTGCAGCTGGATTTGTAGAAGCTGCCACTGCGCCGTGAGCTACACTTGGTATATTCACAATCAAAGCACCCATCATAACTGGTATAAATACACCTAAATTTATTTTAAGTGCTTTTTTAATTTTTTGTTTCCCTATTAATTCTATTTTACTTTCGGCTACTACCCCATAAGTAATAGTAACTATAACAACGCAAAATGTTAACATTAATAATATAGTCATAATTGTCATTCCTCCTTCTAATATATGGTGTAAACTTTACTTAAATTTAACCTTCACAGGTTCAAAACTAGCCCCCGCACCTTCATAATATTTACTGAATAATTCATAATATTGAAGTCTTAATCCTTGTATAAATACAATTAATCCTTCAAGAGCTATGATTACTATGTTTCCAAGTATTAATATTAGTACTGAAGCAGTCCCATTTTTAGTCATAGATGCCATAGATGCAAATGCAACAAATAAGCCCACATGATTTAAAGCAAATGCCCCCACTCTTATAAATGAGAGTGTATTTGAAAACATTGATAGCAGCGTTTCTACTACCTCAAAGCCTGATTCTATAAAATAATCCTTCGCTCCCTCTTCAAATAATATTTTATTGCCCTTTATAATATTAGCTAGCGGTTGTTTTAGAAGTATTAATAGTAAACAGAAAATAAAATATATTATCCAAATAGCTATTGGTAATAATGGTTTTTTATAGATTATAGATACTATTAGTATTATAACCCCAATATAAAACATAAACCCTGCTAGTCCTTCTTTTCCAAAAAGTCCCCGTTCTATATCTTTTCGTCTTAAACTATTAGTAATTCCTAATATAAAACCAACAATTAAGAACCCACATCCAAATATTATTGCTCCAATAAGAACATCGTTTATATTTTCCATAGGTCTAATGAGCAATGCATTAATTACAGTCTCAGATCCAAACACACTTCCATATAGAAATCCAAATACTATAGAACTTATACCAAGCGTTTCTAGTACCCCACCCAGATTAACTCTCCTTGCCTTATTCTTAAGCAAAAATCCTGCTAAAAGGATTACTAACCCCTGTCCTGCATCTCCAAACATAGCACCAAACATTATAGTATATGTTATCGCCAAAAATATAGTGGGATCGATTTCATCATAGCTAGGAACCCCATACATTAAAACCATACTCTCAAAAGGTTTAAACAATCTATTATTTAAAATCATGGTTGGTGGAGTTATTGCTTTGTTAGTTATTTCATTAGCTTTCTTTCTAATGATTAATATTCTTTCATCAAAACTTAGGAGCAAAGTGTCCAGGCTCTCCATAAAACTTCTAGGTATCCAACCAGAAAGATAAAAAAATTCATTAGTACAAGCAGCACTTTTTTTAATCTCTTCAGATTTTTGCTCTAGTTCATAACTATTTGTTATGTTTTTTATAGATCTATAATTTGCCCTTAAAAAAACATTAAGTTCAACTTGAATTTTTATCATAGACTTCTGAATTTCATTTATTTCAGAACGAATAATAACTGCCACATCCTTTGGCAAACCAATATAATGGTCAGGTACTAATATTTTTTCGCAATTTGCAGATTTAAAAATTCTTTCAGTTTCTGTTAGCAAAAGCAAAGGCGTAAATGATAAAAATATAACGAAGTCGTCTTGTGTGTATACAGATTTAATTATTGAAGGTATATTTTCATAATTGGCTTTTAATTTAACCATGTTTTGCTGTGGCACTTTGTATAAATCAACACGAAAATTTTCCGTAGCAGTAAATTCTTCCATAGGGACAGTTACATTTTTTAAAAACCCTAATGCCTCATAGGTATTTTTAAGATACTCCTCTTTTTCTTGTAACTCCTCGATTTTTTTATTCATTACCATATATTCATCATAAACCTTTGATAGTTCCTTTTGAGAGGTGTCAAAATCAAAAATAGTTTCTTTAATATATTCACCTTTTATACCAATGAGATTTTGAGCCTCTTCAAGTATTGTAATATGTTTTAAACTTATATTATAATCTTTATCTGATACGTAAGGTCTTATGTAGTTTACGTCCATTAAAGCTTCTATATTATCATTTGAAGTTTTTAATACAAAATCAGACGAGTTTATTTCTTGCAAAGCATTTACTGGCTGCATATATCCGCCTATGGCAAGCATTTTAGTTAGCTCATCAAAATCGGACATTACACCTACTAAATTAATCATATGCATCTTTTCTATAGACAAAAAATCACCTCCTGAAATCAATTTGTAAATAATAAATTATAACGTAAGAGAAATATAATTTATACCTTCCTTTATATCAATGGAATACCGCTTTTGTTCTATTATAGATATAATATCTCTTACTTCAATCCTATAAACCATAAAATAGCTCATAACCAAACTAATGTTAGTTTTGTTCTCTCTAATAATTTTTTTGAAATACTTTTTTTGAAATTCACGTTCGTGTTTTTCAATAATTGTCGAATCATCTTTTTCATATATATATGCATAAGGCGTATTTTCTATTAAATCTCGAAAGTCTGCCATATCATTTACATAACAAAGTTTTCTAATCGTTTGCTTAGAAAGCTTATAACCATTATATATAGTATAATTAAACAATTCTTCAGGAAGTATTTTGTAAAAAGTCTTTCCCCTATATATCCAACCTAAATTTAAAAGATCAGCTTCCATACCTATTATATTTTGCACCACTTCTTTATTTTCAGTATTTAAATGTTTAAGTTCACTCCTAATAGATGTAAAATAGACAAAATCAAGTTCTGTTTCAATTCTAAACAAACCTTTTTCGCTTATGTCCTTAGCTAAGTTTTTTAGATGCGTATAATATCTACTACCTTTTAGACCACCTATTACTTCTTCTACATTTTTAAATGCCAATAAATAATCATAGTTGATTGTATTTAATGAACTTCTTGCTATTAATCTGCTCTCTATTTCCTCGCTACTTCGATTAAGATATTTACCTCTAATAATCATTTTTAAATCTTCTATCTCCCATCTTAGAAACAGAATCTTTATAAGTTTCCTATATTCGCCAGAGAAATATTTTATAAACTTACTATAAGTACTTATGTAGTGCTTATGTAGAATATTTTCTAAGTCACTTCGATGCATCTTATCTAAATTGCAATCTTTCAGAAGTTCACTATAGCTCGTTTCCTCTTTTAATGCCTTAACAGTGCTTACATAATCTTTACAATTCAATAATTTAATATATTGATCTTGACTTAGCATCTTTCCAATCAAAGCCTTTATTTTAGAATTTATAGCACTAAACTCAACAATGCTTCCCATATAACTTCACTCCTATTATAGCTTTATTACTCTATTAAATATTTCATCAACTATAACTGATTTATTCGCTTGATATTTGGTATTAATCTTATTTAGCTCTTCTTCTTTTTCTTCTTTTATATTTTTAGCTAAGGATTCAGCCTCCATTATTTTTTCATTACCTATAACACTCTTAATATTTTTACACTCTTCGTTAAATCTATTTGTTAAATCATTTATCGCAATTTCAAGTTCATTTTGTTTTTGACTCAGTAATTCATCAATGTTCTTTCTATAGTTTTGAGCATCTTTGTCTATACTCATTATTTTGTCCATTACAAATTTCAAAGCATCACCCCCAATATTTTAGAAACAATATATCCTTTTGATTTTTACTTATAATTATGAATAATAATTATCCTCTTATTATATTACCCTTAGCTCATAATGTCGAAAGCGATTTTCGACATTATATTTACATGTAATAATAAATATTTTTCCTTTTTTTCCTCTAAAACATGTAGTATACTTATACACTATGGTGAAATATATTATTAAAGGAGGATCCCTATGAAAGATGACATAAAAGAAATTGAAGATAACATAAT
>Ga0209123_1000738_pt1 | contig 38066 bp, 25 predicted proteins | sample BarGraIncu00431A_FD_184500 | JGI IMG/M metagenome (GOLD analysis project Ga0209123, IMG submission 184500) | Arctic peat soil microbial communities from Barrow, Alaska, USA - Barrow Graham LP Incubations 004-31A (SPAdes) (version 2) | ecosystem: Environmental > Terrestrial > Soil > Wetlands >... | reverse complement strand
CGAAACCTACACGGCTGAGGCTGTAAAAAATCATAATCCGGTGGTGAACGGTTATTATGCCGACCCAGAGGTTCTTTATACCGAAAAAACAGGTAAATTCTATATCTATCCTACCAGCGACGGTTTTACCAATTGGTCAGGCAACTATTTCAAATGCTTTTCGTCCGATAATTTAGTAGATTGGACCGACGAAGGAGTGATTATTCAACTGGGCAAGGATGTAACATGGGCCAACCGCAACGCCTGGGCACCCTGTATTATCGAAAAGAAGATAGATGGTAAATACAAATACTTCTATTACTTCACCGCAGCACAAAAAATTGGTGTAGCTGTTTCCGATAACCCTACAGGACCATTTGTTGACCTTGGAAAACCATTGATTGATGCCCGCCCCGAAGGAATAACACGTGGACAAGTGATTGATCAGGATGTGTTTACCGATCCGCAAACAGGTAAAAGCTATCTCTATTGGGGAAATGGATTTATGGCCGGTGCCGAACTGAATGAAGATATGACTTCTATCAAACAGGAAACATTGACCATTTTGAAACCCGATACTACTTTCCGCGAAGGTACTTACGTGTTTTATCGCAAGGGTGTGTATTACTTTATGTGGTCTGAAGATGATACCCGCAGCGAGAATTATCGGGTACGTTATGCTACTTCAACCTCACCACTGGGTGCATTTACTATTTCTAAAGATAATCTGGTTATTGCCAAAGACCCTAAAGCAGGTATTTACGGAACAGGACATAACTCTGTGTTGCAGATTCCCGGAAAAGACGAATGGTATCTTGTTTACCACCGCTTCAATTATCCGAAAGGAATCACACAAGGTGATGCAGCGGGGTATAACCGCGAAGTATGTATCGACAAAATGGAATTTAATGCCGACGGAAGCATCAAACAAGTTATCCCAACCCATAAAGGCATAGATCCTGTAAAGTTGTAAGGCTTAGTTTACGGCCTTATTGAATCAAAAAACAACCTCTATCATATTTTAGAAAAAATGAAAAAGACATTTTTAGTCACTTTCTTAGCCTTATATGGCTTATCCGGCTTTTCTCAAGCAACAAAATCACCATTAATGGGCTGGGCCAGTTGGAATCAATTCGGTGCAAAGATTGATGAATCCATTATCAAAGGACAAACAGATGCAATGGCATCAAAAGGACTAGCTACTGCCGGTTACAAGTACTTGAACATCGACGATGGATTCTTTAATGGCCGGAATGCCGATGGTAGTTTAAAGATAGACAGTATCAAATTTCCAAAGGGGATGAAATCGCTGGTGGATTATATCCACTCCAAAGGTCTTAAAGCAGGATTTTATTCCGAAGCAGGAGAAAACACCTGTGGTTCGCAATGGAGCGGACAGCTAGGTGGAGTAAATGGCGGAATGTATAGTCATGACCAGCAAGATGCTGATTTGTTCTTCAAAACCTGGGGGTTCGACTTCCTGAAAGTAGATTATTGCGGAGGATTGATACAAAAGTTAGACGAGAAAACACGTTATACAGCCATCAAAAAGGCAATTGACAACACCGGAAGAACAGATATTAATTTCAATGCCTGTCGTTGGCAGTTTCCGGGTACCTGGGTGACTACTGTTGCCAATTCATGGCGTATGTCGAACGATATTAATTTTGCACCGGGCTCCAAAGCGCAATGGAAAAGCATCCTTAACATTATTGATTTGAATAAATACCTGGCACCATACGCCAGTCAGGGACACTATAACGATATGGATATGCTGGAGGTGGGACGCGGACTAACGGCCGAAGAAGACCGAAGTCATCTGAGCATGTGGTGCATCCTTTCTTCGCCACTTGTATTGGGAAATGATTTGACCCAAATGTCGGCAGAGACCAAAGAGATTATTACCAATGCCGAAGTCATTGCTGTCAATCAGGACACTACCGGATTGCAGGCACATTTGATTTCCGACAATGGAGCCGGATTGCAAATATGGGCAAAACCATTGAACGGCAAGCAAAGCAAAGAGCGCGCAGTGGTGTTGTTCAATCGCACTGAAGCACCTGTTGCTATGTCAGTGAAATGGAAAGAGTTGAACCTGTCAGGTGCGGCTACTGTTCGTAATCTTTGGTCGCATACCGATTTGGGTAGCATGGATTCTATGTACACTACCACCGTTCCTTCGCATGGAGTGGCTATGTTGAAAGTGATAGGCAAACAAGCTAAATTGCAGGAAGTATTTGAAGCGGAATATGCCTGGATAAATAATTTCAATCTGACACAAAACAGCGAAGTGGTCTCCGAACAAGGCAGGGTGATTGCTGATGCTAAATGTTCCGGAGGGGCAAAAACAGTCTGGTTGGGCAATCGTGCCGATAATTATATCGAGTTCCGCGATATCTATGCAAATCTTGCAGGCAACTATACGCTTACCCTTACCTACATAAGTGCCAGAAACCAACAGGCAACCTTAACAGTAAACAGGGTGGATACGTTTTTAAAAGACTTGAATTCTAAACCGCTAACTCCTGCCACTACTACTATCACTGTACAACTAAACAAAGGAAACAATACCGTTCGTCTATCCAATGCAAGCGGATGGATGCCAGATATTGATAAGATACAGCTTGATTTGAATAAATTCGAGAAGAAATCAAAATAAGTTCAATGGTAAATGAAGTTTAAATTAAATTGAAGTTTCCCGAAATGGTATATAGAAGTTTATTTTCAATTGCCGGAATAAATTGCATATGATCACAGGGCTTTAGCCAAATTTACAACTGCCATTTGGCTAAAGCCAATAAGATTATGGATTCTTCACCCGTCTCATAAATGGGACGGCTATTGAAATAAAGAATATCACAATATATCCATCTCACAGTCCAGATCAACTAAAACACTACTAATAAGCATGAAAAAACACATTTTTACTCTCGCCTTTTTATTGGGAGTCGTTTGTACAGCTCATTCCAAACCAAAGCAAATCAGCAATTCCAAAGCCATTAGTCCCGATTTGATTGGCGTATTTTTCGAAGACATCAATTATGCTGCCGATGGTGGATTGTATGCCGAACTTATTCAAAACAGATCGTTTGAATATAACCCTACCGATCATAGCGGCTGGGGTTCATTTACCGCCTGGGAATATATCACTCAGGGTTATGGCTATGGAGCGCTTTCGGTAGAAACAACTTCGCCTGTACATCCAAACAATCCACACTATGCAGTGCTGAAGATAGAAGAGGCTGGTCAGGAAGGCATCGGGTTGAAGAACTCAGGCTTTGATGGTATCTCTGTAAAGGCAGGACAGAAATATGATTTCTCTGTTTTCATTGCTCAACCGGATGGTAGCTCAATGCCTATTCAGGTGAAACTCGTAAATAAAAAAGGAGAAACACTGGGCGAAGCAACCTTCACCACCAACTCCAAAGACTGGAAGAAATATACCGCCACTATCACTGTTGCTCAGAGTCAGGATAGTGCCAGTTTGGTGTTATTAGCCAAAGCCAAAGGTAAAATTGCCATCGATATGGTTTCACTTTTTCCACAAAATACCTTCAAAAACAGAGTAAACGGACTTCGTGCCGATTTAGCACAAACCATTGCCGACTTAAAACCCAAATTTATGCGTTTCCCGGGCGGTTGTCTGGTACATGGTGACGGATTGGGCAATATGTATCGCTGGAAAAACACCATTGGACCGGTAGAACAACGCGTGGCTCAGAAAAACATTTGGAATTATCATCAAACAGCCGGTTTAGGCTATTTCGAATACTTCCAGTTTTGCGAAGATATGGGTGCTAAACCACTTCCTGTTGTTCCTGCAGCTGTAAGTTGTCAGAATTCGGGCGGAACATGGCGCATTGGCGGAACAGGACAAAAAGGAATTCAACTTACCGAAATGCCTGAGTATATTCAGGAAGTGTTAGACCTGATAGAATGGGCAAATGGTCCGGTTACTTCCACCTGGGGAGCCAAAAGAGCCGCAGCAGGACATCCAAAACCCTTCCATTTGGAATATGTGGGCATTGGCAACGAAGATAAGATTACACCGGAATTCAAAGAACGCTTTAAATTGATTTATGATGTGGTGAAGGCCAAACATCCTGAAATTACAGTGATAGGAACAGTTGGACCTGCACCCGAAGGAGAAGACTTTGAACAGGGATGGAAGTTTGCCAACAAGGAAAATGTACCGATGGTGGACGAACATTACTACATGAAACCCGAATGGTTTCTTGCTAACCAAAAGCGTTATGATGCTTACGATCGTTCGAAATCGAAAGTATACCTTGGCGAATATGCTTCGTGGGGAAACAGTCTTTTCAATGCCATTGCCGAAGCAGCTTACATGACTTCGCTGGAGCGCAACGGCGATGTGGTGCGTCTTTCATCTTATGCTCCTTTGTTAGCCAAAGCAGGACATACGCAATGGAATCCCGATATGATTTACTTCAACAACAGCACTATCTATCTTACAGCTAATTATTATGTTCAGCAATTATTCTCTACCAATGAGGGTGATGTGTATCATTCAAATGTAGTTACACCCGCCATCAACAAGGCCGATACAGCATTAGCTTTCTCGTGCGTGCGCAATAGCAAAACAGGCGATGTGATTATCAAACTGGTAAACAGTGCTAAGGTGGAAAAAGCATTCAAAGTGAATTTATCACAGTTCAAAGGAATAGGAACAAAAGCCACTGTGAGCATACTCACGGGAGAAGCCGATGCTAAGAACAGCTTCGAAACCCCTGATAAGGTAAAACCTGTAACCTCCGACTTTAAAGCTGCCAGGAACTTTACCTACACCGTTCAACCTATGTCATTAACCGTGATCAGCGTGAAAGCGAAAAAATAATATCCCGCCTAAGGGCAATAAAATCGAACGAGGATATCCGCATAAAAAACGGATATCCTCGTTCGATTTTATTGGTACTATCCGGTCAAACAAGATACTATCGAAAAGGAATTCACCCCGAATAATCAAAAAACCACCATTATAAATCATTTTTTGAACATGTCTCCGGTTTTAAAATTCTATTTTTGCTGTGTTGAAAGGAAGCTTTATTGCAAAACGGCTTATTGCCACGGAGTGGCTAAATGTGAATAACCCCCAGTTTCGCTTCGCTCACTGGGGGTGGCATAAACTAACAACCCAACATTTGATTTTCATTTCGACAAGTCGAAATGAAAATCAAATAATTACAAAAAGAGCTATACGCTGAATAGTATTACCAAATAACCGTCGATAGTTGGCTAAAGCCGATAATGATTTTATATTCTTATCCGTCCCATAAATGGGACGGCAATTAATTTCAATCACTTTTTTCATCACATTAACCCTTATATCATGTACTACAAAATTAAAATGCTGCCCTTGTCCATTTGTTTGATGTTGATTGTACCCACAACAACCAATGCACTTCCTCTTCCGCGCGATACCACATATACTACCTATCAGGCAGGACTAAAAATTAAAAAGAATTATCCGCAGGTAAAAATTGTAGACCGGATGAAGGATGTGTCGCTACTTGAAAGCAGCAATCTTGTGTATGCCACAGTTACCGACTCCATGAACCAAAAAAGAGACTTGCATCTGGATATCTTCCGTCCCGCTAAAAAAGGCAAGTATCCTGCATTACTCATGATACACGGTGGAGGATGGCGTTCGGGAAACAAAACCATGGAAGCTCCCATGGCACAACGTGTTGCTTTGTACGGTTATGTAACCATACCGGTGGAATATCGTCTGTCCACCGAAGCAAAATTCCCGATAGCTCTCTTTGATATTAAGTCTGCCATCCGTTGGGTGAAAGCAAATGCCGACAAATACGGTATTGACACCACTCGTATTGCGATAGAAGGTAATTCGGCAGGAGGACAACTGGCTGCTTTGGCGGGTATGACCAACAATGTGTCTAAGTTTGAGGGAACCATAGGAACTACCACCACCAAAAGCACCATTCATGCCGTGATTGATATCGACGGTGTAGTTGATTTTATGGCTCCCGGTTCTTTAAACCTGGTGCGTAAACCAAACTCTGCTGATGTAGACTGGCTTGGAGGTACGTTCTACGATAAACCGGAGATATGGAAAGATGCTTCTCCTGTTTTCTGGGTAAATGAGAAGGCTGTTCCTGTGTTATTTGTATGCAGTACCCAAGCCCGCTTTCATGCCGGACGAGATGAGATGATAGATATGTTGAGTCAGTATAAGATTTACTCCGAAGTGTATACTATCCCTGATACTCCGCATACCTTCTGGTTGTTCGACCCCTGGTTCACTCCTACCGTCAACTATATGGTGGCGTTTCTTGATAAAGTATTCAAGTAAAAGACACCACGCATAAACATACTGATGAGTTACTGCTTTTAGCGGCATCTCCAGCAATTTAGACAGCTCGTACTTTTATTCTATTTGTAGGAATGCTCCAATAATTAATTATCATTAGACATATATTGGCGCTTTCGATATTTTTATCTAGTTTTACGACAAAATCACACGTTTTCTATGCTGGAATCTGAACAAGAAATTCTCCATCAACTAAAGATAGGAGATGAAAAAGCCTATCGCTATGTCTTTGATAAGCATTATGGGTTGTTATGCAGTATAGCATCAGAGTTCTTGAAAGATGACTTTCTTGCCGAAACAATAGTTGGAGATATAATACTCTATTTATGGGAAAAAAGAGAATCCATCAATATTCAAACTTCACTCCGCTCTTATCTGGTAAGAGCTGTTCGCAATAAGTGTATTAATTACTTGCATCTCCAATACGTAATAAAAGAAACACATCTGCCCACTAATGATGAACTATTCAATCTGGATGGTTCCTTTGTTGTTTCCGATAACTATCCACTGGCTATTTTATTAGAAAAAGAACTTGAACTCAAAATTGAAGATGCAATATGCAGCTTACCTGAGGAATGTAGAATTGTATTCCAAATGAGCCGTTTCGAGAATCTGAGTTATGATGAGATAGCATCCAAACTAGGAATCTCAACAAACACCGTCAAATACCACGTTAAGAACGCATTGTCAAAACTTCGGACTGATCTCAGTAGTTACATCACGATGTGGATGCTTTGGCTTTGGTTATTCAAATAGAATCTTTGTGACCAAAGCAACTACTTAGCGCGCTTAGCAAGTTCGGTATAAACTTCCAGCTAATTGATAACCTCGCATCTGTATAAGATTCCAATGGTATCAACATCCAACTGAAAATTGCTATTACCATTAACCTACAAATAGTTACTTTGATATTATTTGGTAAACAGAGCACCTCTCTGTCTACACAATTTATCGTTCAAATAGTGTGTACCTATTTTTTTTTGAAAATAATAGCACTTTACACTACCCTTCTTTAAAAAAAAACTGCCATATATAAACATAGCAACATTAAGATGAATTCACCACTAGACAAAAACAGAATTGATGAGCTGATAACCGGCTACCTTGCACGAAGACTCCAAAAGCAAGAATTGGAAGAGTTACACGCCTGGTTAATAGCTTCCAGCGAAAACAAAACTTACTTTATACAAATGCAGGAAGTGTGGTTTTCGTCTATCAGTTCTAACCATAAAACCCGATTTGACAGCGAAAAAGCCTTTCAACGCTTTCTTTCCAGAACTACTTTACAAGCTACTGATGATCAACAACCAGCCACTGAAAATTTAAACAGCAGAAATGTATTTTTATCCTTCCGACGGATGGCAGCTGCTGTAGCATTACTATTTGTTGTTGGCGGAAGTGCCTACTGGTTTGGGAAAAATAATACTAATTCTAACCTGGCTGATGTTTCGGTGGAAGCTCCTTTAGGATCAAGAACAAAATTGCATTTGCCTGATGGAACATTAGTTTGGTTAAATGCAGGTTCTACAATAAAATACTCGCAAAGATTTGGATTGAAGGATCGAAAAGTAGATTTAAATGGGGAGGGATATTTTGAAGTTACTAAGAATAAAGCCCTTCCTTTTAGTGTAAAAACAAATGAGATGACCGTTTGTGTATTAGGGACAAAATTTAATTTCAGAAATTACGAAGCCGACGAAGAAGCAAGGGTAACCCTTATCGAAGGACGTGTTAGCTTTAACAATAAACTTGGGGATATGAATGAACAATTTCTAAATCCAAATCAACAAGTTGTTTACGATAAAAAAATGAAATCAACAACAATTTCTGTCGTAAAAGCTGTTAGAGCTTCGCGCTGGACTCAGGGGCAGATTTTCTTTGATGAAGAGAAATTGATCGATATAGCTAATGAACTGGAAAGATGCTACAACGTAAAAATTCATATTGCTGACCAACAACTAAATACTTATCGGTTCTATGGAAACTTTACGCGTACCGAACAAACTATTCAGGAAGTGATGGATGTTTTGGCTTCTACCAACCGACTGACATATAAGATAGAAGGAAAGAATATCACATTAATGAAAAAATAACACAGGTCTGCTATCTTTAAAGACCTACTATAAATCACAGTACTAACCCTAAATTTAATCATCATGAAAGGAGAACATATGGCATAAAACAGAATACACATGCCTCCGAAACAAAAAAAGAATCGAGAAATGCTTCAGACACCTCCCGATTCAGAGCTTTCGGACAAATCTTGAGAGACCTTCCTGAAAACAAAACAAAGATACTACTTCTTTTCATTCAGGATTAAATAAATCTAATCTAATTTTAAAATCTAATTACTCATGAGGAAAAAGATACAAGTCATACTAATGACACTACTATTCTGTTGTCTTTCCACTTCTGTCTATTCGCAAAAAATCTCATTTAGTATCAGCAATGCGACAGTAAAAGAGGCAATAGAATCATTGAAAGAAAAAACCGGGTACTCGTTCATTTATGAAACAAATGATCTGGATACAAAACAAATAATTTCGGTTTCGGCCAATAACAAAACGATTGAAGAAGTAGTAAAGCAAATACTACAAAAACAAGATGTGGTTTGCGAAATTAAAGGCAAAAGCATTATTGTATCACGTAAGAATGTTCAAAAATCTTCCGCCACTCAAAAATCCCAAAACCTGACAGGTGTTGTACTTGATCAGAGTGGTGATCCTATTATTGGTGCTTCGGTGTTTATTAAAGACACAAAAAAAGGTACCGCAACGGATCTAAATGGGAAATTCTCTTTAGAAAACATCGGTTCATTATCTACCATTGTTGTTTCGTATATTGGCTATCAATCAAAACAAATTAACATTGATGGAAATACCAAACTTGAAGTCAAACTTATAGAAGACAACAAAGCCCTAAACGAAGTTGTGGTGGTAGGTTATGGAACAATGAAAAAATCTGATTTGACTGGGTCTGTTTCCTCAATAAACAGTGATCATTTCCAAATCGGTTCAGGTTTAACTGCACAACAGATTATGAAAGGTTCTGTATCCGGTGTTAGTATCAGTCAGAACTCCGGTAAACCGGGAGGTTCCAATACTATCCGTGTTCGTGGTGGCACCTCAATATCAGCTTCGAACGAGCCATTATATGTAATTGATGGTGTTCCTATTTCAACATCGGCTGGTGTAAGTTCCAGCAAACTAAGCAGTAATACTGACTATTTCGACGAAGAGGCTATTGACCCATTGTCAAGTCTTAACCCTAACGATATTGAATCCATCAACATATTGAAAGATGCTTCAGCAACAGCTATCTATGGTTCCCGTGGAGCAAATGGTGTTGTGATGATTACCACAAAACGAGGTAAAGCAGGTAAAACACAAATTGATTATGCTTTCAATACCGGTCTTTCTAATGCATCTAAACAACTTAGCGTATTGACGGGTGATCAATATCGCTCTATTGTAACTAAACTTGGTTTGACATTAGATGATAAAGGTGATAATGCCAATTGGCAAGATCGTATTGAGCGTACAGCTTTATCAACCAGCCATTTCTTGTCGTTGACAAGTGGTAGTGATAAAAGCAATTACCGTGTATCTGTAGGCTACGGCAATCAGGAAGGTATTATCAAAAGCTCTGACGTTTCCAACTTTAATAGCCGTATAAATCTTACGCATATTGAACTTGACGGCAAACTGAAAGTAGATGTGAATATGAGTTATGGTCAGCAAACAACCAACCAGGCTCCTGTGTCAAACACTGTAGGTAGTGAAATGGGTAGTTGTATTCTTTATGAAGCATACGTGTTTAATCCTACTTATCCCACATACGATGCAAGCGGAAACTATTATAATGTACCTCCCTATCGTGTAAACCCGGTATCTTATACCGATCAGGTTCTTGATAATAGAAAAAGTACTAAGTTCTTAGGAAACATCAGTGCTTCATATAATTTCCTCAAACCTCTTACTCTCCAGGTAAATGGCGGTTACAATGTAAACGCTTTAAAACGTAACTCTTATATTTCAAAAACCAACTTGCTTGGTAATGGCTACAATGGTTACGTAAGTATGCAAAAATTGGATGATTACAGTAAGTTGCTCGAAAGTATCCTGAAATATAATCAAAAGTTTGGGAAACATGGAATTGATGCCATGGCTGGTTATTCTTATCAATATTTCTACGATGAAGGTAATCGTGAAAGTGCATACGGTTTTCTTTCCGATGTATTTAAATGGTATAGTATACAGGCTGCTACAACTATTGAAATTCCAACAAGTTATGCCCAAAGCAATAAGTTGATCTCCATGTATGGACGTGCAAATTATAATTATGATGACAGATATCTTTTTACTGCTACTCTTCGTCGTGATGGTTCAAGCCGGTTTGGTAGTGCTCACAAGTGGGGTCTTTTCCCATCAGCTGCTTTCTCTTGGCGTATTTCTCAGGAAAAATTTTATAAGAGTGACCTGGTTTCAGATTTGAAGTTCCGTGCCAGCTATGGTGTTACCGGTAGTCAGGAGATTGGGAACTATAATTCTCTAAATACACTCAATGCAAGTAGTAGCGGTTATATCGTTGGTGGTTCAAAAATTACTATCGTAATGCCATCGCAATATCAAAATCCTGATATCAAATGGGAACAAACAGCACAAACCGATATGGGTCTGGACTTTGGCTTGTTTAAAGGTCGCGTTCAAGGCAACTTAGACTGGTATTATAAAAAGACATCCGACTTGTTGCTTTCCATTGATGTGCCTTCTCCATCTTATATTTCAAAACAAATTGCCAACGTAGGTTCTGTTCGCAATACCGGTATAGAATTGACATTGAATGCTGAATTGATTCGTTCTAAGAATTTCGGATGGTCTGTGAATGCTAATGTCAGCCATAATGATAATAAAGTATTAAGCTTGACCAATGATAAATGGGTAGGTAAAAACATGCAGGCTGCTCCTTGTCAAGGTCAGGGATTATCCGGTTCATATGCACAATTGATTATGCCGGGAATGCCTTTAGGTACATTCTATGGAAAGAGATTTACCGGTTTTGACGCTAATGGTTTGGAACAATATGCAAACAATGGTGCAAGTGAAGTGATAGGTAGTGCACAACCCGATTTAAGTTATGGTTTCGGTACCAATTTTACTTACAAACATTGGTCACTGGCTATGAACTTCCACGGAACTGTAGGCAATGATATCTACAATTGTACCCGCAACAATCAGGCTTACTTAAGCAATTTGCCGGGTCGTAACGTTTTTGAAGAAGCAATTACTAGCGGTGTAAGTCGTACTCAAGCAAAGGTGTTCTCATCGCGATTTATTGAAGATGGATCGTTCCTTCGTTTGGATAACTTAACAATAGGTTATGATTTCGACACCAAAAATACGTTCTTATCTCATGCACGTATTTATGTAACTGCCCAAAACCTGTTCGCCCTGACACATTATACTGGTCTTGATCCTGAAGTAAACTCCGAAATATCAAGTACAGGAATTGCACCTCTTGGCGTTGATTATTTGAGCTATCCTAAAGCAAGAACATTTAGTCTTGGAATTAATATATCACTCTAAATAATTGTTGAAAATGAAAATATATAAAATAATACTAGCACTATCATGTGTAAGTTTGGTTTTTGCTTCATGCACTAATTTGGATGAAACCACATTTGGAAAATTATCCCCATCAACATACTATCAGAATGAAACGGAAGCTCTTTCTTCTGTTGTAGGCGTATATAGTCTTATGGCAAACTTCTATGCTGCCGGTGGTGATGGTTGGCGTATCGGTGAATATGGAACTGACGAACTGTTCTGCCCGGGTAGAGCAAGTGGTGGTTGGTACGACGAAGGTGTTGATCAAATCATGACACACAAATGCACAGCAAATAATGGTAGAATGGTTACGGCCTGGTCTACTATCTTTCAGGAAATCGGTGCTTCAAATGCCGTTTTGGCAAGTTTGCAATCGTCACCTAAAGCTGATAGCTTTAAAGCTATGATTGCAGAGGTTCGTGCTTTGAGAGCTTTTGGTTATTATCGTGCAATGGACTGGTGGGGCAATGTGCCTATTTTTACAGATGCAAATGTTGATGCAACCAATTTGCCCAAAACAAATTCACGTGCTGAAGTTTATAAGTTTGTAGTTGATGAATTTACTGCAGCTGCAGCCGATCTACCTTCTGTAAAAACAGTTACCCGTTCATCCTATTATCCGCGCTTTACTAAGGAAGCAGTCTATACTGCTTTGGCCGAAGTGTATCTGAATGCTAAGATTTATGCAGGTGAAGACCATTATGCTGAATGCTTGATAATGTGTAATAACGTGATTAATACAGGTATATACTCTTTACAACCAAGTGTTGGAGCTTGTTTTCAGGCTAATAATGAAAATAATTCGGAAGTTATCTCCGCTTTTTCTGTAGATCCTGCAAAAGGTGTAGGTGGTAACCAATACATTTTGTATGCTCAACCTGCTCTTGATCAAAAGAAATACGGCTTAGGTTTTGGTCCTGCTAATGGTTATTGTTTTGATGATGCAGCTTTGAAACGTTATGAAGCAGGAGATGCTCGTTTGAAGCTTTTGGAATATGGACCTCAATACTATTTGGATGGTGTGACTCCTCTTGCCAATACTAGTGGCGTACAACTGAGCTTAACTACTTTGGTTGATGCAACGCGTATGGCTGCTGCCGACAACGAAGGCTACCGTGTATTGAAGTATTCACCGGTTGGAGCTACATTTACAAGTTATAACGGAAATAATGATTATGTAATGTTTCGTTATTCTAATATATTATTGATGAAAGCAGAAGCCCTGTTCAGCTTAGGACAGGATGCACCTACAGCTCTAAGTCTTGTTAATCAGGTTCGCCAAAGAAGTAGTTGCGCTGCATGGACAGATCTTTCATTAAAGAAGATTGAAGAAGAGCGTGCACGTGAATTTATTTGGGAAAGTTCGCGCAGACAAGATATGATCCGTTTCGGTACCTATTTTACAAATACATGGTTCTTTAAACAAACCGTAGAAAGCCCTACAGCGGATGCTTGGAGAGGTATTTATCCGATACCGACTATTCAAATCACGAATAATCCGAATTTAAAACAGAACCCCAACTATTAATGGTTAATTGAAACGTAGGGGCATTGTATTAGATGCCCCTACGTTTCAAAAAAATATTTAAACCATGCAAAGAACAATAATCCGGCTGATACTTTCGATATCCTATTTACTTGTAACAAATACGTCCGTTTTTGCTGACTCATTTCCACGCGATACTACATACACTCCATATCAGGCATGGAAGAATATCCGAAGAAATTATCCCGATACAAAAATAGTGGCCCCTTATTTGTCTCCTACTGTGCGCGAAGACCGCAATGTGGTGTACACTACATTAGCAGATACGCCATATGGTAAACGAGAACTGCATCTTGATATCTTTCGTCCTGTGAAACCGGGAAAATATCCGGCACTGCTTATGATACACGGTGGAGGTTGGGTATCGGGAAACAAATCGATGGAAATACCCATGGCGCAACGTATTGCAGACTCTGGATTTGTAACTATACCTATTGAATACCGCTTAGCACCGGAAGCTGTATATCCTGCTGCAGTACATGATATCAAAGCAGCCATCCGTTGGGTAAAAGCAAATGCCGATAAATACAGTATAGATACCACACGCATTGCCATAGAAGGAAACTCGGCAGGAGGCCAGTTAGCCACTCTGGTAGGTATGACCAATCAGGTGGCACGTTTTGAGGGAAACGAAGGTAATACAGAGCATTCGAGCACTGTTCATGCTGTTATTGATATAGATGGAGTGGTCGACTTCTTAGCTCCGTCCTCATTAAATCTAGTTCGGACTTCCACTACCTGTGATATTGTGTGGTTGGGAGGTTCATTTATCCAAAAACCAGAGATATGGAAAGAAGCTTCACCTGTATTCTGGGTAAACGAGAAGTCGGTGCCTGTTTCATTTATTGAAAGTACTCAACCTCGTTTTCACTCCGGGCGCGACGAGATGATAGATATGATGAATCAAAATAAAGTATACACCGAAGTGCATACATTACCCGATACTCCTCATACTTTCTGGCTATATGATCCCTGGTTCAATCCTACTGTCAACTATGTAATTGAATTTCTTAATAAAGTATTTAAACCCCATAATAAATAATACAAATCAAGAGTTGAAAACAAGTATATCTTGTTTCCAATAAGTTATTATAATTATCCTTTGTTTTCCTAATCAAAAAAGACCACCACAAAAGGCACAAAAGAATCACAAAAGTTTTTGTAAAATAGAAATTTAGCTTTTGTTTTCTTGGAAATTTTGTATGATATATAACTTACAAACATGTTCATGGGCTTTTGTGTTTCTTTTGTGGTAAAATCATTCTTGAAGTTCACAAAAGATAATATCTATCGATATTATTTAGGTAATAGAACTGATATTCATTAATTTATTTCCATACAGGGAATATATACTTTTCAACTCTAGGGTTGCATAATTTCTTTTCAATATTTTTTATTATAGTTTTAAGGTCAATAGGGAATGTTTTTTGAGGTTGGAATGTCTGATGATATTCAGAAAAAGAGTTGTTGCGGGTTAACAAACGAGTGCTAGTGTCTGATGGAAAGTAATTTTTATCAGACACTTTTACTATTTCGCATTACAAACAACAGTTTGTGATAATGTCGCCCTTACAGGCCTCAATTTTCTTATTGTTGATTATCTCTACCATACTTTCGTCCTTCCTGGACTCATATAGTAGCTACATAGCAGCGATAGTATGGTAATCAATTAGTTATAGTTAAGGCCTAAGCCCTGTAAGGGTGACATTATTATTGATTGATTTTTATCGGACAATACTAATTTCAAAACTTATTCCGCTTCTTTGTAAGCTCAATACCGTTGTTGTTTCAATTATCCATTCTTGTACTATCTTTAACGTGAATTCGATATAAGGTTCTCAAGTTTCAACAATTTTATTTTTATTAAGTCCGAAGGACTTGAATGTAAATAACCGCGGGTGCAACCCGTGGTCAAGATAAAACCTGAATGAGAACCCCGAATGGGGTTCAACTTATAAATGTATGATGTTGAACCCCATTCGGGGTTCTGATTATTTTGTACTTATACCACGGGTTGCACCCGCGGTTATTCAAATTGAATCCCTTCAGGATTCTATATCCATCAATACCACTTATTTAATACATACTCTTCAAAAATGAAAAAGACCATCACTTTACTCAGTCTGTTTTTAGTCATAAGTGCTCACAGCTTTGCACAGCCAACCTACGACTTCACCGTGGCCAAAGACGGCAGCGGAAACTTCAAAACCATTCAGGAAGCCATTAACGCTGTGCCCGATATGAGAGCTAACCGAACACGCATCCTTATTAAACCGGGTATGTATAAAGAAAAACTAACTCTCGCCTCCACTAAAACCAATGTATCCTTTATAGCCGAGGATGCGCTGAAAACTATCCTTACGTACGACGACTATGCTCCAAAGAAAAACAGTTTTGGCGAGAATATAGGTACTTCCGGCTCGTCTTCCTTTTATATTTATGGTGATGGATTCACGGCCGAGAATATTACGTTTGAGAATTCGGCCGGACCGGTTGGTCAAGCCGTGGCCGTACGCATCGATGGTGATAAAGTGAGTTTCTGGAATTGCCGCTTCCTTGGTTTTCAGGACACTTTGTATCCTCACGGCGAAAATAGCCGTCAGTATTACAAGAATTGCTATGTAGAAGGCACGGTCGATTTTATCTTTGGCTTCTCCACAGCGCTGTTCGACGACTGCACTATCTATTGTAAAAACACCGGTTATGTCACCGCCGCTTCCACTCCACAAGGGAAAGCCCATGGTTTTGTGTTCCGTGGCTGTACAATAACAGGTTCCGCAGCCGAAGGTGCTTTTTATCTCGGTCGCCCGTGGAGACCATATGCAAAAGTGGCTTTTCTAAACTGCGAGTTGGGCAATGTTATCAGCCCTAAAGGTTGGGACAACTGGAGTAACCCACAAAACGAACTTACCGCCACTTTCTCCGAGTATAACAATACAGGAGTAGGAGCCGCTCTCCAGCAACGTGTGCCTTGGTCGAAAGTACTGACTGCTGAAGATGCACAACTATACACAACAGAGAAAGTATTGGGCGATTGGAATCCTGATAATAAGTAGTCAGTTAATATTTAGTAAGCCTCTTCGCAGACATTCGGCTAGGCTGTTGGCGTATCTCAAAAAAGGATGTAACTCGTCTACCGTAGACAGGTTATATTCCTCATTTTTCATTCCTCCATTATTCAATTCTCCCCGCTCCTACTGCACATTAAATCAACATGTTTAAGAACACAAGAATCTCCTTTCTTTTACTATTGTATTAACCAAAACTATTTGCTATTTTTGCTACGTTTAACGAAATAACAGGAAAATAACTGTCGAAACCGCCAACCGATTTTCCTTCCTCAGTTCAGAAACAAGACAAAATACTGTAGACTGTATAACATTTTATGCGAATAGGCTTAAATAACTAAGTTATGATTAACCTTAGCATTCTAATATTTTACTGTTTCTTTAGCATAGCATACTATATACCATTAACTTATACATAAGTTTGTGCATAAGTGGGCTGAGCGAAAATAATGTTGTACAATAACACTTCATTATACTCTAAAATGACGCTATTGTAGGGTAAAGTGGTAGTAAAACAGCAGATGAATGGAGCTATAGTATAGAAAGTAAACATAAAGCTGCTAACTAATGGAGCATTATTCTACAATAATACAGCAAGGCTGGTAAGTAATGATACCATTATTCTACAGTAATGCAACAAGGCTCATAAGTTTTAGAGCATTATTCTGCAATAATACAGTAAGGCTGGTAAGTTTTAGAGCATTATTCTACAACAATACTGCAAGGCTGGCAAGTTTTGGAGTAATATTCTGCAACAATACGACAAGGCTAGTAATAATTGGAGCAATATTGATGTAAATAAAACCGCCTACACTATACATTATCACAACATAAAAACCTGATAATAAATACTTAAACAATACCTTATGGGAAATTCAAGAGTTATCGTTGATTTTTCAACAACTAAGTACACCGATGCCCGACTCTACAGCAGAGCTAACCACATTATCGACAAAATGTATGGTAACCCTCATTTTGTAGATCTACAGCCCTTGCTCATTAGCATGCGCGAAGCAACTACTACCTACATCGCCACACTGGCAAAGACACAAAGCGGTTCGAAAGAAGCTACAGCACTGAAAAATCAGGCACGCGAAGCTCTTATAGTGCTACTAAAACAAATAGCTGGCCGCGTACAAACCATTAGTGATGGCGACAGAAACATTATCCTGAGCACCGGCTATGATGTCAACAAAAAGTGGAGCAAAGTAGGCCCCCTCAGCAAGCCCACCAATTTCAAACTACAGCAAGGAAGCAACAAAGGCAGCATTTATCTTGTCTGCGATCCTATAGCCGGTGCCAGTATCTACGAAGTTGAATACACCGAAGGCATTCCTACCCCCAACAGGCGTTGGATGAAGCAAAGCTCCACCAGACGTAAAATAACCATAGACGGACTTATCAGTGGTAAGCAATATACATTCCGTATGGCCGGTGGTGGTAGCCACTCTTCCCGCATTTGGAGTGAAGTAATTAGTAGTTATGTGCTGTAGAATAAGATAGGCAACTCCTAGTTTTTATAGTTATTTAAAAATAACTATAATTAGCTTTGGTAGTGGTGAATTGAATTGATATCTTTGGGGAAAGTTTTAATTAAAATGCAACACACAATTAGTATGAGTAAACTTTATATAATAGGAAATGGATTTGATTTACATCATGGTATTAATACAGATTACAAAGAATTTAGAAATTATCTTGAAGTGAATTATCCTGATTTATTCGATAGTTTAGGATTATATTATGATATAGATGAAGATTCACTATTATGGTCCGAATTTGAAAATGGATTAAAAGAATTTGATCCAACTGAATTAGAAGAAAATTTTGGCGAATATATGCCTGATTATTCTAGTGATGATTTTAGAGATAGAGACCGCTACGATTTACAGTTTTATATACAAAATGAACTCAAACCAATACAAGATGACTTGCAAGAAGCCTTTAATAATTGGATTGCATCCAGAAAAACACCTAATAATGAAGATTTAAACTTACCAATTGATATAAATGCAATATTTCTCAACTTTAATTATACCGATGTATTAGAATCTCTATATAGGATTCCAAGAAATAGCATTAATTATATCCACAATAAATCTGGTGAAAATAATTCTGATCTACTCTTTGGTCATGCTTGGAATCCTCAACAATGGGCAAAACAAAGAACTCCTGAAATGCCTGAAAATTTAAATGCTGAACAAAAACAAAATTGGGTAGAGTATCAATCAGAGAACTACGATTACTCTGTAATGCGCGCTTATGAAGAGATTGATAGTTTTTTTAGCAATATATATAAGGACTGTGAAAGCATTATTGATAAAAATGATGTCTTTTTTTTAAATATAAAAAATATAAAAGAAGTCTTTATTTATGGTCATTCATTATCCGAAGTTGATAAACCATATTTTGAAAGAATTGCAAAAGTCGTAGATCTCTCAATTGTTTATTGGACAGTGAGCTACTTTTCAGATGATGCATGTGAAACCCATCAACAATTTTTGAAGAGTATTGGAATTGATGAATCGATGTATAAGTTAGTTAAACTAAATGATTTGATAGTTATTCACTAAGACTTTTTGTTACAAATCGAATAATCTGAACCAAAGACATAAAAAATAACAAATGAAAAATACAAATAAGATAGGCGGAGAAAAAAATACAATTAGTATAATTCAAACTGAAAAAGGTGATATAAATATTACCAACTCAATGTATAATCAACCTAATTATACTGAAATACAGACACAAAAAGAGCAGGAGTTAAATACTGGAATCACTCTAAACAGTGCTAAAATTATTGCAATAATTGCCTTACTTGCGAATTTCACAACTCTATATCTCAATTTAGTACAAATTTTTAGCTCATTAAACTTGTATTGGATAATTTCAATTATTACTATACCTATTTTTATAGTAATCGTAACACTGACAAAAGAGTTGAAAACGAGAAGGTTTTCATCAATACTTCCGGGAATAAGAATTCCATCCCAATATGTATTTCTATTGAATAAACAGAATAAAATTGTATTGACAAAACTTAGGATGAATTGTCCAAAATGTAATAGTGAAATGAGAATTGCAATTGTAAAGAATGAATGCTATGCTTATTGCGAAAGGAATCCAAGTCATAATATGAAATTTGATTATACAACTCTCGATAATATATAACAATCCGCCTCAACGGAAGCAATTTATATTTACGGACTTATGAAAGTTTTTAATTATCCAATCAATTTGTTAGAAAAACAAAACATTATACTAAAATGGAACTTATAACTAAAGTGATAAAAAAAAGAAATGGTTGTATTGGTATTGAATTCAGCTATACTGAAACATTTAGAATTTTACGTGATGAGTTGAATTTCAGATACACAACAGTTGAAAGCAAAATGGAGTTTATTCGGAAGGAAAATGGAGTTTCCCGAATAGTTGAGATTAGTGATTTAAAAATAGTTTTTAGAGACTATCTCAGAATAAACTACCACTTATTAAATATTCCTGAGGGCATTACTTTAGATATATTGATTAATTCAACTTACATAAAAACTCCAATATATGTAAACAACAGTGCTTTAAAAAGAGAATTAGAATAGGTATTGAATTATTCTAATTATCTATAGTCCAATTATAAGAGACAAAACAAACTCTAATTCAAGTTTAGCGCTGCTTAATCCAGCAGTCGTCGGACAAGCTTTGAAGTGAAAATAAAAAAAAATAAACCATATGAATTTAGAAACAACAGAATTTTATTACGAAACTAACAATAAGCAATTAGGTCCTTTGACTTTGATTGAGTTAATGAATTGTGCCCTTAACAGTAATACATTGATATGGTATGAAGGTCTTGACAATTGGACTCCATTGAAAGAACTGCAAGAATTATATGATTTAATTAAGCCAAAAACAACACCGCCACCATTGCCAGTGGCGATAAATCATAAAATTATCGAGACAAGGGTTGGTGGTGAGATAAAACTTAAGACAGAAAAGAGTGTAAATAAAAATCTTGAAAAAATAAAACCAACGCAAAAAACACTACGTTTTCTTATTATATGGATTGGAATTAATTTTCTAGCTTTAGTCACTTCCTATAGTGAAATTGGATTGTTTAGTAACGGTAGTCCTCGAACAGATAAATTCTGGCCATTCGTTCAAATATTCCAATATCACGATAGTCCTAATTTTTGGGGCTATATGATGCCACGGCCTGAAGCTTATTTAGAATTTCATGGTATATTCTATCGTTACGACTGGTCTGAGTTTCTTGTTTATGTACTAGGAGCAATATTATTATTTTTAATCAAAAAGCTTTCAAACAGTGATAATAAAGCAAATAATTTATAGGTAAATGATAGTGCAGATATGTGATCTATGTCAACTACAGACATAGAATAATAGTAGCTGAATAGCACTCGCATTAGTCTGAACCTGGATGAAGCAGATGAATCAGATAAAACAGATCCTCTGATAAATCCTTTTATCTGATATAATCTTGGTTCAGATAATGGTACGGTGGCGAATATTATTACAAACTGAAGTATAAACTGTTATGATCTAGTTTCGAAATGAAAAGAAAAAAGGCGTACATATTATTTATTCTGACAATTTTCTGCATTTCAACAGTATTTGCAGAAAACAAACTTGCGAAAATTAATGACTCTGACGGATTCACGAATATTCGTAGCGGACAAGGAAAAGACTTTCCAATTGTTGGAACAATTGACTCCACAGACTTTATTTATTGTGATCCGACGACTAAAAATGACTGGGTGAAAGTAATTGCAATGAAGTGGCAAAACGGAAAACAAATTGAAGGTTTTATACACAAGAGTAGAATTCAGTTCGTAGAGAAACTCGACAATAAAAAACAAAAAATACTTCTAACAGAAATACTTAGGAAACAGCTAAATTTGGCTGAAAGTTTTCAAAAAACACGGAAAATCAAAGACAACAGAGAGATAAGAAATGAAAAAGAATTATACACCGACATTAAATATTCTCCCATACTTGAGATTTTACCTAAGTATTTTTGTGCAACAAGTGACACAACAATTATAAAATTATTCTTTTCGACCATGTGGGCAGACAAGGGTTCTGCAAATGAAATTCCTTCGGTTAGTATCGGACAATGCTTTGTTTGTAAACCTGACTTAATAATTAGAGAGCTAACAAAACTTACAAATAAAGCAGAAAAAGAATTTATAATAACCGACATTGAATGGGGCCTATTGACTTATTTTGAAGTTGGCGAAGACGGAGAATCAAACAATCAAGAATTCAAAAAACTAAAATTGAAACTCTCTCAAGTCAAAGAATAGGAGACGAAACAAACATGTAAAAAAAAAGGGACTAAAATAGAATTGTGTTTACAACTTTAACCCTTCCCACCCCCTTCGGGTACTTCCCTTTCAAAAAAGGGAAGATACGAGAAGTTCGGGAATTTAGGTGTTGGAAGAAGATAGTGACTGTTTAGAGACTAAAGAGTAAGCCACCCCAAACCTCCGCCGGTAGTCGGACAGGCTCTGAAGGGGCTTAAGAGTGCAATCCGAGAAGATGTACACTTAATCATGCTGGTAAGTCTATGGTGATGGCGACTCATTTATAAGAAGAGCTTATAGGAGACGATACTAACTTCAAGTCCCTTTAGCTTGTCCGACTACCGGCGGAGATTTAGGGCGGGAAGTTCTATAAAAAACTAGCATTCAATCATCACAATCCGAGGAGTCCAGGAATTTGCTCATGTAGAGGAATGATATAAGATATTTTAAGCACACATGCATTTCCATTATTTACAAAAAGTCTGATTTTACAGTGTTGTCCCCTTTTTAAGGCGACGAGCGTAGAGGAGGGGTTTCTAAAAAAAAACAAATATGAAAACAAATGACTTAAGAGTATTACTATCAACAGAAGATAGAGTAACAGCAGAGGATATACAAAGCATTTTGGAAGAACATGACATCTATACAATGTTGGTTTCAGACAATCCTGCCTCATCTGTTATAGGTATATATATGGGATCAAGTGCAATGGAGACTATTGATATCCAAATAAATAATGAAGACTACCAGAAAGCAATAGAAATACTCAATGAAAATACCGAACTAGCACTGGATCTGTGACCTAAGCAAAATAAAGAAATAGAATAGTACTAACAAAATAGCACTGGTCATACTTACTCTGTCTTATTATCCTAACTTTAACTCTTCGCCCTTTGGGCACTTCCCTTTCAAAAAAGGGAAGATACGAGGAGTCCGGGAATTTGCTCATGTACCACCCCAAACCTCCGCCGGTAGTCGGACAAGCTCTGAAGGGGCTTAAGAGTGCAATCCAAGAAGATTCACACTTAATCGAATGTGTTGATTAAGGCATAGTTATTATAAACGTTACTCAACTATAGGAAGAGCTTATAGGAGACGGTAGGAGCTTCAAGTCCCTTTAGAGCTTGTCCGACTACCGGCGGAGATTTAGGGCGGGTATAAAAATCTATTTAATTAAAGCAAAGATATTATAAACGCTACTCATTTATATATAGAGTTCGTAGTTGTCGATACTAACTTCAAGTCCCTTTAGAGCTTGTCCGACTATTGGCGGAGGTTTGGGGTGGGAAGACGATATCATCTATTCAAATACAAAAACCACCCACAAAAGAGATGTTGCCACGGCAATGTCTCTTTTTATTAGTAAAGCCCGGCGGGAAGAATACCGAATATAAATACTAATTTTGAGGCATCTATACTGACAAAAGGGAATAGATACGATAGAATTGCTTTCAAAATGTAGAATATGTACCTATGATAAAGAACCTATTTATAAAAAAGACACTGGCGCAACTGGATGAAGAGGCTAGCAGCAATAAGCATGGACTGAAGCGTCATTTAGGGCTTACTAACTTAACGTTATTGGGCATTGGGAGCGTGATTGGTGCAGGAATATTTGTACTTACGGGTACTGCAGCACAGATGCATGCCGGTCCGGCCATCGTGTTGTCGTTTATACTGTCGGCTTTCGGTTGTTTGCTGGCAGGCTTGTGTTATGCCGAGTTTGCGTCTATGATTCCACTCTCGGGGAGTGCTTATACCTATGGTTATGCTACCATGGGCGAACTGATTGCCTGGATTATCGGGTGGGATTTGATATTAGAATACCTGTTTAGTACCGCTACGGTGGCTGTTGGATGGTCAGGCTACGTACTTAGCTTTATGGCCGACTATGGTATCTATCTTCCGGCTTCGTTAGCACAGTGTCCTTTCGATTTCGATCAGCATGGTTGGCATCTTACGGGGGCAGTTATCAATTTTCCGGCAGTATTTATTGTAGTGGCACTAACAGCTCTGTTAGTAGTGGGTATAAAGGAAACGGTGAAGTTCAATAATATATCCGTTGTTATCAAAATTGTGGTGGTATTGCTCTTTATCGGGTTTGGTATTTCGCATATTCACCCGCAGAACTGGGTTCCTTTTATTCCTCAGAACACAGGTCACTGGGGACAGTATGGTTGGTCGGGTATATTGGCAGGTTCGGGGGTTATCTTCTTTGCCTATATTGGTTTTGATGCTATCTCTACTACTTCGCAGGAAGCCATTAATCCTAAACGTGACTTACCGCTGAGCATTCTTATTTCTCTACTGGTGTGTACCATCTTGTATGTGGGGGTAAGCTTTGTGCTCACGGGTATAGTGAACTATAAAGAACTGAATGTAGCTGCACCTATAGCGCTTGCTATCGATAGAAGCGGTGGAGGTTTGAAATGGTTGAGTCCGGCTATTAAAGTGGGCACCATTGCCGGCTTAAGTTCGGTGATATTGGTGACGCTCTTAGGACAAACCCGTATTTTCTTTGCTATGGCTCACGACGGCTTGCTGTGGAAATGTTTTGCCAAAACACATTCTAAGTTCAAAACACCTCATTACTCCACAATCATCACCGGTTTCTTTACTGCTTTGATGGCGGGCTTGTTTCCTATCGGTTTGTTGGGCGAACTGGTCTCTATAGGCACACTATTGGCCTTTATGATTGTGTGTATCGGTATTCTTATCATGCGTAAAACAGAACCTGATGCTCCACGGGCTTTCAAAACACCCTGGGTACCTTTTGTTCCGGTGCTGGGAGCGTTTGTTTGTCTTATTCAAATGCTGGCCTTACCAGGTGATACCTGGTTGAGGTTATTTATCTGGATGGCTATCGGCTTAGTGGTATATTTTAGTTACGGGCGGAAACATAGTGTGGCCAGGAAGCTGAGAAGAGGGGAAGAATAGGGCGAAGTGAGTTTGAAATAGGTTCTCCGAACGCATTGAAATGCATTTTTTTTAGTTTCCCGTAGGGAATCTATATCAATAGAATAGGTTATTACAGTTGTTGGATTCCCCGTTAGGGGATAAACAGGTTAATTCCCTACGGGAAATAAATCAAAACACTATCAATTTTTCTATTGATATTTAAGTCCTAACGGACTAAACCTTGTCTTGGACTCAAATTATTTCTGTTTCTTAAGCATTGAAAGGATACTAACCAAAAGCGCGGACATATTCAAACATAGAATATGCCCACGCTTTGTTTTTAATTCTTTATTGTTCTACATTTTCCATTTCGGTATCGGTGGAATTGTCTTTTTTCTTCATATCGGCTTTCTTTGGTTTTGAATTTCCAAAATTATAGCTCAACGAAAGGTTTAGCATACGTCCATTAAAATAAGATTCCGAACTTTGAGTAAAGCCTACACCGGAAGTGGTAGATCTATCTTTATTGGTATTCAAAAGATCACGTACACTCAGATTCACACTCAGCTTTCTATCCATAAACATTTTACGAACACCAAGATCCATGGAATACTTTTCCTGTTTCATCCCCTGCGCAATAATTCGTGGCGAAGCATACTGCCCTGATATTTGTCCTGAGAAGGTTTTGGAGAACGTTAAGTTAGCCATAATATTGGCTGTCCATGAAAGATTGTTTTGTCCGGCAATATCTGTTGTGATTGTTGGGTCATAAGGATTGACATAGGAAGAAGCATCCAGCTGGTTGTAATAGAGATTAAACGAAGAAGTAAGGTTCAGCATGCTGAATAACTTATTCTTAGCAATAAGCTCCAGACCTGTGCTTTGTGATTTGGCAACATTTAAATAACTACTTTCCATCGTCTTTCCATTCAAGAACTGTACATTTTGAATCACGTTATTAGTGGAATGATAATAAGCCGAAGCAGAAAGGGTTTGTTCTCCCCAGGTCTTAATATAGTTCAATTCCATAGCCGTTGAGAATTCCGGATCCAAATCGGGGTTACCATAGGATATTCTGGTTGAATCGGAATAATTACGGAATGGATTTATTTCTCGTCCACGTGGACGATTTACTCTTCGTGAGTAATTTAATTGCAGTTCATTGTTGTTTGGCAATGCGTAGGTCAGGTAAACGCTTGGATAAAGCTCAAAATAGGTTTTCGCAGCAATGGGTTGAACGGCTGTAGAAGTAGTATTGGTAGATTTCTTCCAAAAATACTCGCCACGTAATCCGGCTTGAATACTGAGCTTATCAATCTTGTTGCTATAAGTCAGATAAGCAGCATGAATCTGTTCATCATAATCGAACTTATTATAATACGTTGGAATAGCTTGCAGGGCCAGATTGTCATAACCGGAAGTTAAACTGCTGGTGTTGCTGACATCACTTTGCATACCGGCTTCTAACTTGCTGTTATCGTTTATTACATTGGTATAATCCAGTTTAAATTCGCCTGTCTTACTGTCATCGGTCGAGTTTTGTGCTATCTCCGACTGAGGAATAACAGAACCTGCATTGGTTTGAACATAGGCATTATCACTTCCCCTGTTGTGCGATGAGTAGGACAGATTAGCCATCAGTGTTGATCCTTTTTTATCAAAATCGTGCTTATAATCCATGTTTAAATTTAAACTCGGACGAGTAGAAGTACCTGTATTGTTTTGAGTATAGTTACGCAAAGGAGCAGCCGACATTGACAATGGATTAGTAAGTAAATAATTAATGTTGTTGGTGCTGTTACCATTACCTGCCAACCCAAAACCGGAGATACCTATGGTATTCTTTGTATCTAAATGATAGTCTAAGCCTGCCCGGGTGAAAAGACCGGAGAAAGCATTCGTCATACTGTTGTTTTGATTCAACAAAGTAGTGGTAGTTCCATTAGTAGTGGTACGATCGGTATATCCTCCCCCTTGAAAATTCATAGCACGGTATCCAAGATTAATATAAGCATCCAGTTTAGTACTGGTATAATTAATGCTTGCCCCTACCGATTTGCCAAGCTTACCATCAAAAGGATACATCACACCGGCAGATACACTACCATAGTAACCTGCTTTGTGATTCTTCTTCATCACGATATTGATAATTCCGGCTGAGCCTTCGGGATTGTATTTAGCCGACGGATTAGTCATAATCTCAATAGACTCAATACTCTCGCCGGGCATTTGTTCCAATACCTGTGCACGGTTATCGGCAGTAAGACCCGATGCTTTACCATCTATCCATACTTCCACATTTCCGTTGTTTCTCAGTGAAATATTTCCTTGTGTATCTACATTGACAGAGGGTATATTTTTTAAAACATCAGAAGCAGAACCTCCCGCAGCAGCTAAGTTCTGACTGACGCTAAATACTTTCTTGTCGGCATCGAAACGCACTTGAGGAACCTGTGCCACCACTTCAACAGTTCCTAACTTCTGTGTATTATCATGCAGCTTTATTGCTACCAAATCGAGTGGTATCCCACTAACAGTTATCGTTTGCCCCGCGGGGGTGTATCCCATCAGTGTAATACGTAAAGTATATCTACCATCGTCGACCGATGGAAGGGTAAAGACACCCAGCGAATCGGTAGTGACACCACTGACCATACTTTTAGAACCAAGTTTGAATAATGCAACATCTACATATTGCAAGGGAGATTGATCTTTGAAATCTACAATTTTGCCTTTAATAACAGATCCGGCAAATGAAGAGAGTGCAAATTGCACAAACAGAATTAAAACAACTATCTTTTTCATATCCATAAAATAAATAATACACATAAATAAATAATTCGCAAAGCGAGATAACAGAGGAATAGACTTGAGGTAAACATGAACGTTTAGTGAATAGCCCATATTTTAATATAAAACAAGTATTGGCGCAGTATTTTTAATTAATTTCACACATAGGAGTAAACTACATAATTGAAAAGCAAAAATTAATCAACATTCATCCTACAAAAACAAATTCAGTTCAGGTGTTTTAAAATACGTTATCGGGAAAGGTTCAATGTTTAAATGAAGTTAAGTTGGTTATTTATAGAGTTCTTTTTTGAATCAGGCATTAAACTTGTTGCTCATTTAGTCGTCAAAGCACTAAATTAAAAATTCTACAAGTATGAAACCGTTTAAATGCAATTTCAAAAAACCGGCATTCATAAGTCTTCATTCAACCATGGTTAGAGTATTAGCCTTAGTATTGGCTTTTACTTTATCCTCTGCAATGACAGCAGATGCACAAAGACGTGGTGGTGGCGGAAACAGATCTACTGTTAGCCGTGGCCATATAAGTAGGTCCCACAATTATTCAGGTGGACATTTTGGAGTAAATAGAGGTACTGGTACTCATTACTCGGGCAATTACCGGATACATTATATGAACAGACCTTATCGGGGCTTTTCACATTTTCCTATCTGGGGTGACTTCTATTGGGGAATATCTCCTTTCTCTTTACGGTTTATGTATAACGACCTGAACTATTATTTCGACGATGGCATCTATTATCGCCAGGATGATGATAGATATCAGGTAGTGCCTGCACCCGTAGGACATCTGGAAAAGAAACTACCGAAGGAAGCTTATCAACTAATCGTAGACGGACAAACTTACTATTACTATTTTGGTACCTATTATGTACCTGCCGGCAAGCAATATGAAGTAGTTCAACCACCTATAGGGGCTATGGTTCAGGAAATTCCGCAAGGATATGAAAAGCTGGAAATTGAAGGTCAAACGTATTATATCCTCAATGGAGTGCAGTATAAAGCAGTGCTGCAAAACAATGAAGTGTGGTATCAGGTTATCAAGAATAATAATGGAACAATGGTTCCTGCAAACCCTGCTAATGATATGAACCCTGCTCCGGCAGATAACACGGAGCATAAATAAACAAAAAAGGCAATGACTTTGCAAAGAGAGCAAGGTCATTGTTTTTAGAAGCTTTGCCAGCTTAAACAAAACAAATTCTTATGTATAATAAAAAAAGAATGGAATGAAAAAAATAATCATTGCAGCATTAGCTATCAGTTTTTGTATGACAACGAATGCACAAAAAATTGGTCTACTAAATATTGACAAAAAAAACCACCCCGATGTAAATCAGGTAAACAAAAGGATAGTCAGTCAGGAAAAAAGGATATACCAAAAAGAGGAACAAGGAACTATTTCGAAACAACAAGCCAAAGAAGATCTTAAGACACTTACATCAATTAACAAAGAAAAGAAAGAAATGCGCAAGAAGCACAATGGCCATCTAACCTTACAAGATCAAAAAGTTTTGAATCAACGATTAGATCAAAATGACAAAAAGATTTAAGTGGAATTTTAGTGGATACAAGTGAAATTATACATTCTGTTTTTAAATAAATATGGCACAGGTTTTGCCTCTTCACATACAACAAATCCCTATGTTTAATAAAAAAAATATCCGTCATGAAAAAGTTTATTATTGCAGCATTAGCTATTAGCTTCGGTTTGATAACCTTTGCACAAGAACCCCTTACACAAACCGCAACAAAACATCCTCGCGTACATCAGGTTAATAAAAGAATCGTTCATCAGGAAAAAAGGATAACCGAGGAAAGAAAAGAAGGAGAAATGACCAAAGCTGAAGCCAAAGAGGCCCGCAAAAATATCTCCGAAATCAATATGCAGAAAAAGGTTATGCGTCAGGAGCACAATGGTCATTTGACAAAGAAAGATCAACGGGAATTGAACAAACAATTAAATCAAAACAGCAAAGAAATAGGAAAATAAATCCTTCTTTGATTTTACTCGATACAACGGGAGTACATTCGAAAGATAGAATGTGCTCCCGTTTTGTTTTACTTTTTCGACTCCTGATATTCTCTTGGCGTAAGTCCAAACTCCGATTTAAAGCATCGGCTAAAATACTTGGGATCGTTGAAGCCTACCGAAAAGGCTATTTCGGAGATATTCCCTTTGTTGTTTATCAACATCTGAGCAGCATGTTTCAGTCGGATGTTACGTATAAACTCACCCGGCGATAATCCGGTCAGCGATTTGAGTTTACGATGCAAAGTGGATTTCGATGAAGTCATGGCCTCTGCAAATTTATCAAAATCGAATGTATCGTCCGATAGTTTTTCTTCTACTTTAATTACCGCTTGCTTCAAGAACAATTCATCCAATGACCCATACTCCATGGAGGAGATATTGATATCTTTATTTGATTTAAACCTGTCTGTTTTTTGTTGTCGTTTACTGATCAGGTTTTTGGTTCGTGCTTCAAGTACTGCCAGTTCGAAAGGTTTAGCAATATATGAATCGGCTCCTGCATTATAGCAATCAATCCTATCCTCGCTGGAATTCTTAGCTGTGAGCATCAACACATTAATATGACTGGTGGCAACATCATTCTTGATTATTTTACAGAAAGTAAGCCCATCCATTTCTGGCATCATCACGTCGCTTATAATCAGATCTATCTCATTATCGCGCACCATATCCAGAGCTTGCATTCCGTTCTCGGCACTCAGCACTTTATACGTTCCGTCAAAATAATCCACAATGAGGTTGTTTAACTCGCGGTTATCTTCCACCACCAAAATACAAAGGTCTTTACCGCATTCGGGTGCTGCTGTGTCTTCCACTTCTACGTTGGTTTCCTCTGCTTCCGAAATTTCAGGCAGCTCTATCTTCTTCGGCTCTTCTACCGATAGTTCTTCATCAGTATACGCATTTTTCGAAACCGGAATTTCGATACTGAACACTGCTCCTTGTCCCAAGGTACTTTGTACCGTTACACTTCCTTTGTGAATTTGAAGAAGGTCATTAGTAAGTGCAAGTCCGATACCATGACTCTGACTTTGATCGGAGCTGCTGCTGATATAAAAACGCTTGAAGATATGCGGCAGATCCTGTTCAGCAATTCCATCGCCCGTATCGCTTACCGAGAGACAAAGTAATACATCGTCCATGCGCGGCTCAAAAGTCATGCTAACAGCAATAGAACCGCCTTTTGGAGTATGTTTAAACGCGTTCGACAAAAGGTTGTAGATAACCTTGTCCAATTTGTCGGGATCGAAATAAGCCATGTAGCTTTCATGCTCACTTTCGATAGAGAAATGAATCTCCTTTTCGCCGATAAGCGGACTAAAATTAGAGTGACAAATGTTCTTGACAAATCCCACAATATCATTTGGCAGAATCTTCAATCGCATATTGCCGCTTTCGGTTTTCCGGAAAACAAGAATTTGCTGAATAAGTCTTTTGAGCCGATTGATATTATCTTTCATTATCTCGAACTGAGCAGAGTCGCCTGTGTTTTTCTTTTGCATGCGCTCAATCAGCAACATGATAATGGTCAATGGCGTCAGTAACTCGTGAGAAATATTAGTGAAATAACGAAGTTTAATCTGCGCCAGCTCTTCCGATTTTTCCTTCTCAATATGCGAAATCTTTAGCTCATTGCGCAAACGAATACGGTTTGCAATATTTTTGAGAATAAAATAGGTACTTAATCCAATAATCAGCAGATAGATAAGATAAACCCACCAGGTACGATAAAGTGGTGGATGAATAACTACCTGAAGAGATGTAATTTGATCGCTCCAGGTTCCATTTTCATCGCTTGCTTTCACCATAAACCTGTAACTACCGTCAGGCAAATTGGCATAGTTTACAAACCGACGGTTGTTACTAACATAGTTCCAGTTATTGTCAACACCCGAAAGCTTGTAGGCATATTGAATTTTGCTTGCCGCCGAGAAATCGAGGGCAGAAAACTCAATACTCATGTTATTTTGCGAGTAATCGAATGTTACTCTATTCTTATCGGCATTAAAATGGAAGTTTAATTCATTGTCGAAAATCGATTTATTTTGAAGTAATATGTCTGTTATTACCACTCGCTGTTTGAGTGGCTCTAACTGCCTGGTTTGAGCTGTGGGAGTAAACGCACAGATACCATTATTCCCACCAAACAAGATTCTACCCGATTTCAATTTTACACGGGCATCCTTAAAGAATGAAGTAATCAACATGCCATCTGCATTCGAATAATAAGTTGCAGCATGAGTCTGAGGATTGTATTTAACGATGCGTTTTATGGTAGAAATCCAGAGCATGCCATAGTTATCCTCAAGTACGTCCATGATTCCGTCATCTGTGATGCCATACAAACCACTGATTTCTTTTGCCTTTTGTTCCTTCGAATCATAAAAATAAAGACAACCTTCTTTTGTTCCTAAGTAAACATCTCCGTTTCTTTTGCAACAGATACTTTGAACACTATAGCTCTGATATGTATGAATACTTAAGTTGACTTTCGAAGAGATATAAAGTACTTTGTTATTTACATTTTTCTTCTTAAAAACATATGCCCCTTTTTTTTCAGTTCCAATCCAGATATTATTCTGTGCATCCTCCTCAATAGTGTTGACTGTGTTTATAGTAGAGGATACTTTTTTTATTGGCGAGTTGAATGATTTTATATATAAACCATTATTTGTGCCAATCCATACGCTTCCTTTCGAATCTTTGAAAAAACAAGCGATGCTGTTATCACCAGTAGCTTTAAAATTACTCAGTGAGAATTGGTCTACCTGCACCAAATCATCTCCCGCCTTTTTTTTGAAAACATGTATGATATCTTCGCCTTCATTGGCCACCCATATTTCATTCTCATCAGATACCCTTAAAATAGCACTCACACTCGACAAACTTCTCACAATCGGATTAGCCGGTCTTTTTACAGTTCCTATCTTTGGATTAAAGATGAATAAACCCACACGATTAATAACTATGTAGACTTCACCGGTAGTCAATTCACAAAACCGCGTGACATAGGATCGGGCATTCAATTGGTCTTTTATCTCGGCAAGAGGAAAATTTTGAATTAATAGTTTATTGAAATCAAGTTTGTAAAGCCCCTCTCCTACCGATCCCACCCAAAGATTTCCTTTACGGTCTTTTATAATTTCGTGAAACAACTTGTTAGTGCTTTCGTTGAAAAACGAGCCCGTATCCAGCACTTTAAATAATCCATCCTGCTCTTTCTCAATCAAACTTAAACCGCTGAAAGTTACCACCCAAATTCCTCCCAGCTTATCATCCTGCGTAATACTGTACACTATATCATCAACCCTTTTCGTTGAATTTTTGGACAAGGGCATAGGTCGTAGCGATAAGTTGTTATTCTCAATGGTTATATTGAAAATACCATCGCCCCAGGTACAAATCCAGTATAAGCCATCTTTATCCTGCAATACACGAAACGGATTGTTTGTAGTACCAATGCTCGGAACAAAAGCGACTTTGTTTGCATTTTGATCAATATAACAGAGTCCGTTTTTCCACAATGATACCCATATACGTCCTGCTTTATCTTCGTAAATATTAGTTACATTATTCCCTTTTAATTGGAATACTGAATTTTTATCGGTTGAATAACGTTGAAATTTACCTGTCAGCGGGTCAATTTTCAGTACTCCGGCATTCGCTGTACCTACCCAGATATTTCCTTTCGAATCATTTAAAATTGAGTTGATCCATTCTTTCCGAATGTATTTGTTTTCGAAAGGCTTAATACTGTAATTCCTTTTATCAACAATATTTATTCCTTCGAAAGTACCTACCCACAAGTGTTGATAATTATCTTCAGCAATGCATCTTATCTCGTTACTTGTGAGCTTTCCGGGCGTTAAAGCACTCGATCTGAAAACTTTCACATCATAGCCATCAAAACGACACAAGCCATCTTTGGTCCCAAACCACATAAAACCTTCCTTGTCTTGATAAATACGAATCACAGAGTTTGAAGGTAGTTTTTCGGAATATGGAAATTTCTCGAAACTAAATTGTGGAGTGATAATATTGGCCTGACACAAAATAATGTTTACAAGAAAACAGAATAGGATACTACTATATTTAAACATTGTGTTTCTCACTGTTTTTGAATAAGTTGACAAATGTGAAATTTGAATTAAGAAGATAGAATGCGGTAGAAAGACAAAACACTTAAAATTTAGTAAATCAACAAGATGTCTTTTTGCTTGTCCAAAGGTAAAACAAAAATATGTGAAAATTCTTGTTGAACAAATGATTTGTTCTTTGTGCAAAATATTGACCCATAACTGATGCAGGAATCTGGCATATTCAGTAACACTAAAAATCTTCCAAACAGCAGCATAGCAATGCAGTGTTTGGAAGATTTTTATATACAATTCAAAGCAAAAATAGCTCTGAATGTTGTTTTGTTAAATAACCAAGGTGTTAAGGTATTTTTGCTCTCTAAAATGCATCATTATCCTTTAAAAATACACTTTTTTTTGGAGGGTGAATTTTATAAAATTATAACCTACTTTTATTAGACATTTAGAATGTTTTTTCATTGGATATTGTGTGTTTAAGAAGCTTATTAACAGAGGTTTCTCTTGATAATTATATCCAATTTTACATCTACCTTTTATCTTCTCTTTTCAACATGCCTACATATCGGCAAATTTCACCACTAATTGAAATTCCCTCCATAACAACTGAATAATTATTGGCTTTATCAGCAGTGTAAAAGCTTACGTGCACGTTTCCATTGTCATCTGTTTCCAGTTTGGGATTCCAATAAATGGTTGTACGCAAATCTGCTTTATCACTCAACCGAATGCTGTCAACATTATATTTTGGCACATAAAACTCTGCCGGTTTTTGATAACCAAGCGGAGTAACCTTCGTCATGGTTATAGGCGTTTGTGCTTCCCAATCCTTACCTCTCTTGAGCGAAATTGCAATCACACCCTTTCCATCCCGGAAAATTGCAGCATCTGCTCCTTTATATACAGAAATTGACTCGACTTCGTCTAAGTTTAAATATTTTAAACTCTCGTTACTACAGTCCATATTATCAATAACAATCCTTAATTCCTGATTTCCATCTACTGTAATAATAGCTCCGTTTTTTTCATCTGGATAGATATTACAGGCTATTATTATTGGTAAAATCTGTAAAAAATTTTGACCTTGAAATTGCTTCAATTTTTCGGATGTTATCAAGGAACTCTCTCCTCCCGAATAATAATAATGATCGGTGTTGGTTTCTTTTTTCGCTGCTTTCACGGTAACTTCACCCAGGTTAACAACCCGCATGCCTCCCTCTGTAAAGTACTTCTCCTTGCTTTGGTTGAAATATTCATTCTGCTCCACCGTAGCCACATTGGCTTTTAGAGGCGTTGGAATATAAACGGTGGGCTTAGGGAAAATATCTGAATCTGGAATTATCTCTACGTCACTCAGCTTTATTCCCTTTTTAGCTTTCAGTATAAATGATGAACTATCCGGAAACTGGATCCCATCAATCGAATAACGCCCCAAGCTGTCAGTTTGCGCTAATTTAATGTCGGAATTATTGGACGGAATCATAATTATTCCACATTTCCTGGATGGTTTATTATACAGGTTCATTACTTTTCCCGAAAGCACCTGACCCGCTTCCATATAGAATTTAGTTGGTTGGTACGAGGCTTTTACAATATCAGCCGTATTAAACCGCCGCCAGCCCTGAGTCAACATCAATACATCGGTTTTTTCTCTGGTGGCTGTTTTATTGTCCACGAAATAAGCTTCGGGTTCTTCTACATACCCTTTAATATCTGAAGTTAACAATAAGTTACTGATAATATTATCCGCCAACGAATCCTGCTTAACGGTTTGTTGGTCTGTAACACTAATTGCAAAGTTTCCTTTTAGCGGATTTCCCTGCTGCGAAAGAACGTTGAAATCCAGATTCACCAGCTCCCGTTTGGAATAAACAGGTTTATCGCTTTGCATGGAAACAGTAGGAAAATTAAAGTTTCTGACAAAACTCAAACGTTCACAATAGGTATTCCCCAACGAATCGATAACAGAAAGTGAAACTATTCCGGCAGGCAGCAACGATTCTGAAATTTGACCTTCAAGATTTCTAAGAGGTTGCACGACAAACACTTTTCCTCGGGAATGTAATAGCAAATACAATGATTCATTCGGAATGGTGGTATGATTGGCGACTTTATATAAAATTTTCCCCTGATTATAAACCAACTGAATTGCAGCACCGGTAGTTTGTGTTTTTGGAAGTTCAACTCTTTTTTCAATACCATTTGCCCGCTTAACCAATGCATAATAAAGTTCATTGGGTTGGGTTCTTATCGAGAATTTGCCCATCCCCTTAATCAAAGTGGACAACTCACAAATTTCCTCATTTGTATCGGTAAAGACTTTTCCTGTTATGTCGACAGACAATCCATCCTTGCCAATAGCTTTAAAAGCTAAACATTGTAAGGTGTTATCCAACAAATTTCCACTTTCGGGAAAAAACTGCACATCAAAATCAGAACTGAACTCGGGAAGGGAAATGTTGGTTTTATACTTCTCATCGTCTATCGAAACCTGTATGTCTTTTTTGGAATCATCTTTCGGGTCAATTGCCATATGCCACTTTACAGTACCGTCTTTAGCGGTTATCATCGAAAAGGTTTTCTTTTTAGCACTATCCCAGTTTTGTTTGATATCAACTCTCTTTCCGGCTATTGGATTGTGTGCCGCATCAATAAATGTGAGAGTTGCCGGAATCAAGCCATCAACAGCTGCTGCATAGGTTATTTTGCTGGTTATGCGGTCATCAATTTTATTCCCGATTAAGATATTTTTGGAGAAGAAAAAATCAGTTCCAACATTCTGCATCCAATAAGTATAAGCCCGCAAGGAATAGGTTCCGATTGGAATTTCGGGCTTTAGTTTCAAGTGACCGGCAAAACCTGTTGAATCTTTTTTGATTTTCACCCGATACAATACTGAGTCCATTTGGTTAATTAGTTCCACATAAACAAACTGGCTTAAGGAATTTGGTTCCAGCGTAGTTTCATTCACCAAATAGGCCTTAAACCAAATTTCTTCGCCTGCGCTGTAATAGGGTTTATCGGTCTGCACATAAACCTTTTCCTGAGGAAAATTTACCCATTGATTGGTAAATCTACTTGTAATTTCCTGCGAAAAATCAGGATTCATTTTTTTTGGAACAGAGGCCTGAATAACTGATAAAGTTAGAAAAAGCCCGATAACGATAGACGTGATTTTGTTTTTCATAAAAATATACAAGATTTTAAGTAATTTCTTTATTTATCTTCTCTTTTCAACATGCCTACATATCGGCAAATTTCGCCACTAGTTGTAATTCCCTCCATAACAACAGAATAATTATTGGCTTTATCGGCAGTGTAGAAGCTTACGTGCACATTTCCATTATCATCTGTTTCCAGTTTGGGATTCCAGTAAATGGTAGTTCTTAAATCGGCTTTGTCACTCATACGAACACTGTCAACATTGTATTTCGGCACATAAAACTCTGCCGGTTTTTGATAGCCTAACGGAGTAACCGTCGTTAGGCTTATTGGCTTTTGTGATTCCCTATCCCTACCTCTCTTGAGCCTAATTACAATCATACGATCTAGCTTAAACAAAGAGATAGACTCCACATCATCTGAGTTTAAAAACCTTAAATCATATGCGCCCGACATACCATCAATTAAAACATTCAATTCCAAACCTCCATCTATCGTAATATGAGTTGCGTTGTATTTATCTGTATAGATGTAACTGCCTATCACTATTGGTAAAATCTGTAAAACATTTTGACCTGGAAATTGCTTCAATTTTTCTGATGTTATCTTGGCATCCTCAAATCCAGAGGAAAAAAAAGAATCGATGAAATTATGTTCTTTTTTTGCAGCTTTCACGGTAACTTCACCCAGGTTAACAACCCGCATACCTCCCTCTGTAAAGTACTTCTCCTTGCTTTGTTTGAAATATTCATCCTGCTCCACCGTGGCCACATTGGCTTTTAGAGGCGTTGGAATATAAACGGTTGGCTTAGGGAAAACATCGGAATCAGGAATTATCTCCACGTCTCCCAACCTTTTTTCCTTTTTAGCTTTTAATATAAATGATGAACTATCCGGAAATTGAATCCCATCAATCGAATAACGACCCAAACTATCAGTTTGCGCTAATTTAATGTCGGAATTATTGGAAGGGATCATAATTATTCCACATTTCTTGGATGGTTTGTTGAACAGGTTCATTACTTTCCCTGAAAGCACCTGACCCGCTTCCATATAGAACTTGGGCTGTTGGTACGAGGCTTTTACAATATCAGCCGTATTAAACCGCCGCCAGCCCTGAGTCAACATCAATACATCGGTTTTTTCTCTGGTGGCTGTTTTATTGTCCACGAAATAAGCTTCGGGTTCTTCTAC
>Ga0209123_1000737_pt1 | contig 38089 bp, 37 predicted proteins | sample BarGraIncu00431A_FD_184500 | JGI IMG/M metagenome (GOLD analysis project Ga0209123, IMG submission 184500) | Arctic peat soil microbial communities from Barrow, Alaska, USA - Barrow Graham LP Incubations 004-31A (SPAdes) (version 2) | ecosystem: Environmental > Terrestrial > Soil > Wetlands >... | reverse complement strand
GAGCATCCACAACCATTTCTAAGAAATTCTGACCACCTTGTGGTTTCATTTTTAGATTTCTCGTTGCCAGCACTGCGAACACAATAATAATCCCCATGGTCAGCCAAGTCATCATCAGTGTATCAAGATGAAATGTCATACCCGCAAAATGCGCCAAATGATGAGTTCCGATTTCATGCCCCATATTCTCTCCCCTTTCTTTATTTACTCGTAAAGGTCTTGCGAATAGAGAATCATTAAAAATCATCTATCCTAGGGGTCTCCCAGGAATGGGATATAGGGCACCGTTTGTTTCCTACGAACAACCCGGAGACCTATATCCCATCCCTGACGATTGCCATGTATACTATTTGACTCAACTTATATAGTAATCTGAGGCTTTTAATTGATGGATCAGTTTTTTCATAAACCCTTTCTTAATACCAGGGATTTCGGCCGGATCATATTTAAAAAATCCTTCGCCAACTTTTATGCCTAGTTTGCCCTCCGTCACTTTTTCTCGCAAAAGCTGATTGGCAGACTGAGAATTATCAATGACCTTCAGCAAATTATCGCCGACAATACACCAAATATCAAGGCCACCAAAATCCGCGACCTCTAATTGACCTGTGGTCGCATAACGAAATGCGGGGCCAAATTTCAAGGCTTTATCAACATCTTCCGTACTGGCAATGCCCTGTTCTATAATTGAAAATGCTTCTCTGGCTACACCTTGCTGAATTCGGTTAGCAACAAGCCCTGGAACATCCTTCAACACTTTAATTGTTTGCTTTTTAATAGAAGCATACATTTTCTCAACTTCTCTAAACACAAATTCTGGCATATTGCCAAAATACGATAATTCCACCAAAGGTATCAAGTGCCCAGGGTTATACCAGTGGCTTACCATCATGCGCTGTTTACGCTCATCACTAACAAGGGCCATCATCTCACTCAACGCCAAGCTAGAAGTGTTACTTGATAAAACTGCGTGCTCGGGACAATATTCATCTAATTGTTTAAATAAGTCCTGCTTCAATGTTAAAATTTCTGGTACCGCTTCGATAACATAGTCTCTGTCAGCCACTGCTTGTTGCAAATTCGTTGACAGCTTGATCCGATCAAGGATAGGTTGTATGGTCAAAGCTTCAATATATTCTTCCTCAGCCAATAATTCTAGTTCTTCTTTAATTTCTTTTTTTGCTACATGAAGCCTAGCTTCATCTGTATCATATATATTAACATCAAACCCATACATAGCAAATGCTTCAGCGATTCCATGTCCCATGGTACCTGAACCTAAAACCGCTATTTTCTTAATCATCATTAGCCTCCCTACTCTCCTTTGCGGATATTATTTTTTTAAGCCTAATATTTCCCTAGCATCATCTGCCGTTGCAACGCTACCGTTGGCTTCATGAATGAGTCTAACCGCTCTTTCAACAAATTCAACATTTGATACGGCCAAACGATTCTTAGCGTACATAACGTTATCTTCCATACCAAGACGAATATGTCCACCTAAGGCGATAGTCGCCAATTGGATTGGCACGTGCCCAGCGCCGATCCCGAATGCTGACCAAGTAGCATCTTTGGGAATCAGGCTTTTAAGGTAAACAAGATTTTCTACTGTAGCCGCTGTACCACCAGCTGCACCCATACAGAATTGAAAATGAATAGGTCCTTTTAGAATCCCCTTCTTTTGATAGTACAACGCATTATAGATAAAACTCGCATCAAATACTTCAATTTCAGGTTTAACACCATTTTCTTGGGCAACTAATCCTAATTTTTCTAAAAAGGCCGGTGGATTTAAAAACAATCCGGTATGCATCCAGTTCATGGATCCAGCATCATAGGAACACATTTCAGGTTTAAGGACGATGAGATGAGCCATCCGAGTTTCATCAGTAGCATTCAAATCACCAGAAGTGGTGAGATTTAAGACAATTGGACATTTTTTTTCTTTAATAAGCGTAACCGTTTCTATGAATTTATCCGTATTCATGGTACCATTGCCTTCATCATCGCGCATATGCAGATGGGCAACTGAGGCCCCGGCCTGCCAACATTGATAAACGTCTTCAGCAATTTCCTTAGGAGTCATTGGCACATTAGGATTATTTTCTTTCTTAGGCCATGCACCAGTAGTCGCAACCGTAATAATTGTTTTTCCCATGATTCACTCACCTCATAATGTTTTTATATTTATACTAATTCGATAATTGTAGCGACACCTAGGCCACCACCAATACAAAGAGTAGCAAGACCGCGTTTAGCACCACGTTGTTGCATCGCATGTATGAGTGTAACAAGTATGCGAGCACCACTAGCGCCAACTGGATGTCCAAGAGCAACTGCACCACCATGAACATTAATTTTTTCTTTTGGTAATGCCAGTTCTTTACCAACTGCCAAAAATTGAGCTGCGAAGGCTTCATTTGCTTCAAATAGATCAATATCAGCAATCGTTAAACCTGTATTTGCTAATGCTTTACGCGTTGCTGCGACTGGCCCCATGCCCATAAGCGATGGATCAACGCCACCTGATCCACAACCAACAATTCTAGCTAGTGGTTTAAGACCAAGTGCTTTGGCTTTATCGGCACTCATTACGACAAGTGCTGCAGCACCATCATTGATACCTGAAGCATTACCAGCAGTTACAGTACCGCCCTCTTTTTTGAATGCTGTGCGTAAACCAGCAAGGGATTCTACTGTCGTATCACGTTTAGCGAATTCATCTGTATCGAAAACCACATCACCTTTTTTGCCTTTGATGATAATTGGCACAATTTCATTTTTGAAGGCACCGCTGTCGATGGCTTGAATAGCCTTTGCTTGGGATTCACAGGCCAGTTGATCCTGAGCCTCACGAGTAATACCATACTTAGCTGCTACATTCTCAGCAGTAATGCCCATGTGATAGTCATTAAATGCGCACCATAGTCCATCCTGAATCATAACATCGATCAGTTTGCTGTTTCCCATACGAAGACCCCAGCGTGCTTTGCTATCTAGAAGATAAGGAGCATTTGTCATGCTTTCCATACCACCAGCAATGACAATTTCAGCGTCACCAGCTTTAATCGACTGAGCAGCTAGATTCACGGCCTTAAGACCTGAACCACAAACCTTATTAATGGTAAACGACGGAACTTCCACAGGAATACCGGATTTAATTGACGCTTGGCGAGCTGGATTCTGTCCTAGACCAGCTTGGAGCACGTTGCCAAAAACAACTTCGTCAATCAGATTGCCTTCTACATGAGCACGTTCAAGAGCAGCCTTAATGATAAGGCCTCCCATTTCTGTTGCAGATAAAGAACTCAGTCCACCGTTAAATTTCCCTACAGCCGTCCGAACAGCACTAACAATAACAACTTCTTTCATGATTTTTCATTCCTCCAATTAAGTTAACTTACTAATTATGCAAAATATGTTGACTCTCACCATCACATCATCACTTATTGCCAACTTGCAAGCCCTTTGATTACATCTTTATATTGATGCAAGTAACGTGCCAACTAGAATAAGGTGATAATACGCTAAATTTCAGATATAAAAGTGGCTATTCGATGAAATATTTCATCGAATAGCCACTTTTATATCTGAGAAGCTTCTTACCTAAACTTTTATATACCATCATAGTACTTATAGTCGATGAAAATAAGCATCAATATCATGCATTATTTCATCAGTTCACACATATTTATATCTTTTAGACTAACATGTGTTAGAAATTTTATCATTTTTCTGAAATTATATTTAATATCCCTATTTTAATAATAGAGGGATTAAAAAAGGGGCCACAAATGAAGTGAAAACTCCTGCCAGAGCCATAGCGACTCCTGCCATGGAGCCCTGTTGCTCGCCTTCCAACATTGCCATGCCCGTCCCTTGACCATGAGATGTTGTACCCAATGCCAAACCACGAGCAACAGGATCCGTAATTTTAAACAAAGTCAGTAAACCTGGCCCCAAAACCGCTCCGAAAGTCCCTGTAGCAACAACAAACGCTGCCGCCAACGCCGAATCTCCACCAGCAATTTTAGCAACCTCAACAGCAAAAGGTATGGTAACGGATTTGGGAGCAATGGAAATTACAATTTCTCTGGCGAGTCCACCAAACTGGGCAATGAGCATGGCGCTGACCATTGAAACCAATGAGCCCAAACAAATACCGAATAGGATGGACAATGAATATTCTTTCAACAAATGTTTATTTTTATAAAGGGGTACCCCTAAAGCTACGGTAGCTGGTCCTAGTAATTCCGTCATGATCTGGTGTCCTGGAATATAAGACTCATAAGGTATGTGGCAGGCAAGTAAAGTGGCAATAATCAATACTGCACTCAGAAAGACTACATTCAATAGAGGGTTACCGTATCGTATAAATAAGGATCGAGATAAAATATACGCCGCAACGGTAAGAGCAATGGTAAATAATACAATTAATTGTTGCATTTTATTTTCCGTCCTTGCAACCATTGTGTTAAAAAACCAACAGTTAAAAATGTTAGCGTCCCACTTATTATGATCGCCAGTGCTAAAACAATTCCATTATCATAAAATAATTGTCCCCACTTCATTAATCCTACAGCAAAAGGGATAAAGAAAAACACCAAATGTTTAAGTAATAAATCTGTCGCAATCTGAACATGCTCTACCTTAATCATTCCACACGACAAACATGCAAATAATAAAATCATACCTAATACATTCCCAGGAATAGGAATACTAAACAATAAGGCAACTTGATTACCAATCCAATAGATGACCCACAAAATGATGACCTGTATGATCAACTGAACAATCTTTAACATTTTCCCTCCGTGTCATAATCTATTATTTATTTCCTCGGCAATGAGTCTAAAACAAGGAAGCAGTTTATCCTCAAAACCTGCCAAAAGGTCATTATTTTGAGGACAAACTGCTTTATAAATCCTTAGTGCAACTAGGTAATCAATCGCAAGATTTTTGTCTGGTACTGGATTAAAATCCACCGTATTTGTAGACTCTGTCTGGTACTGGATTTACATCATCTTCATCTATTTCAGCAACACAACGAGCCATAGAGCCATCGCCTAAGTACCAGCGAAGTGGGAAGCAGTTGAATCTAAAGCGTTTTCCGGAAACTTTATCCAAGTCCCCACCCAGATTTTCAACCCCTACAATGCCGTTACCCAGCAAGTACTTGTGACAAGGTTCCCAAGTACCCCAGCAACCGAATGATTCCAGTTCACCGAATTTTTTGTTATAGGCTTCTTGCCCATGAACTTTGATATAGGTTTCTTTATCAAATTCAGCATAAGCTTCAATGCCGAATTTTTCAATGTATTCTTCAGTGATTGGTCTACCGGAAGCACCTAAGAGATTCATGCGAGTCATGCCGTTGTTACCCATAGCCGTGTGGAGCGGATGATCCAATGCTTGACTATCCATAGCAACGCATTTAACTTTGTGCTTAACAAACCATTTACCAGCATCAATACCAGTACCGCAAGAATAATGATAATAATCTTTGGAGTCATCAAACTTACGATGCATACCAGTATTGAGGCATACAACCATATCTTCCAGCTCTTCCGGTTTTATGCCTACTTTTTTGCAAGCAACTTCAAGATGTTTGTCGGTAATAAGACCCCAGCGCTCTATCTCAATAGGCAAGCAGATGGCATCACCGGTATAAGCATCGACATCCATTTCATGGGTGTAGCGCGCTCTTTCGCCGTTGAATTCAACTTCCATAACGTGACGAGGAGCATCGCAATGTGTACCAGTGTGCATAGTGCAGGTAATCTTTGAAGTCAGAACGCCACCTTTAGCCATAGTGTGCGCATTATCGATTACCGGCTTATCAAAATAAGGCCAGCGAGGAATTTCGGCGCTGAAAGGATGTGTTAGATCAATAAATACTTTTTTAGTCATAGGTGAATGCCTCCTAAATTTTATTTTCTTCTTGTTACTAAATTAATTAACAAGCCCAATAGCCACCTTCAACGGCAACATTAGCACCAGTCATAAAATCACTTGCGCTTGAAGCAAGGAAAATGCATGGTCCGATAAAATCTTCCGGCTCACCAAGACGCCCAATCGGCAGACGATTTAAGAAGTTTTTATAAACAGCACTTTCCGGATCAAACATCCATTCCGTTAAATCTGAACGGAACACAGTTGGATTAATTGTATTTACATTAATTTTGTATTTTCCTGTCCATTCGCAGGCCAAAGATTGGGCCATAAGGTCAATACCGGCTTTCGCTGTACAATAACCTGTATAACCAGCCATACCATTTTTGGAGCGGGCGGAAGATACCAAAATCACTTTTCCACCTTTGCCTTGTTGAATCATTTGTTTACCAACATATTTACAGAATAACCATGTCCCTTGAACATCCGAAGACATAATTTTTTGCCATTCCGCTAATTCTTGCTCAACAATGGGCTGGGCGTGATTGTAGCCTGCCGCAGTGACTAATACATTGATTTCTCCGAATTTGACAACTGCATCTTTTACGATCTTGATCACATCAGCTTCCACTGCAGGATCGCCAGTTGAGTAACCGCATTCAATTCCCTGCGCTGCGAGTTCAGTGCAAAGAGCCTGACATTTCTCATCACTACGCCCTGTAACAAATACTTTCATCCCGGCCAAGCCATAGCCAGTCACAACGGCTTTTCCAAAAGCTCCTGTAGCGCCTGTAATCACCGCTACTTTCCCTTTAACATCAAACATTTTTTCTACAAATTGCTTATCGATCAATGCCACTCTCTCCTCTTTATGGTTTATTTCCTAAACAACCTTATTCATAGCTAATAACAACTAAGACGGTAGCCACCTGATTTGTTTCATTTATCATTTCTCGGCCTTCATTTGGTCCAATGAATAGAGAGTCATTCTTTTTCAGAACAAACGTTTCTGTTTTTGATTTTACCGTAATTTCTCCGTCCATAACAATGTAGATTTTTTCCGTTGGAGAATCTTCATACGCATAATCAGCACCGCCACCAGGTAAAAAATATGACATCCCCATCCAGAATTTTTTTGCCCCCGTTTCTTCTGTGCCATGCAGTTTTAGTGATGCCATGTTAAAATGTTTTGGTGCTTGATAGGCTTGTACATCCTGTAACTGAACCTTTTTCATTTACAATCCCTCTCTTCTTTATAGTAGAGCTATACAACATTCTCATAGCTTATAGTAAAGAAACTTTTTTAGGTCATTAGAAATGTATATCACTTTCTAATGTTCCAAGTAAGAACGACTAAGGCTTCTACCTGCGTCTGAGGATTTGGTCGAAGCCAAGTCTTTTCTTATAAAGTTCAGAATAGCCTGTCATATTGTAATAGCATTCTGACCATATAGTAATGCAAAAAGCATGCCAACCTCTTCATCCCTGTTATTTATAGAATTTTCTATAAACGGTAGGATTGAATTACAATAATAAACCTCTTCTTTCGATGCCATATTTCATCGAAAGAATAATTAAATGGTGGAAATGTAAACGATCACGCCTGTTATAAATGATGAAATAATACATCATTTACGATGCAATAAGTCATCATAATTTCTTTCACTGCAAATCACAACTACCTCTGTGGAGTCATTAGAAAAAAGTACCTCTCTTTCATTTTGATAGTGACGTTGCCGCCTTTATTTTACCATTTTTAAACAAAATAGTATTGTTCTTTCTATTTTGGTGTAAAAATAACCCTATCTTCTAACTGAGGTTGAGTTCTTTAAATTACTTACGCTATTTCTTCTCTTGCCTCTTCTGTTATTTGATTTGATTGTTTCATTGCGACAAAAAAAGTAATAATTGTAGAGATAATCAATATTGAAGCTGAAAATCCATATAAAAATCTGAATGATTCATTTCCTGAAATAGTTGCTATAATAAGTTGAGCAAATGGAGCTATTAAAAAGCCCATATGAATACCGCTAGTTACAAGACCATATGCAGCATCTCTATGGTCCTTATCAACTTTTTGTGATGTTAAGTTTAAAATGTAAGGACAAAGCATTCCGGAACCAAATCCAATTAAAAGGTTGGCAATCGATTGAGTTGCAAAGGAATCTGCAAAATATAGAACGCTATACCCACTGGCAAAAATAACTGTGGATATCGGAACTATATAATTTTTTGTTTGATGATAGAAATTCGGAAAAACTGCACCAGATATAATGCTGGCGCCTCCTGGCAAACAAACTGCTATACCAATCATCCAAGGCAATCCAATATGTTCCGTAATCATAAATAAGGCCATGTTTTCAATGTTAAAGGCAAAGAATATCCAATTAATTGTCATAAAGGCAACTAATGCATACGCAATATTCGGAATATTCCCGCTTGACAAATGATGATCCACTACTTCATTTGGAGTCTGCTTGTTAGGAGGAGATTTTGGTAATCCAAATATTGCAATAACCATGATGACCAGACAAACGGAAAAGCATAAGAATGGATATTGCCATCCAAGTAGTAGAATGAAGCCTACTGCAATACTATCAAGCACATTAGCAATGTTAGCTACACTAGTAGCTAAACCAAGCATTCTTTGCCTTTCAGTACCTGTAAAATATTCTGCAATCATTGCATTCGGCAAAGGTAGTACGAGTCCAACGCCAATCCCGGTAATCAATCTAGAAATTAAAATCTGATTCATCGTTTCAGCTAAATAAGGTAACATACCTGCAACACCATAAATCGCGAGTCCCAAAATAATCAGGCTTTTTTTATCATATTTTTTCGCTAATTTTCCTGCAACTACACTCATGGGAATTGATGCAAAGAATGGCATAATAACAATTAGCTGTAACTGAAAAGTTGATGCTAGAGGAAATGCTGCTCCGACTGAACCTAAAATAGGAGCAACGACAGACAGTTCATATATCCATACAAATGGTATTAATATAATTGTAAAAATATTAAATTTTGTCAGTTTTAAATCTTTCATAGTGTCCTCCTCTTATTCTTATCTTTAATTCAGGATTAAAGTAGAATCCATGCTTTTGCAATATAAATTTTCTTTTCTATACTTTACATCTTTAAGCTCAACCTTTTTCATACCTTTCACCTCCTTTTTCTTTAGGGAAAAAATAATCACGGTGTAAAGTTGCTAGTAGCTATTAGTCAGAATAGCCTGTCATATTATAATAGCATTCTGACCATTTAACAATGCAAAAAGCATGCCAACCTCTTTAATCCTGGTATTTATAGAATTTTCTATAAATACCAGGATTAAAGTACAATAATAAAATTTTAATTTTGATGCCATATCTCATCGACATAATAATTAAATGGTAAGAATGGCAATGATCATGTCGGTTATAAATGATGAAATAATACATCATTAATGATGCCATAGATCATCATTATTCCTTTCACTGCTAATCACAAAGACCTCCGTGGAGTCCTTAGAAGAAAAATACACATTTTTCATTATGATAGTTACTTTCGCCGCCTTTTTGTTACCATTTTTAAACAATAAGCTGGGATACTTATGATTTTATTACAAAACTTAACCTCAAGAAGGACATTATTGACTCCCCTCACCCCTCCCCTTTCTAATTCCTAGTATTACTTCAGTTCCCTTTTTTTCAAAAATATACTATATATTCCATCTTTTTATTGCTTTTTTTCCTTTCTCAACTGTATAATGAATTCGAAATCAGTTTTTTAGGGAGGAATTTATGATTAGTCGGCAAATACATTCTTTTATTTCGGTCGCCGAACATTTAAATTTTACAGAAGCTGCTAAGAAACTTTTCATTACGCAATCTGCAGTAAGTCATCAGATTGCAGACCTCGAACAGCATCTCGGCGTCAAATTATTTATCCGTGGTCAGCCTTCTGTGCAGCTTACTGAAGCCGGCAACTTGTTGTTCAAGGACGCAAAAGAGATCATCGCAAAATGTGATGAAGCTGTAAAAAAAATTCATTCCATACAAATTAAAAATACCAGAGGAATACTACAAATCGGCATGTTGGGAGGCTACGAAAAAGTCTTCTTGCCGAGTGCGATCAAGCGGCATCGCCAAACTCATCCGAATATAGATTTAAATTTAAACGTGTTGGGCTGGAAAGAAATAAACGATAGTTTGATACAAGAGAAACTCGACATCATCTTTACCTTGTCAATGGATCTCCCAGCACATCCAGATATTTTTTGGAAAAATATTTGGCAGGATAATCATTCGATTGTCCTGCATCAAGATCACCCCTTGGCCAACAAAACAGCTATCAATATCGCACTTTTAAAAGAAGAATCTTTTGTCTGCATGAACCGCCAATCTTCGCCCGCACCATTTACCTGGCTACTTAAACTGTGCGTCCCTTATGGCTTTCGTCCTAACATAATACGCCAAGCTACTCGGATCGAAGATATCTTATTCTTTATTGAGTCAGGGATTGGCATCGGAATTTTGCCACACCATTTGAAAATGTTTGCAAGTCCGGCCGTTCGTTTTATTGATATTGGTACCGATACGAATTCGTCGGATTCTCAAATTAATTTAGTAGTAGCCTGGATGAAAACAAATACAAATCCAGCTATCCAAACATTTTTAGGACTGCTTGAAACTGAACACCCCTTTGATAAATTAAACTTTATTGCTAGAAGTGCAGCTTTAGACCACTCTGTACATGCATGCGCTACACCTAGAAAAATATTGAATCAATAAAATAAATACAGCATACCAATATCATGGTCTTTCTAGCAAGAAACCTACTCTTATTAATAATTATTTAAAAATTCAACTAATACATTTTATACGTTCAAAGGCTCGCAAAACAGCAACATGCTGAAAGTTGAGCCTTTGAACCATCTGCGGACATTTTTTTTATTACTTCACAAGACTAAAGCCTCACCAATACGACATGAGTTATAGCATACTGAAAGCTCGCATTCCCGATATATTCAGCATGATAAAAGTATCATGCTCCTTTGGGCCTCGATCCCGAACTTTCATTTCTCCCTATGTATTTTTTTAAGCCAATAAATCCTGATAGAAAACCACAAATCAAACCACTAATGGCATTCCCACCAGCATTGGCCATCGCATCTTGTGGCACGGGTAAAAAATACACAATAACAGCGCTAATTAGCGCACCAATAACGCCTCCAATAATACCACCTTTCAAAGGTTCACTCATTCTCTTCCCTCCCTTCTAAAAATTCTCTTGTCGGGAATATTCCCAGCTATCTGTAAAAAGCGACTCTTTAGACTTGAATACTATTTTCCCCATCATCAATTATACAAAAGGCTTTAGGGGGATTCAGATTAAGGGCAACGATAAACCCTAGGATAGCGACCACGCTAACAATGCTGATGGACATCTGATAAAGCCCGGTAATGTGTAAGGCCGTCGAACCAGCAATAACACCCGCCGTCCCACCAAAAATTCCGATTCCCAATGTCATCCCGCCCACTTTACCTGTGATGTGCGCTGGATAGTTTTTAGAAATAAACGCCATCACCTGTGGATTTACCCAACCCATGAATAGCCCGGCAAGTATTAAACAACCTAACAAATATGATTGATTTGAATAAATGACCTGAAATTTGACTGCAAATGTAAAAATGGCAGTAAGAAGAAAACTAATTAGGATAACCGGCTTAACACGCCCGCCGAAAACTTTTTCAGTGATAATACCGCTTAAAATAGCTCCAATCATGAAAGCAATTTGATAAATCATCATCATCTTACCGGCCTGCATTGGGCCCAATCCGATACCAATTGGGGATTCAATGGCAATATAGGCGGGTGTAAGGTCATTAAATGCTTGATTCATCCAAGAGAATAAGAAAATGCAAAATACCCCAGCCCAGGTGGCAGTCTGCCGCAAAGCCAACTTGAAGTCGCTTCCTTTTCCGTTAGTCGTTTCGCAAGGTCCGATCAAATCATCCTGCGTCGGTGCCTTTGGCCCAAAGGCCATAACCAGTGCAAGAATGAAACCTATAATACTCATGATGGACATCCAGGCCATTGCTGCCTGCCAACTCCCAGTGGTCTGAAAAGTCGCCGGTGCGACCACAAAGCCGATGGCTATCCCTAATCCAAAGGACATACCTTGAACTCCAGTTACGATAGAGCGTTCCTGTGCGGGAAACCATTGGGCTGCGACTGTGGAAACAGCAGCCATGATCGGCCCAGCACCGCATCCCTGTATGACCCGAATCAGGGTTATCCCACCGACATTTGTGCCAATGACCGGAACCAGAAGAGAGCCAATCGTCAATAAAGCAAGACTCCCCAGAAACACGCGAACCACACCGATCCGATCGATAATGAATCTACCAACAATGGCTGAAATGGCCACACACAAGGTAAAGGCCCCCATGGTAACACCTGTTGTTTCTCCTAAACTCATCCCGAGCATTTTAGCTATTTCTCCCATTAGAGGTGCGGGAGAGATTAGTACCATACTCTGTGCGGCAGTTATGATACAAAGCGCTAGTAGTACAAACCACCGAAAACGAGGATATACGACTATTGTACTCATTTTGTTTTCTCCTTTTTATAAATTACGATCTTAATGTAAGTACCATTTCTAAAAGGCACCCTGAATCAGACAATCAGATCTAGGGTGCCTTTACTTATGATATTTGGAGTTTGCCCCTAGAATCTATAGAATCAACATTAATTAATTGAAAATCCCCACATGCTGTTGCCTGATCAGATTTAATGCGCATAATTAGAAGAAAAAGTCAAATTGTGAACGGAATACGTCTTGCTTGGTACCAGCAGCTGAGCCCAATACGTCATTATCTATCGTTTTTCCTGCCGTATACCATACTGTCAGCATTGTCATTCTTGATGGAACATAATGAGCCCCAAAGGTTACCCCTTTGATGTTATAGGTATAATTGCCATAGAAATCACTAGAAGAACCACCGTTAATCGTCGCATTAGCCGGCATGCTACGATAGCCGACAAACACATCATAAGAATGAGGCACGGCCCAGAACATCGCCTGCTTGTACTTCAATTGGGCATAATAACTCTTATTGTTCGCTACGTCTTGGTTAGACTTACCTGTAGCGGCTTCAAAGGCTAGATCCCTAGACAGCTTGGTGTCAAATCCAAGTTCATAATAATTGATGCTTTGGTCAGTGGTATCGTTTTTATAGTTATGATAGGCGGCCTTAATATTTGTATCTTTGGATACTGCATAATCAGCCTCAGCCAGATTATAGTTACCAGCATAAGCATTAGAAGGCAATACATAGGAATTTTGTAACGATTCAACATAAGCGCCCAAAGTTTTACCCGTGAACAGAGTCGTCTTTAGTGCACCGATATCAAAACTTGCCTTCAGACCTTTTACCCGACTACCTTGCATATCCTCAGTGCTAAGCACCATACCGTAGCCTGGAATCATCGGGAATTGACCGGCAGTTACATTCACTTTATCAACTACAGTATTAACATACATGGAATAAGCTAGCTGATAATATCCCCCAGGATCCTTTGCTTGTATGGCAGCATCCAGTGAACTAGCAATTGCTCCAGTGCTTCTAAAGTTACTTTGAAATAGATTTTGAAGGGTTACAGTTGTTTTGTCATCAACCTTGAGAATTGTGTTCATATCTAAATGAGCGGCTTCAGTCTGAACCCCTTTGTCTTTCTGATGATCATATCTAAAACCTAAGAAACCCATGAATCTCACTCTTTCAGTTTTTTCTTCCACTGTGCTCAGGCTAACACCAATGCTTTGGAGTTCAGAACTATATTCAGTCGCTAATTTTTCAATAAGCGCCTTTTGCTCCGCATTGGGCTTTTCCTCTTTACCCAACGCTCTGGCAACAATGACCGCCATTTCGTAACGGGTAAGAAGTTTGTCACCATTATACTTAACGTCTGTTCCATCGATAATGCCATCAGCGACAAGTTTCTGAACCGCAACATAAGACCAGTGTTTTACCGGACACAAAGGGATTAGCCTTAGCAGAAGCAAATGCTGTGCCGACGATGCCAAATATGAAGATAAGTGCTAAGGTAACAATTAGATTTTTTTTCATAAATAAAGACCCTCCTCAAAATTTTGTTTTAGGCAAAGGTTTCTCAGTTGCCTTGTTTCCTAAAAAACATTTGCATTCAGGTTAGACTACTCCCACACATTTTTCACCAGCTATCCTTACCAATCACCTCCTTTACTAGTCATCGTTCTTCTAACATACACATGAAGAACACTCCAAAGGTTTCCACCAAACGACATATTTAAAAAATGTGTTTATTCTAAATAAACTGTTTTTTCTATATATTCATTATAATGTGATATTTTTCATTATGGAAATGAATCATTTCTATTGATCATCATGAGAAATATTCATGATAAAAGACATTAAGCTATCACTAGCATAAAGAAAATTTGATCTAAAATGAAAAAACTCAACGTCAAAAAAAGCATCTTGAATTTCTTCAAGATGCCCCTTTCTAAACATATATATTATGTTCAAAGACCATTCGTGACTTTGCAGGAGTTTTATGTTTTAATGATAATTATAGTGTATAAAAAATATGGAGGTGCTGGGGTGCGTCGTAGATTTTTCTTTTTTTTCTTACTTTTTATGTTCCTTGTGCCACAAGTTACCTTAGCAGGGTCATTGAATCCTAATGTTCCCAGTGGGAATGCACCTGTGTTACCGGCGCTACAAGAAAATAGTATGCCTCCTATTGAGGACGTTTTGCCCAAAGTTGAATTAGCAAATGTCCGTTGGTTGGTCAATAAGGAAAACAATAACCTCCGTCTAGTGATTGATACAACAGGGCCAGTGACTGTGAACAACACCCTTGATGGTACAAAATCCCAGGTGATTATTGATATCCCAGGGGCAATCACGGGCAAAATTACTGATAGTGTAGCACTTGATGGGGAGATTGCTGACCAAGTGTCATTTGCAACAATCGCCAACAATAACAGCAGGGTTGTCATCAGTTTATGTGAAGTGATTGATGACAGTAATTATACTGTTTTTACCCTCCCCAGTGATTCTACCGCCAACAAAATGTTTCGTGTGGTCGTGGATATTAATAAACTATTACCAAAAACAGAGTATAATTTTACTCCAGGGTTGCAAAATAAAGTTATTGTCATTGATCCTGGACATGGGGGAAGTGATTCTGGTGCTGTTGGGCCCAATAAGACTCAGGAGAAAACCATAACATTAGCTGTGGCCCAGAAAGTACAGGCGCTGTTGGAAAAAGCCGGTGCTGAGGTTTTAATGACCAGGCAAACTGACAAAGATGTTTATGCGCCCAATGATAGTGCTGTAGACGAGCTGAGAGCACGGACACTAGTCGCTAATGATAATAAGGCTGATGTTTTTCTTAGCATACACATTGATGCTTTTACCACTCCTACAACCGGTGGCACAACCACATATTATTACCCTAAAAGCAAATATGATGTTATTCTGGCAAAATCCATTCAAAGCAATTTAATTGCAGCCGGTAAGTTACAAAACAGAGGACGACGCCCTGCTCGATTTCACGTACTGAGAAATACCGAAATGCCAGCCATATTAGCTGAACTGGCTTTTATCTCCAATCCTAATGAAGAAAAAATAATCAACTCCCTACAGTTTCAACAGGAAATGGCCCAAGCTATCGTACAGGGATTAGATGACTTTTTCGCCCTAGCCGCTAAAAAGGGAGGTGCCTTATAAGTGTTGGGTATCCGAATAACAGTATTGATGATGGTTATGCTAATGGCAAGCTTAACAGCTAGATGTGCTAGTCATACTGTTTCAGCCCAGAGTAATCTGTTCTCGTCGGTGGAAGCGACCTTCGAACAATCAATTGGTACTATACCACCGACTGTTTCACCTATGGTGCAAGAAACTATGCAGGTGACTATCTACCATGCGTCAAATGACGCCATGTACCTAGTCCCAGAAATTCATGTTGTGCCCCAAAATGATCATCCAGCAGAAACAGCAATCCAGCTGTTGTTAGCCGGAACGACGAATCCTGATTTGATAGCTGTTTTACCACCTGGTACCATACTGAGGAATCTCTGGGTGAAAGATCACGTAGCCTATGTCGACTTTACAGATAAGCTTATCAAAAACAACACGGGAGGCTCCACGTCAGAACTTCTTCTGGTGGGTGCCATTGTTAATACGTTGACTGAATTTTCCACGATACAACAAGTCCAGATTTTGGTTGCAGGGGAAAAAATTAATACCATAACTGGCCACATGGATACGGCGGGACCACTGAGCCGTTCAGAAAAAATCATTAAAAAGTTATAGTATTAATGGCTCCACAGCTTGTGTGAAACGGGTGATACACATTGTTTTTTCCTCACTTCTTGTGAATTCAATTGTTGCCCCATGTCGATGGGCAATACTATAACAGACTGCCAGTCCCAATCCTGTTCCCGTTTCTTTCGTAGTAAAAAACGGAGTTCCAATATTAGCCAGCACGTTAGGATCAATTCCTGGACCTTCATCGATAATTAGCAACCTGGCAACCTGATCAGTTATATCGGTTTTGACAACCAAGCACCCTCCGGGTTTCATTGCTTCTAACCCATTTTGCGTGATATTTAATATTAACTGTTGTATTTCTTTTACATCAATATATATGTTTGGTATATCCTGCAAATCAAACTCTACGGATAATCCCAAAATGAGAGCATTGGACTCAATCAATGGTTTCATTTTTTCCATAAGATGATTCAAGTTATAATTTTTCTTCTCGACAACCTTGTTATGGGCCAATGAAAGAAATTCGGTGATAATGCTATTTGCCCGATCCAACTCATCAATCATTAATTTAAATTGAGCTGATAGAAGTGAAAATTCAGTTTTTCGAGAGAAAAATTGTAAGTAACCTCTGACAGTAGTCATGGGATTTCGAATCTCATGACCAATAGAAGCTGCCATTTGCCCTACAATCTTTAGTCGATCCAGTCGAGCTACATCTAACTCAGCTTGTCTTTTAGATTTTTCCACATAAGACCAAACATCTTGTTCGGCAAGTCTTACAATACGAGCAGAATATTTATATAAGACAACCCCCATGATTATGCCCAGAATCATAAAGTACATAGCGATCAGAACCGTTCTAAAAACTAACTCTTCAATACTTTCCTGAACTTCAATAAATCCGTAGACTTCATTATTATAGTTAAGAGGGCTACGAAATGAATAAATTAGCTTAATTTCCTTATCTAGAATTTTTTGGAAAATAATGTTATAACTTCCATCAATGATGCGGATGGACTGTACCCCTTTATGGGAATTAGAGTCATCAGCTATTTCCAATAATTTAATTATATTATAATACCACAAATCTGGATTTTCCTGAATAATGGGCTTGGCATTGTATGTAATCCGAGCACTCCGCAATGCCCCTTGGGTTTTAAATTCCTGCCAGTTGATTGCAAAATATAGAGTCGGCATCATGAGGCTGATAACCAATCCCACTATTATTGATACTATTTTCATTTTTCTTGCGAAGTTATCCGAAAAATATAATTTAGTCGTTATAATAATTACCTCCCAAGGGGAATGGCCCCCCACTTCAATAGTATCTGTCTACCTTCTAGTGAAAATACAAAATCGAGAAAATCTTGACTACGACTACTCAGTTTCTCTTTATAGACAAACGAAAGTTCCTTGACTAGGGGATAGTCGCCACTCAGGACATTCTGAGGGGTAGGTGATACTCCATTAAAATCTAATGCTTTAATGGAATTTGCTGTTGCGATATCTGTCGTATTAACCACACCAAAAGAATTTTTCGTCTTTCCCAGTGTATCCGACATAGCACCATCGCTATATAAAATTCCCCAGCGATGACTGGCGTAGGATTCAAATAAAACGTCTTTAAAACCGGGTATTTTTTCATACAGCACAAGATTTGAACTATCCTTTTCTTCTCGGACGAAAACATACATTTTTGCCCCGTTAGACCACGTGGTCTTTGAACCTTTCAGTATCTCGATTAGATCGGCGGTAGAAATTCCCTTATCAAGAACATCTCCATGAACACCAAACACAACGGCAACACGGGCGTAGGGCAACTCCTGCAAACCAAGTGCACGTTCTTGAGGAGTTAAATGTCTTGAGGTCAGTCCTAGTTCTAACTGTCCTAGTTGAACAGCGTTAATGGCTCCCTCACTTCCAATACTTCCAGGGACATCAACCTTTATTCCTGTTTTAGCATGATAGCCCTCAGCTAATTTTGCAGTAACAGGGATATTGCTACCTGAGCCCGCCAGTAAAAATTTATCTTGTACAAGAGGCCTTGGTAATGACTGAACTTCTACACTACCAGCTTTTTGTCCAGCACAACCTGAACTGAGGAAAAGCATTAAAAACAAGCCAATAATAATTATATTCCTATATCCTAGAATCACGCTCTCTCTCCTTCCCTATGATAATTTTCAGTTAATGCAAATTTTAATTGACTCGACGGTTATGGTGCCTTTAATGGATAGCTCTCAACATTTATATTCTCCTGAAATGACAAAAAACCTGCTAATTCTCCAAAACATTCCATTTTTATTGTTATTACCCTGATAATGAGCTAAAATCCAGTCTTACATCCTCACGCTTAATCATTTTCCATATAAAGATAAAAGTAAAACAAGATTATATGGTGGATAATCCCGCCAATCGAAAAAAGGTATCAGCACAATGGCGCTGGTACCTTTCTCTTATGCTCCACTAAGGTATTTTCATACTAGACAGTCAGGAGGGTCTTCCCTGCTTTTAACAATTGGGTCAGGGGATCACCCATTCCCTTCACTTCGACCCCCAGATCCTCCAAATTCTTCACTACACCAAACATTGTGGCACAAGCTACACAAGCCACTACATGAACTCCAGCTTCAATCATTTGACGAATACGTCCCTGTAGTTCCTCATCTTGGCTCAAAAGTTTTGCCGAAGGCCCCCAAATGATTAAGGTGACATTTTCCCACCAACCTCGTGTCTTGGCGTTAAACGTGTACATAAAAACCATGCTTAATGCAACTTCCCGGTCCCCGCTAGTCCATAATACATAGAGTTCTTGAGAATCTTCTAGGTTTACAATACTATCCACTTCCTATTCCTCCTAACTAATCCAGTAAATCAATGGCCGTCATAGCCATGGCCTTAGCTCCTACTAGCAATCGTTCTTGGGCATACGCGGATCCTGCCGCTAAGGCAAACTCGTATGTGTGTGCACCAAGGTTATGCCCAATACTAATATCAGGATGAATCGTCGGCGCTTTATGACTCACATTGCCTACATCCGTCGACCCCTCAGCAGCGTCTGGTGCAAGAACAATCATCTCTTCACCAAGTAATATCATATTTTTTTGGTATAATTCCATAAGTTGTACGTCATTGACTAGATCTTTAAATAGGGGTTCATAATGCATAGTTTCGACTGTTGTCCCAGTAGCTAGTGCCACCCCATTCGCCAGTCGCCGTACCGCTGGAATCACCGTTTCTTCTAAATAAAGGGCTGACATGGCCCTTATGGTAAATTTCGCCTCAGCCTCATCAGGCACAATATTGGGTGCCATCCCACCTTTCGTCATAATTCCTGCCAAAATAGTCTCTTGGGTAAAGGTTTGGCGTAAGGTCTTCATGCCTTGATAGAACATCACAAGGGCGTCCAAGGCATTAATCCCTTTATTCATTTTGCTCGCCACATGGGCCGGACATCCATGGAAAGTTATCTTTAAGGGATGGGTTGCATAAGACGTCCCCCCTATGTAATTACCATCTCCAGGATGAACAATGAGCGCCGCCCTTAGGCCATCAAATACCCCATTCTCGGCCATAGTTACTTTAGCGCCTTGGGTCTCTTCTGCCGGGCAGCCAATTAAATGAGTAATGGCCCGATCACCAGCAACGGTCGCAAAGGCCGCTGCGGCTCCATAACTCATGGCAGCAATCAGATTGTGACCACAGGCATGGCCTAATTCGGGTAATGCATCATATTCAGCTAAAAAAGCAATTTTAGGACCGGATTTTCCTTTTGTGGCAATAAAGGCTGTTTCATAACCACTAATGTTCTGTTTAACACTAAAATTACGGCCGGCTATGGCCCCCCTTAGTAGCTCTGCCGCTTGATATTCTTGCCCACCCAGTTCGGGATTTTCATGTAAAGCTCGGCTAATTTCCTTGAGTTCGGTTGCCATGCCATCGACTTCTTTGATAATTTGTTCTTTTAATGCTTGTTTTTTAATTTTATTCATCGACAATCTCCTCCTTCACCCTCTTTTATCAATCCACCGTAGCTGTTTCGATAATTTCTAGGCCACCCCTCTCTATACCCAGTAAGGCCATGACTCCCATAGGCAAGGTAGCTTTTTCCTCAGTATGACCAAAATGCAAATTATAGAGAACAGGTTTATTTAAGTTTCCCAAACGTTCTCGTAGTACCTCTTCGACCGTGAAGCTCGGTGGGTCATCCCGATCACAATCAGCGCATACCGCAACCACAATACCAGCTGCGGCCTGTAATTTTCCCGCCAGTAAGAGTTGAGTTAGCATCCGATCCATACGGTAAGGGGCTTCCCCCACCTCCTCAATACAGAGAATTTTATCAGACGTATCAATTTCGTAAGGCGTCCCTAGTGTACTGACAATCATACTCAAATTTCCTCCTGCCAGACAGCCCTGAGCCCTTCCCGACGCAATAAACACGGGAGGATTTACATGGGGCGGATTGAGTACAACTCCAAGAGGCTTAGAGGTAGTAACTGCCCGATAAAAAGAGTCCCACGTATAATCTGATAAGCCTTTTCCCATATCCGACGCCACCATGGGGCCATGGAAAGTGACAAGGCCTGTACGCTGGCCAATGCTGATATGTAGTGCCGTTACATCGCTATAGCCAAGAAATACCTTGGGATGGGTACGAATACATTCATAGTCTAGTAACTCTAATAAGCGCATGGTCCCATACCCGCCACGCAGACAAAAAATACCATCAATCGCTGGTGAGGCAAACATAACATTGATATCGGCGGCTCGATCGGCATCTGTTCCAGCTAGATACCCCAAGGTTTGCTCTACCGTCTTACCTAGTTCTACGCGAAAACCTTGTTCTTCTAACCAGTGTATACCTGCCATGGTCAATTCTATATTTCCAGGACTAGCGGGAGAAATTAGACCAATCGTGTCGCCCGGGCAGAGCTTTTTAGGTTTTATTTGGGAAATAGGGTACATATCATCATCTCCTATTACAATGCCTCATAAAGAGATATGCGCAGTATAAACTGCGCATTCTTTATTCTCGATTATTTTTCTATAAATGCCGTCTTGAAATCAGCAAGCCCTAGGACTGACCAAAAATAGCCTTTCACATAGGGTTTGGCAACAAAGGGCTGAGTGGTGTAATAAATGGGGATGATCACCCCATCATCAAACAGTAGTTTTTCCGCGTCGTGCATGAACAACATACGGGCCTTAGGATCAAGAGTAGATTGGGCTTGCTCTATGAGGTGATTATATATTGGATTTTTATATTTAGCATCATTACTAGGGTCCTTGAATACATCCATAAATGTCATTGGATCAGCATAATCACCAACCCACGAGGCCCGAGCAATTTGGAATTCACCTTGGGTTCTAGTTTCTAAGAATACCTTAGACTCTTGATTGGTCAGTGTAACAGTCACCCCTAGGTTTTGTTTCCACATCTCCTGAATGGCTTCGGCAATGGATTTATGCATCTCACTGGTATTAAACATAATGCTAATGGGTGGTAATCCTTGGCCATCAGGATAGCCAGCTTCCGCCAGGAGTTTTTTTGCCAGTATTACATCCTCTACCGCATAATTTCCACCTTCTTCTCGAAAGTCTTTACCTGTCGCAGGATTAACAAGACCAGGTGCCACCCATGCATAGGCAGGTTTTTTGCCACCTTTGACCACGTTGTTCACCAGATTTTCCCGACTAATGGCTAGGGCAAAAGCCTTACGTACTTTTGGATTATCGAAGGGCGCTTTCTGCGTATTAAACACATAATAATAAGCGCCTAGATAGGGAGATATTTTCAGTAGTCCGGCCTGACTCAGCCGGTCTTGCTCCACAACTGGTGGCTCGACCATCATATCTACTTGGTTATTCTCGATCAATGCTAGGCGAGTGGATTGGGAATCACTGATGGGCCATTCCATTTTAGTCAGTTTAACCACTGATGTTTCCCAGTATTGATCATTTTTTACAAATTCGATTTTACTACCATGAACCCAATTGCTAATTTTAAAGGGTCCATTGCTGATTAAGGTCTTCACATCAGTCGCCCATTTATCAGAACTGGCCATCACTGTTTTTTGATTAACAGGGTAGAAGGCATGAAAGGAAACCAAACCTAAAAAGTAAGCTGTTGGTTTATCCAAGGTAACTTCTAGGGTATGGTCATTGATAGCTTTTATTCCTACCTGATCAGCTCCCAGTTTTTTTTCATTATAAGCCTCAGCATTTTTAATAGGAAATAACATATACGCATTTTCTGAAGCAAATTCAGGGCTTACGGCTCGTTTCCACGCAAACTCAAAATCTTGAGCTGTGACAAGTTCCCCATTGGACCATTTGGCATTGGCGCGCAAATAAAATACGTATTTCAGCCCATCGGGGGAGACCTCCCATTTTTCTGCCACACCTGGCACTGGCTGATCCTTATCATCAAGGCGTGTTAACCCTTCAAAAATTTGTAGCTCGACCAAAGATTCTGGAATGGCTGTGGATTTGGCTGGATCTAATGTGGCTGGTTCGGCTTCTAAGGCATAACGAAGAGTCTGCTCATTGCCCCCACTGCTTGATTTGCCACAACCGACGCTCAGTGTGATCAGCATAGCCATCACTAACAAAACGGCAAATGTTCTTTTGTATGACATGATACCCTCCTCAATACGACGCTATAATATTGATTTCTTTACTGACCTATATCTGGATATGAAAGTGATCATATATCACTTTGCCAATGCTAGCAACCAATTGCAATCCCTGATAATTAACCTCTAGATCAGCAGTCAAAATCGCAATAATATAAGAACCACTGGGTAAAAACAAGATGCCTCCATCGTGTTCCACACCTGCCAAGGTGCCTGTTTTGTTGGCCAAGATGATTTCTTCAGGCAGATGAAAGGGTAGTTTATCACGAACTTGCTGCCTTTTCAAAATATCTAACATGAGCGTTCCATATTCGAAGGGCAGATGCCGATGCTCCTCAATGATACCAAACAGAAGGGCCACATCGGATGCACAGGTATAATTCTCCTTGCCGGCCCGAGCGGCATCAAAATCCATCATCTGACGACGGAGCATGGTGGATTTTAATCCACAATCAGCCATGGTATTATTAACAGCATCCATACCGATAAGATCAATCAGCATATTGGTCGCCGTATTGTCACTCAGGACAATCATCAACTTCACAAGTTCTCGCAGCGTCATAGTTATATCGGGACGTAGCTCCTGCAAAATACCAGCACCACCCACACGAACATCACTTCTTACCACTAGGGAGGTCTCTAGATTCAATTTGCCAGCCGCCACTTGCTTCATTATTTCATACATGATGGGAACTTTAATCATACTGGCAGCGGGAAAGATCATGTCTGGGTTTATTTCTAGGGTCTCACCCTTAGACTTATCAATAATTACGATGCCCCAGCGGCCAGTATAGGATGCTAGGAGCGCAGAAATTTTTTGGCGCAATAATTCCATATGTTCCTCCAATCTTTAGTATTTATCCCAACTTACCTATTATGTACTACATGACAGGCTACCATATGCCCTGCACCTGCATCCAGTAGTAAGGGTTCTTGCTCAGCGCATATTCCTATGGCATAAAAGCAGCGCGGGCGAAAGGCACATCCTCTGAGAGGATTGCCCTGGCTCTGCACATCGCCGACCAAGTGAATGCGCTCCCGTTGGGCCTCAAATACTGGATCTGGAGTGGGTATGGCCGATAGCAAGGCCTTGGTATAGGGATGTTGGGGCGTATTATACAATTCTTTGGTCTGAGCTAGTTCTACAATTTTTCCTAAATACATAACAGCCACACGGTTACTAATATGCTTCACCATGGCTAAATCATGGGCAATAAACAAATAGCTCAGTCCTAGTTTTTCTTGTAGACTTTTTAATAAATTGACGACTTGAGCCTGGATGGAAACATCCAATGCTGAAATTGGTTCGTCACAGATAATGAAACTAGGCTCGATGGCTAACGCCCGCGCTATGCCAATCCTCTGCCGCTGGCCGCCACTAAATTCATGAGGAAAACGATTAGCATGTTCTGAGTTTAGCCCTACCATCTGCAGTAAGCTAACAATCCGCCCTCGGCGTTCATTGCCCGTTGCCAGCCCATGAATATCTAAGGGTTCACCGATAATATCCCCTACCGTCATACGGGGATTGAGAGAGGCATAAGGGTCTTGAAAAATCATCTGCATGTTACGGCGTAGCAGTTTTTCTTTGGTCCTACTATCAATGAGCTTCCCGTTAAACAAAATCTCGCCGCCGGTGGGCTTATAAAGTTGAATAATGGTTCTGCCCGTCGTCGATTTACCACAGCCACTTTCTCCAACCAGTCCTAGGGTTTCGCCTTTTTTCATAGAAAAGCTCACATCATCTACGGCCTTAATATAGGCCGTAGGACGTCCGAGAAAATCCGTGCGGGCCGTAAAATATTTTTTCAAATGATGGACTTCCAGAATATTCTTGGCTTCTATCATCCAGTTACCTCCTTTTTAGCCTTTGGTGCATCAGGATGCTGTAGCCAGCATTTTACACTGTGTCCTGGATTAACCATTGTGACTTCAGGATACTGGGACTTGCAAATCACCATAGCATAGGGACAACGAGGATGAAAGGGACAACCCGTCGGCACATGCAAGAGATCGGGAGGTTGTCCATTGATGCCCCTCAGCATTTTCTGCTGGGGTAAATCCATTCGTGGCACTGATTTTAAGAGCCCCCAGGTATAGGGATGTTGTGGATGATAAAAAATATCCTGGGCCGTTCCCACCTCAGCAATTTTACCTGCATACATGATGATAACGCGACTACACAAGGTGGCAATGACGCCCAGGTCATGAGAGATTAAGATAATCGCGGTATTTAATTTTTTCTGCAAGTCCTTCATCAAATCCAGAATTTGCGCTTGAATGGTAACATCGAGAGCCGTAGTTGGCTCATCAGCAATCAATAACTGGGGATCACAGGCAAGGGCCATGGCGATCATGGCCCGCTGACGCATACCACCACTAAATTGATGAGGATAATCTTTGATACGTTCGTTAGACTTAGGGATACCGACTAAGGTCAGCAATTCTACGGCTTGGGCATATGCTTGGGGTTTGCTCATATGTTGATGTAACTGCAGGGATTCAGCAATTTGTTGACCTACCGTCAGCACCGGATTGAGAGATGTCATGGGGTCTTGAAAGATCATACTGATATCATTACCCCGAATTTTCGCCATTTCTTCCTCAGATTTTTCCAATAAATTACTACCGTTAAACAATATTTTTCCCTTGGTATAACGCCCAGGCGGCGTGGTAATCAATTGCATAATAGCATGAGCCGTCACACTTTTACCACACCCCGACTCGCCCACGATACCCATTGCTTCCCCAGGAAAAATTTGAAAGCTAACCTGATCAATGGCCTGTACTTCGCCAGCGTAGGTATCAAATGATACTGATAATTCTTGTACATCTAAGAGTGACTTTATCATGATCTACCTCCTCAGCGTCGTGTACGGGGATCAAGGGCATCACGTAGACCATCCCCGAGAAAAATAAAGGCCAACATGGTCATGCTAATGGCCATGGCCGGAAAGAATAATTGGAAAGGATAGGAACGTAAACTAGTCACCCCTTCGGAAGACAATACCCCCCAGCTAGCCATGGGAGCCGCCACTCCTAGACCAATAAAACTTAAAAAGGCCTCAGTGAAGATTGCTTCAGGAATGGCCAACGTCATGGTAATAATAATGGGTCCCATGCTGTTTGGAATGAGATGACGATAAAGAATCTGCCAATTACTAGCCCCAAGGGTCCGCGCCGCTAAGACATACTCTTGTTCCTTCAAGCTTAAAATCTGACCACGGACAATCCGGGCCATCCCTAGCCAATAAGCAATACCTAAGGCGATAAAAATATTAGTCAATCCTGGTTGTAAAACCACCATTAAGAGGATTACATATAAAAGCATGGGTATACCATACAAAATATCAACAAGATTCATCATGATACGGTCAACGCGCCCACCCAATAAACCAGCGATCCCCCCATAAATAACACCAATGGTCAGATTGATCAAACTGGCCACAATACCGATGGATAATGAAATGCGAGCACCATATAATACCCGAATAAACAAATCCCGTCCTAAGCTATCGGTGCCAAACCAATGGTCACCACTGGGTGGCTTATTAGCCAGCATAAGATTCTGATCTGAATAAGAAATATGGGATACCCAGGGACCAATCACCGCAATCAGAATAATGAGTAGCACTGTATAAAGTCCCGCCATGGCTAGTTTTTGTTCTTTTAAGCGTCGCCAAGCATCCTGCCGATAGGTTGTGATGGGGCGCGTTTGTACCTTAGTCTGGTCACGACCTAAGAGAGGCGCAAATAATTCCTTATTCATCCCTCACCCTCCTTCCTTTTCATTGAGTTTTATGCGGGGATCGAGCTGGGGATAAATAAGATCCACGACTAAATTTAAGCTAATGACAAGTAGGCTATAAAAAACGGTCACACCGAGAATCACCGTATAGTCACGATTATAAATACTGGTCACGAAATGTCTCCCCAGGCCTGGGATAGCAAAGATGGTCTCGATAATAAAACTCCCCGTCAATATGCCGGCAGCCATAGGGCCAATATAAGTAACCACAGGAATCAAAGCATTTCTTAAGGCATGACGATAGATGATAACGAATGGAGATAGCCCTTTTGCCCGAGCTGTCTTGATATAATCCTGAGCCAAAACCTCGAGCATACTAGAACGTGTCAGACGAGCAATGAAGGCTGTCGGATGACTAGCTAAGGCCACGGCCGGCAATACAACCGATTGCACATCGCCCCACATAGCCACTGGCAGTAAAGACAGCTTCAGGGCAAAGACATAGATGAGTAGTGTGGCCAGGACAAAACTAGGTACTGACACACCAATGGTTGCAAACAGCATGGTGACATAATCTTGCCACTTGTTCTGTTTGAGAGCCGCCAAGGCACCAGCAGGAATGCCAATCACAATGGCTAGACCGATACTCACCATCCCCAGTTCTAGGGATACAGGGAAGCTTTCACTAATCATATCATTGACGGTGCGCCCCTCATATTTAAAGGATGGGCCCAAATCAAAGTGGCTTAAATTCCCCAGATAGTCTATATACTGTTTCCAAAGTGGATCATTGAGGCGATAATGTTCTTCAATATTTTTCATGATGGCTGGGGAAATTTTTTTTTCACTACTAAAGGGGCCACCAGGAATGGCATGCATCAGTAGAAAAGTAATGGTGATAATCGCCAACAAAACGACTAGGGAACTCACAATACGTTTTAACATATAACGTAACAAATTTAGTACTCTCCTTCTATAGAAGATAAAGAGGCATACTTGATGTATACCCCTTTATCCACCAATTTTACCAATGGCTAACTTACGGCCATCATCAGAAATCATCGTCTTCATATTCTTTTACAATGTCTTGCAAACGCGTCAAATTATCTACAAGCATATCATTGGCATCTTCTCTCAGTTCTTGTAATTTTCCAATTAGCACTTCATAACTTGTCCCTAGGGGCAAGGTCATGGTTTTAGTAATATCAATATCGATATCTTCAAACATCATGAGGGCCATAATTTCCTCCATGTGCTCTTTTCCTAATTTCTGTACCCTTTCTAAGGTACTTTTTATCAACTCGCCTGTATCTTCGGTAATTTCTTTCACGCTCAAAAGATAATCGGTTAAATGGCGCTCAATCGTATAATAAAGGTTTCCCCGCTCATTTGATCCCTCAAAGATAAAGGGTTCACCAACTTTAATCGCCTCTTGTATACGTTCTTCGATTTCTAGGTAGATATCATCCAAGCCGATATGACTGGTTTTTTCATCACCATAGGTGATTGAATATCCTGACTTTGGCTGATTAATCGTACTTTCTTTTTTCCCATTATCCATATTTCCCACTTGGTATTCCCCCAATGACTATTTAAAATAACTATTTACCTTTCGATAATTAGCTGTATTATTCCTGCTTCTTACCGGGAAAATTGTCGAGATAAGAAGCAGGAGTGTTCTGCACTGCTATGAAAATCATTATGCCTAATATTAATGTTGTTATACATAAGCCATAATGATTAGCTCTTCATTCACCTCTAAATCATAGGGGGCGGTTTGCCACCTTACTATTAAAATACAAAGAGCTTGCAAAAATTCTCATTAGAATTCCTGCAAGTTTTCATCTCGTGAGCTTGGCTCGTTGAGCCTGCGGTGACTTCAACGACGGCACTCACAATATGCAACGCTAATTGGCTAGACTCTTCAGTGGCGGCACTTAACTGTTCACTGGCTACTGCTACTTGTTTCGAAGCCGTTGTTACAAAAGGTGGATATTGCTCAAATAATTTGAGGCAACATTCACCTTTTAACTGTACAAATATGAGATAACAGTTGTAAAATACAATCTTAACTAATCACTAAGGACTTCAATTATAAAGCCAAACCGCTCTTTTAAGAATTTAATAAACAACTCACAAAGCTTCGGATCAAATTGCGTTCCCGCACACCGATTAATCTCCTCAATACATTCCTCAAGGGGAACAGACTTTGTATAACAGCGGTCCGTTGTCATGGCATCAAAGGAATCACATATGGTAAGCATTCTACTGAGCAAGGGTATCTTTTCGCCACAAAGGTTTCTAGGATATCCCTTCCCATCGTATCTCTCATGGTGATGCAGTATAACAGAAACAACGGTTTCCGCCCCTTCGATGATGGCTAACATCTCGGCTCCATGTTGGGCGTGCTCTTTCATTATTCCAAATTGTTTCTCTGTAAGTCTACCAGGTTTGGTAAGAATATCCACTGGCGTTTTTATTTTTCCAACATCATGAATTAAACCAACGATAAACGCCAAACTAATTTCATCGGATGACATCCCCATCTGACTGGCAAGTCCGGCCATAAGTTCAGCCACATGCTCGGCATGCATAGAGGTATAGGGATCGCAATAATAAATCTGTTGACTAAACGCCTCTATCGCTTCCATATTTAATGTATTGATAACAGATCGTTTATTATGCTCTAGATTATTCATAAACCCCCGCCTAAAGTTTTAATATCGTGGTAAGTTTTTACTAATGATTACTTTGCTGACTCTTTAGCAACATTATCTTAATTCCCCATTATGTTAAATTATTCCTGCCATCACAGATGTCTACAAAAATATTCTTTATTAGCTCCTTTACCTGTGCAATAACGACTCTATCAAGAAAGTGCTTCCCTTTCTGATTTCGCAAAAAAAATCCGCCCTACTGAAAAAAGCAACGGGCGAATTCACTTATGAAACTATTCTGACTGGGCTTTATCTTTATTTTTTTTCATTCCCATAAAAACTTTTTCTGGAGTAATGGGCAAACGGTTAATTCTAACGCCTACCGCATTGTAAACGGCATGAGTTATGGCAGGTGCCGGCGTATTGACAACAACCTCCCCCAGTGACTTTGCCCCAAAGGGTCCTGTGGGTTCAAAACTTTCCTCAAAGGCTACACGAATGACGCCCACATCTTTGCGACAAGGTATCTTATACTGCATAAAGTTATTGGTCTGCAAACGGCCTTTTTCCCCATAACGTACCTCTTCATACAGTGCCAGTCCAATACCTTGGGCAATGCCCCCCTCAACCTGGAGCCGGGCCAAATTAGGATTAACAACTGTTCCACAGTCAACGACCGCTACATAATCCAATAACTCTACTTTACCCGTCTCGGTATCTACCTCAATCTCAGCGAATCCGGCAATAAAAGGGGGCGGTGATACTGGGCTGCCATACGTACCCTGACCAACTAACTGTAAATTCCCAGCTCCTAACACCATGGTGACAGCCAGTTTTTCCAAGGTTAACTCTTTCTCCCCAGTAAGGCTCCGAATGACTTGGCCGTCAAATTCAACATCTTCGGGCGACACGTCTAATAACTTGGCACCATGCTCCACAATCTTCTGCCGTAGTTCCGTGGCGGCTTTTACCACTGCCATGCCGGTAACATAAGTTGTACTGGAAGCATAGGATCCAGGATCATAAGGAGAAACGTCCGTATCGGCGGCATGAACAATAATCGTATCCATTCCAGTTTCCAAAATTTCAGCCGCCATTTGGGCCAGTATGGTATCACTACCAGTACCCATGTCGGTAGAACCTACCAGCAGTGTATAATTTCCATCATCATTTAAGCGCACTTCCGCTGATGCCGTATCAATGCCTGCAATGCCTGACCCCTGCATGGTGACTGCCATCCCAACGCTTCTAACTTTCGTCCCCTTGACTATCCGTGGATACTTTTTATCCCAACCGATTAATTTTTTGCCAGTCTCGATACAGTCATCCAAGGTTGAACTACCCAGTAGCTTACCACCATATGCCAGGCTGCTCTCACCTTGTTTGATTAAATTCTTCAAGCGCAGCTCCGTTGGATCTATCTTTAATTTCTCAGCTAATTTGTTGATTGTTGTTTCTAAAGCAAAAGTTCCCTGTGTCGCCCCATAACCTCTAAAGGCGCCACCTGACATTTTATTAGTATAGACAACCTTCCCCATAAATCTGACAGCTTTTGTCTTATTGTATAGAGGTAAGGTTTTTTGTCCTACTACCATAAACACTGTAGAAGCATGTTCACCATAGGCCCCTGTATCTGACAAACCTTGTATATCCACAGCTCGAATATAACCATCGGCATTAGCGCCAACACGCACCGTTAAGCGCATAGCATGCCGACTATTGGTACAAGAAAAAGTTTCCTCCCGGTCATAGATCAATTTTGCTGGTTTACCAGTTTTCAACGTTACTATGGCTGTAAATATTTCTACAACAACGGTTTGCTTGCCACCAAACCCACCACCAATTCTGGGTTTAATGACCCTTATTTTACTGGCAGACATTTCTAAGGCTCTAGCTAACTTTCTACGCACATGAAAGGGAATCTGCGTGGAACTAATCACGACTAATCGGCCCATATGATCCAAGTAGCTGAACGCCCGATAGGTTTCCATCATACAGTGAGCTTGCGCCTGAATATAATATGTGCCATCAGCAACTACATCACAGCTCTGCAATTCTTTTTCTACATCACCAAATTCTACATTTTGGGAGGAAACAATATTTTCTTGCTGACTCATACCAATATCAAAATTACAAAACAGGTCCTTCTCTGGATGGACGATGGAGGTATGTCCTTGAGCTGTTTCAAAATCTAATACCGGCTCAAGAACTTCATACTCCACCTTGATCAATTTCATAGCGCGCAATGCGGTTTTTTCATCCACTGCAGCAATAATAGCCACTTCGTCACCTACATACCGGACAATTTGATCTAATATCAAACGATCATAAGGGGAGGGCTCAGGATACGACTGACCAGCGACTGAAAAGCGCACTTGAGGAACATCCTTATAGGTAATAATACAGGCGACACCAGGGATTTTTTCCGCTGTTGTAACATCAATTGCTATGATTCGGGCAAAGGCATGGGGGCTTCGTAATAATTTTATCACTAAGGTATTGGGCATCACTAAATCATCCGTATAAACAGGTTTACCTGTGGATATCGCCATCCCATCAATCTTGCCAATACTTGTACCAACAATCTTCATGTTATTCGACCCCCAAGTAAGTTTTCACGGCCCTAAGTTGTCCCATATAACCTGTACAGCGGCATAAATTTCCTGTTAAATAGTGAATGATGTCGGCTTCTGTAGGCTTTACCAGTTCATTTTTCATTGCCAGAACTGTCATAATAAAACCCGGACTACAAAAGCCACACTGTTCAGCACCAACGGCTACCAATACTTGGGCAAAAGCCTCCGCTTCTTGGCTGACGCCCTCAATGGTCGTAATTTGTTTATCATTGGCTCTGATGGAAAGAATATTACACGACAAGGTGGGTTTACCATCCAACCATACTGTACAAAGGCCACAACAAGAGGTATTGCACCCTTTTCTAATACTGAGCACACCATGGCGACGTAAGGTATCAGCCAAAAATTCATCCATTTCAGCCTGGAGTTGTATGGGCTTATGATTAAGAATAAATTTTATCTCCACTGTAATACCTCCCTGATTCCTCTGGTGATGAGCACTTCAGCAATGGCTTTACGATACTCTGCTGTAGCCCTGGCATTGGTCCCAAATACCAACTCTTCCACGGCTAATGCCCCTACCTTTTCAGCATCTATATTGCCTTTAGCAAGTTCTTCTGAAGCCTGATGGGCTATTTTGGACCGGGAGGGCATGGCTCCTGCCACAATAAGCCAGTGATTTTCTAAATTAGAAACGGCAACATTGACAATGGGAAAATCACTGGCTGAACTACGCAGATTTTGATAACTAGCCCTTCGCTGATTCTTTTTAATAAAAATGCTCGTAAGAAGATCCTTTTCGTACGGACGTGCTAAAAATTCCACCAATGGCATTCTACCACCCTTATATAGTTCCACTTCAGTCTCTAAGGCCAGCAACGCTGTGATTAAATCAGAAAATCCATATTTTGCATAAACAGAGGCCCCCACCGTAACGATATTGCGAAACTGCACGCCAATGATAAAACTAACGGCTTTGGGGAGTATGCCATTAAAAGAGTTCTGCAAAATAAGGTTAGTTTCAATCTCTCTAAAGGTGGTCATTGCCCCTATTTCGATCCAGTCCTGCCCATCCATTATATAACTTAAATTTAATTTTGATAATTCTATCCCAGTACCTATCCGACTGGAGCTGAGCTTTAGAAAAGCACAGCCTCCGAGGATAGTATTATTCTTTTTAGCCATTAAGATTGTATAGGCATCATCCATGGTCTCTGGTTGTACTAACTCGAGCAAAGTAAACATCCCGAATCCCCCTATCCTCGCTATCCACGATTTGCGTCTTATATTGTAACACATTATTACTAGTAACTGCATTTAATTCTGCTCCTATTATATATAAGCATTACTATTGTTGCAAATGGGGAAAAATAAAGAATGCAAGAAATCACGCAAGATGCGTATTTTTGCATTCTAATAAAAATATTCAAATAGGAAGATAATCTTCTAATTGAAATTGTAGGCCAATGTCATTGGGTTCTTTAATGATGGTGCTTTCTAAACAACATACCATGGGCGGTTTCAATGACTGCGCAGCATAAGAAGAATATGAAAACAACCCTTAGTATAAACAAGAGGACGTCCATTACTATGGAACAATAAATGTGCCACGATCCAACGATGGGTGCACTAAATCCAATAATTAAAACGGCCGCTAGGGATACTAGAAATAAATAAGTCGATGGGTAGTTTCTCAACATAGTAACATCTCCTTATAGTATTATCTCCTTGCTTCTATTATATTCCTTTTAATTTAATTATTCTATAGTTTTATCTGAATATTTCGTTTTTTCAAAAAATAAATATTCCCCATTGACAATAATCAATGGGGAATCACTAATTTTTATTACTCTTGTTGCTGTTTATCTCCACCAAATAGAGCTAGGATACTCAAGGACACCAATCATAACCGGTTCCCCAATTTTCGGTGTAGAAATATCTATGTTTCTTGTTCTTGCCGCTTTTGTCACACGCTCAATGGGATCTGTCCAATCATGAAGAGCCAAAGAAAAAGCCGCCCAATGTATGGGAATCATAAGTTTACCCTGCACATCAAGATGAGCTTGCACTGTTTCTTCGGGCAACATATGAATGGCCGACCACCGTTTATCGTATTGCCCACACTCCATTAACGTCAAATCAAAGGGGCCATACTTTTCGCCAATTTCTTTAAAATGAGGGCCATAGCCACCATCGCCACTAAAATAAATTTTTGAATGTAACCCCATAATCACCCATGAGCACCATAAGGTTGAGTTGCGATTAAACAAACCTCTGCCGGAAAAATGTCTGGCGGGTGTAGCGATCAATCTCAAACCTTCAAATTGGACTTCATTCCACCAATCATACTCTTTGATTTTCCCTGGAGCTATCCCCCACCGTTCTAAATGACTGCCAACACCAAGGGGGACATAAAACTGCCGAACTTTATTTTTCAGTTTTATGATAGACTGATAATCTAAATGGTCATAATGGTCGTGAGATAGGAAAACAACATCAATTGGTGTCAGGTCTTCTATTTCAATGGGTAATTTTTCATAATAACGTTGGCCGCCGAAGAGGTGAAAAGGCGAAGTTATTTTAGCAAATGTGGGGTCTAATAATAATTTTTTCCCCTCTAGCTCAATCAATACTGTAGAATGACCCAACCACGTCACTTTAGCTTGTTTATGATCTTGCATGGCAACACTATCTAAAGGTTGTATAGGAATTGACCTGTCTGGCCGTGCTTTGGGATTGCCCCTCATAAAATCTTTTAAGATGGTTATCATAGTCTTTAGATCATTGTTCATCACCGTAGGAATTTGATTAATAAACCTATTTTGATGGTAGTTTGGTGATTGGCTGAAGGCCTGCAATTTAGCCTTCGATGGTTTTCCACCAAAAGCTGGGTGGTACTTGAGAAAAAGAAAGGCACCTAGGATGATGCCAACAAGGATACTCATAATAATTTTCATAACTCTTACCTCTACTTTACGTTTAAAGCCCAAGGACTTTGATTGTTGTTGAGGCCTATCAAATCATGAATAAATGCCTCCAGAGGCGTTAAGTTGTACGTCCCTGTTGAGAAAGTCGCTGTTGCAGTGATGGCACCTGTCGCTGCTTCATAGACCGTTTGGGTGAAAGTTATATGATAGATGTTATGTTCCTGTTTTAACTGGGTAACACTCACCTCGGGAACAACCACCCAGCGATAACCAGAGGCGGCAGCCGTTTTTCGCCAACCATCCCTCTCGTCTTCCTTTGCCATCGTGCACCCCGGTAATCGTTGGCGGTATTCATCCCCCAACGCCTGATGCATATACCAAAATTCTTTGGACAAAGCCGCAGGCAGACTATTTTGCAACGGGGCAATGTACACTTGTTGTCCGCTTTCATGCCCAATAATAGCCGGGGTAGGTAGCTGTATTCCAGCGAGCATGGCTTGTTGGCGTTTGTCATAATAGTTTTTCAAGGCAATATCCATATACTCAGTGATTCTATGGCGTTGATCACTATCATCCCGAACGGCCCAAAGTCTTTCCTCGCCAAACTGCTGATAGCCCCCAACTAACGTTTGAAAAACACCCGTTACCGGATCACCGGAAATGACAATGCGCGTTAGCTTGAGAACCGGGTCTAATTGAGTCGCAAATGCTGCGTTTCCCACCGCTGGAGCACCAAATGTAATGACTTCAACTTGCTCTGATTTGATGCCCATGTTAATAAACCCAGCCCCAGCCAAAGTCGCAGCCGCACCGCCTAGACTATGTCCCACAAGATAGAGTTTAGAGTCTTTATTGCCCAAGAGTATATCTGTGAGTAAAAAGGGAGCCCCATTAGTGCCTAGGGTTTTAGCCGTCAGCCCAGCTTCCAAAAACTCATGAAAGCCCCTATGAACTTGTGGTTGGCTAGGCGGCACACCTTTCCTCTTGGCATTCGTTGTGAATTCCGTTGCACTATTGCCAGCAAAATAAACCTTATCGACTTTTAAATCAAAATTAAGATCTTTCGTTGTTTCTGTCCCGACAAATGCCAATACATAGGTCAACTTCCCGTCTCCAAAGCCTTTTTTTGCCAAAAGAAAACGGGCGCCACCATGCCCTTTTTTTTGCACATAATGGTCTATTTCCCATCCTTCCCGTTCCAAATAGCCCTTAGCCAATACACCAATCCTGTCACTATACGCAGCAGCACTGGCTCCCGCGGCGATATAGATTTTGTAGGCATCTTCATATTCTTGTAAAGCTTCAGCATGACAAAATCCCGGTATCATCACCAGAATCATACTACATACCACTACCAGCAATCGTTTCACACTATCACATCCAGTCTTTTTTTCATAACTTCTATGACTTAGCACTTCATAAAATCTAGGTCTTTCAACTACTAATGCTATTATATGACAATATTCCCATTATAGCTATATCAACGGGTATTAAAAAAAAATGGGCTTAATTCCATCAGTTATGAGGAATTAAGCCCATTTTATGTAATTATAATGTTCTTTCTCCAACCTGCCAGTCAATAGGGCATAAACCACCAGTTTGCAACGCATTTAATACGCGCAGGACTTCATCCACGCTACGTCCGATATTTAAATCACTAACAACCTGATAACGAACAATGCTCTCAGGATCAATAATAAACAATCCACGTAACGAGATACCCTGTTCTTCCAGCAGTACACCGTAATCTCGGGCAACTTGTTTTGTAATGTCAGAAGCCAACGGATAATTAAGATCACCCAAACCACCTTCGGCTTTTGAAGCCTTGATCCAAGCACGATGGGAATATACGCTGTCTGTACTTACGCCTAAAACTTCAGCGCCAATCTTTCTAATTTCAGCTAACTTAGAATTAAAGCCTCTAATTTCTGTAGGGCAAACAAAGGTAAAGTCTAGAGGATAAAAAAATAATATCAGCCACTTTCCTTGGTAATCCTCGAGTTTTACAACATGATCTAATGTTTCGATATTTTCCGTAGTTGACATAGTGAAATCTGGAGCTTTCTGACCGACTTTTGCTAACATATTACCACTTCCTTAATTGTAATTAATATTAATTACATATTATTCTCATTCTCAGTATTTGTCAATACTTTCTCTATATTTATCCAATTTTACTCCAAAGAGTGTCCAATACCTGCTTTGACTATTTCAATTCCTGTAAAAAGCTAGTACCATATTTGGGCATCTTCACTTGAAAATTTTCTGCGATGGTTGCACCAACATCGGCGAAAGTTGTCCGGAGAGGTAACTGATGCCCCTCCGAAAAGCGAGGAGAATAAACAAGCAAAGGTACATATTCCCGCGTATGATCCGTACCACGATAAGTAGGATCATTGCCATGATCGGCGGTAATGATTAATAAATCATCCTGTGTCATCTTGCCAAACACTTCAGGTAAACGAGCATCATATTCCTCTAATGCTTGTCCATAACCTTTGGGGTCACGACGGTGGCCAAATAAAGCATCAAAATCAACTAAATTTAAGAAGCTAATACCCATAAATTTCTCGTCCAACAGAGCTATCAATTTATCCATACCATCCATATTAGATATGGTATGAATGGCTTTTGTGACACCTTCACCAGCATAAATATCGGAAATTTTCCCTAGAGCTATCACATCATAATGGGCATCCTGCAAGGCATTCATTACGGTGGGGCCAAAAGGTTTTAAGGCATAATCACGCCGGTTAGCCGTGCGCGTAAAGTTGCCTGGAGTGCCTACAAAAGGACGAGCAATAATGCGTCCTAACTTATAAGGCTCTTCACGAGTAATATTACGACAAAACTCACAGATTTCATAGAGCTCTGTCAAGGGAATTATTTCTTCATGGGCAGCAATTTGCAGCACCGAATCAGCTGATGTATACACAATGAGGGCCCCTGTTTTCATCTGCTCCTCGCCCAGTTCTTTCATGATTTCTGTACCGCTAGCTGGCCGATTAGCGATTACTTTCCGCCCGGTTTTATCCTCAATGCTCTGAATTAATTCAGTGGGAAAACCCTGAGGGAATACACGAAAGGCCTTCTCGGTATAAAGTCCCATAAGCTCCCAGTGTCCAGCCATTGTATCTTTACCATTGGATAATTCTTGCATTTTAGTATAATACCCAAGAGGATGCTGAGCTACTTCAATGCCTTGAATTTGTCTAATATTAGAAACACCTAGTTTACCCATATTGGGCATGGTTAAGCCACCACATTGCTGGGCAATATGTCCAAAAGTGTCCACATCAAAATCATCATATTCTGCGGCATCAGGTTCTTCCCCAATTCCAACG
>Ga0209123_1000736_pt1 | contig 38167 bp, 29 predicted proteins | sample BarGraIncu00431A_FD_184500 | JGI IMG/M metagenome (GOLD analysis project Ga0209123, IMG submission 184500) | Arctic peat soil microbial communities from Barrow, Alaska, USA - Barrow Graham LP Incubations 004-31A (SPAdes) (version 2) | ecosystem: Environmental > Terrestrial > Soil > Wetlands >... | reverse complement strand
AAAATAAATTATTATTATTATTGGTATACTCCAGTCAGATTTCCCATACCACCTATTAACTTCTTCCTTTCTATTGTGAATTAAATAATTCGGCCAATAAATAATGCCGTAAGAATTCATTCATGATTATACTTTATTCTATTATTCGTATTTTTATAAGTCTTATCCAGAGAAATAATTAAATAAACCATCATTAATGATTCAACTACTCCACGGTGAAATATGGAGTAGAAGAATTCATTAATTCAAATCAAACTTGACCCGCCACTTAAAACGGGATATTGAAACTAAAATTAAAATAAATTATTATTATTATTGGTATACTCCAGTCAGATTTCCCATACCACCTATTAACTTCTTCCTTTCTATTGTGAATTAAATAATTCGGCCAATAAATAATGCCGTAAGAATTCATTCATGATATTACTAAAAGTAGAATATTAATTCGAGTTATTATAGATGCCCTGAAATAATAATCAATAAAGGAAATAATTTAATAACAAGGGCTCATTTTGAACCCTTGTTATTGTATATCAAATTATTTCTTTATAATCTTTTGAATATTGATGTTTTGATTACCGGCCGAGATTACAAAAATGTAGATACCTGCAGGTTGAGCCTCAAGAGAAATGTAATCTGTTGAATTTTCAACGATCACATCACGCAAAGTAATACCTGAAGCATTGTATACCCGGACCCTATTTCCATTGGTAAGACCCTGAACGGTTACTTTACCATTGGTTGGGTTTGGATACATTTTGATACTCTGAGCAAGCGGATCAACTGTTTTTGTAGCAAAGTTGATACTGTAAATAGCAGTTGTAGTTCCATCAGCAGCTGTAACAAGTAGTTGGTCATCTATGGCCATGTTGGCAGATGTACTTTCGTTCCCGCTTTTATCCAGCACTTTTATAGTTGCATTGGGTGCCGGAAACAACTTAGCTTTAAATGCTGCAACACTCGTGCCGACTACTACACTTGCAATTTCGTGTTTTACCTGGTCAACAGGGTATTCATCTGAGATTACAAAAGCCATATAAGTAGGTGATTTGAAACTAAGCATTGAGAAATGATAAGCCTTGGTTGTATTGCCATCAGCCGATTTTACAACTAAAATATCATCTCTGTAAATATCACCGTCTGTACGTTCAAAACCACCTTTATCATATACAACCATTGTTGCTCCGGTGACAGGAATTACATTGCCCAGTAAGCTGTGCACAGAAGTACCGCCTGGAATGAAATCGATTACAGAACCAACCTGGTCGACGCTGTAAATATCAGAAGTGACGTAAGCTTCACTTGCAGTTACAGTTGGCTTTAACTGATATACAATTTTAGTTGTACCATTTTCGGCAATTACTTCGAAATAGATTTTGTCCGTTGCCAGTACATTTACGTAAGCTGAGTCATAATTCAGTTTGATAAGTGACATATATGCATCGTTTTCGTCGGTTATTGTCAAAACAGCTCCAGCAGGAACTACCACTCCGTCAAATAAGGTTTTGAGGAGCGTATTTTTAGGAAAACCTGCGATGGTTCCCGTTGCTGCTGTTACGTCAATGACATAGGAAGTTGAGGTCAGCGTTGCATTGTTGGATAAACCTGTTTCGGTCACTTTAAGGAGATACTTTGAAGTATTTGTACTGTCAGCAGATAGTACAATCAAAGAATCCCCATTGACGATTTGGTCAGCCAAAACTAATTCAAGTCCAGTGATAGTGGATTTTACAGTAAGTGTCTGCTTTTCATCGGCTTTTATGATACTTTGATAGAATCCTGTCACCGTAGTACCGGATATTAAACCTTTGATATTTTCGTTGAGGCTATATCCGGGGCTAACTTTCAATACTTTGGATGATACAGTAGATTTTTTGAACGTTACCTCGTTCATAATGTGGGCTCCTATACCATCTACAATTTTATAAATCTGATCAGGCCAGCCATAGTTCAAATTGATGAAATATGCCTCGTTGACCATATTCCATTCAGAAGTTTCTTTATCGGTGCCAAATGAACCGTTGTAATCAATATTTCCTTTGTAAATATTTGGTTTCCTGGTATAACCGGTTATTTGTTGGCAAACTTCCCCACCAACAATCCAGTCAGTACCTACACCATTTCCGAAGGTTTCCAATAATTTAAAATCCTTGATATCGTTGGCCGGTTTTAACCCGTTTTTAACAGAGTCATTTGTAATCTTATACAGGTAATATGTTGCACCTTCCCATATATGGACTGCAGATTCCCATTTCATAGTAACTCCCCATGGGTTTTTACCGGTAGCAAAATTGACATCCACTTCCTTTTCATAATTAGGTAAACAACCTCCATCTCCATGTTGCGTCATAACAAAAACATCACCGGGATAAACGATGGGATTGACTGCCATATCCGGTTCCAGGATTCTGGGCTGAACTACCCAACTGACCTCATCCTGCCATTTTTTACCGGGAACATATTTTTTATAGGCATCGGCAAATTCCCAGGTAGCATTGCTATAGCCAAAAACTTCATTGACTCCCCCCCAACCGGCGGTAAACATGTAATCACTCATATCCATTGGTCGAGTACTTGGATTATACAATTCAATCCAAGGATTACCCCATTCATCTTCGAAAACTACCTGCGAAATAAATGGTTCAGCAATGAATGGTTGAATGTTAGCCGGATCTTTTTCCTTTTCGAATTGAACAGTGTAAATTTTGAAGATGGTGTCGTTTTCTGCAAAAACTTTAAATGTCACTGTACGCTCTGCAATTGATCCATCCAATGATTTGGCGCGTGTTACCACAACTTTAGAATCAAATTGTTGTCTGGTAAACATTAAGGCAGGAATTCCCTGAAAATCAAGAGGAATATTAACTATATAATTTAATTTTGTGGATGAAAATCCGGGGATTGTATCACCTTTCCATCCATAAATTCCTGCTACAGCACCTTTAAAAGATTCCGGTATATCAGGCCATGTGATCGATGACAAATAAGCATCCTGGTCTGGAACAAATTTATCAAGTTTCAGGAAGTAATTTTTAGCTACACCATTTTCAGAGGTAACTCTTAGGATATCACCATTCGTCAGGTCAGGTTTTTGAACTCCGCTTTTGAATGTAATTTTCCAGGTCGCTTTTGGCGCTTTTTCCAAATATTTGAATAAGGTATCTACCCTGGTGGCATAGTCAATTTTACTGATAGTATCCATCCCTGCAATACCTTCAGTCACCCGAATACCTGAATATGGTCTAATCCCATAACCATATTTCATTGAATTATAATCGTAACCATTTTTAGGTATTACAATGTTATCAGAAGCAGTCGGGTCAAGGGCGATTAGAGAAAATTCTTTGATAACGGCTTTGTTGCCGCAGATATAAAGAGTTAATTTATCACCGGTGCGAACCGTATTATAGGCTGAATCTTCTACTGCTTGTGTATATTCAGCTGTTCCTGCTGCTGCAGTGTGAAAGTCATATTTCCAGGCAAGTCCGGGAGTTCTCTTAAACTGGTACATAATTGAGTCAAGATTTCTGACCCCCCAAGGAACTGTAATGGTAAGTTGCACGGTATCAACAAGTACCTTTCCGGTTTTCGAAACCAATGTGTTTGCATCCAACTTTGCATTTACCGAATTTCCGGCAGTCCAGAATACGGACCGCCATGCGTCATTTGGAGTCAGCTGTGGAACTGGAATCCATTCTGAATCATCAAGATCAAGACCACGGTTTGAGTCAAATTCCATTTTAGCAGCCTCTATATTTGCCGCAGCACTGCTAAATTCAGTTATTCCGGTTTTAACAATGCTTCTACGAATCAGGACTGAATTGTTGGTGGCTTTATACACACCGGCTACATCATGAGCCATTTGATCCTGACTTGTACCATCTGCTTCGTCAAATACACCGCCAACCTGGTCAATAACCATAGAGTCAGGCATTTGAGTTTCTTCATTGATATAATGATGTCTCAGGTACCAGCAATCCTTGCCATTCCATGTCTCCATGGTCAGATAGGCTGGAAACCTATAGTCACTTGCACTCATGTTGGCTTGCTGATGTTCGAATAACATATCAGCCACTTTGCGGAATTCGGGTTTCATAACTCTTTCGGCATTGTGAACCGGGTCTTTAAACCAATTTCTCTCTTCAAAATCTGAAGAAACAGCGATGACAAAAGATTTTCCGGGCGCCAGCATCTTTTCCGGCAACCGAAAAAATGTGTTAGCTCTAGGCTTAAAAGGTTGATCAGAATTACTTATTAATCCGAATTCAAATTCATGGAGATTGATGGTTTCATCTCCCGTATTGGTAAACTCAACATAGTTGTTAGGAGCTACATTAAGCAGCGCTTCCGTGATGAGTAAGTTGTTGTAGGGTCTTTTTATGGTCTGTGCATTCACCAATGCACCCCAACCTACTAGTACAAAAAATAAAGATAAAAGTTTTAATTTCATAATGTCAGATTTAAATTAAATGATGTGTTGTTAATATGTTATTTAATAAATGCAATTAGTTTGTCAGTTAAACGATATTTTTATTGGCAATCCTCCAGACCTTAATCAAACATCAGTTTCGGATAACATTAATGCCTTGTATTGCATATTTTGACTTGTGCATCAATGAAAATGTTGAAAAAGGCCATCCTTGTAATAAATGTTAAAGATTTCATCATTTTATATTTTGTTTTGAAATTCCAGATACGCTGATTTCACTAAAATTTGAATGACTTTCTCAAGGTCTTTTCATGGTTGCAATTTTGTATTTTATAAAGATGTAAATGTAGATTGCTCTAGCCAATAGCACGTAGCAATTCATTCTTATTTGGTAGCTTTTTGATTCAAAATGAAAATAAATTCAATATAAAAGAAGTTGAGCTTATCTTGACTAAAAACTTGATTACTAGTTTATTTCTTGCAATTTAATGAAGTATGCAGTGCAAATAAATTAATCGGAATTCGATTTTAAAAGCCTTTGGAATCAATTAAGTAGATCTGAAACTGGTTATATGAACTGTTTTATAAATTGTCATTCAAAAAGAAACTAATATACAATCGCCCCTTAAATTAAATGGGGGAGTAGGGGACCGAAATGGTTTGTACCTGTAAATTTCAACCTGAAAGATGTTTGAAGGAACATTGTTTTCTGAACAACTTTAGGAATTGGTCGAATTCTAAGGCACTTCGAAATCAAATTAAAGGGTTCCAATTCTAAAGAAAATGATGGGAATAAGTCAAAGTAATCTATTTTAAAATAATGTGCTGAAGGTGAATTGCAAGAAATTTTCAGTATCTTTATCGAATGTTTTTTGCCTGACAGTTGTTTCTGAAAACCTACTCCGGCAGGTTAGTTTTCTAAGTTTAACAAATGGCCTGTCTTGTTTTTGCCCTTGTATACTAATTGTTGTCCTTTCATGTAAATATACGATCCTCAGTCCAAATTTTCAAGATCTGCACTTTCATTTATCCCTTTTAAATCCCTTTTACTCCATTTTCACGATGCCAGAATACCTATGAGCCACTACCAAGACATTATCTTCTGTATAGTTTCTGTATAGTTTCTGTATGGTTTCTGTATGGTTTATACGATGAATAATACAGAAGCCTTACATAAGCCTTACATAAACCTTACAGAAGCTAATGGCTTGGTAATGGCAATACCTCTTCTAATAGATTGGCAACAAGCAATAAAAACGGTGGCTAAGCTTTTTCAGGTAGACCTAATCTGAAATGTAGGATAAATCAGAAACGAACGCACTCAGTATTTACAGTCCATGCGGGCTTTTGAGGGGCTAAATCAGGCTTGGTAATATTACAAAATTATACTCATATCAGCAAAAAACAAAATAGAAATTGTTTCAAAATGATACAGCTTTCAATAGGACATCCAACTTTTTAAATTAAATAAATCAATCGTTATAGTTAGTTGAAGTAAACTAAACGTATCTTTGATGATTAGTAGTTTTTGTTGGAGGAAAAATTCAATCCAACAACCACTAGTGAAGGGAAAAGATTGATTGCAATTTTAATCATAATGGGTCATGCAATGAAAAATAGAAGTGGTTTTCTATGTATTTTGACTTTTATTTATTTGGTACTATCTGTTAAAGAAAGCCAGGCTCAATTTCAGGACATGAAGTTTGAGTACCTCAATAGTGACAATGGATTGTCGGAAAACCGTGTGCAATGTTTATGGCGCGATAATAAAAGTTATTTATGGATCGGTACGCTGAATGGTTTAAATAAATATGATGGACAGAAAATTACTATTTATAAAAATAATCCACTTCAAGCGAATTCAATATCCAATAACAATATTAAGTGCATTTATGAGGATCGGTCTCACAATTTATGGATAGGAACCAGCGTGGGCTTAAATCGATATAATAGGAAAACCGATACTTTTAAACGATATATTTTTAATTCAAACTCCAACAATACTGACTTCAATAATACACAGAACGATGATGACCGGATATTTTCTGTTATTGAAGATAATAAAGGTTTTGTCTGGTGTTCGACCCTTAATGGATTAAATAAATGGAATCCTAAAGACGGTAGCTCAATCAAATACAAAATACCTACACAAGTGAATCAAAGTGAGGCCAATGTGATCAATTCTATCATTAAGGATTCCAATGGAACCTTTTGGCTCGGTACGTCAGACAATAAGGTTTGGCGCTTAAATCCTGAAACTCTTCAATTCGATAGTTTTACAGATCCAATATTTGGTTTAACATTGGGCTTTTATAAAAATATCATATTGGATAATTCAGGAATGCTTTGGATTGGAACTGATGGAGCCGGACTCTATTCTTTTGACACAGGAACCAAAAAGTTTCAACAATACAATACTATTAGCGATGGAAAAGGTACAAACGGTAAATTAATTAAAGGATTATTTTTGGATGGAAATCGATATTTATATATTTCTGTTGATCTTGGAGGAATAAACAGGCTTGATTTACAATCCCGGTCCTTTGAGTATAGTTTAATGAACGAAAGGAAGGAAAATGGATTAAACAGCGATGCCGTTATGACTGTTTATAAAGACCATGAGGGCATTCTTTATATAGGTACTTCAGTTGCTGGAGTTAATATTTTTAATCCCAGAAAATACAGATTTAAGACTTACCGTCACAGTACAAATTATGAAAATTCATTGATATTTAATGCTGTGTATAAATTTTATGAAGATTCAAAAGGATTAATTTGGATTGGCACTGATGGTGGTGGTCTGAGTATATTCGATCCTGTTAATCACTCATTTAAAAACTACCTCTACAATGCCTCAGATCCATATAGTATCAGCAGAAATGCAATATTGGCCATCACTGAAGACAAAAACCATGATATCTGGCTTGGAACCTGGGGCGGAGGATTGAACCGCTTTGATAGAAAAACCGGCAAGTTTTATCATTTTATGCCCAACCCATCTCAGCCAGAAGCGATTTCAAATGCAAACATCTGGGATTTGATGACTGATAAACATGGAAATATCTGGATTAGTTACGATTGGTCCGGGATCGATGTATTTGATATCAAAAAGGGAGTGATAAAAAAATATCGGAACTTCCGAGTACTCGGGACTGATTCTACCTTGTATTGTCCGTATATGATCAACAGATTCATCCGTCAACCCAATGGTGTATTGGGATTCGCAACACATAAAGGGTATTATGTGTTGGATAGTATCTCTGGTAGACTTAAATTGGTTAAATCATTAAAAGATTATAATTTATCGGACATTTATATAGATAAAAAAGGAAATTATTGGGCCGGAACAATTAACAGTGGGATTATTCTAGTAAAACCAGATGGTGTGATTGAAAAATTCAACGAATCAAATGGCTTTCCTTCCAATTCAATTTCAGGTTTCCTGGAAGATGATAAGGGAAATATCTGGGTTTTAACTTCATCAGGACTTGCTGAATATAAATTTGAATCGAAGCAATTCATTCATTTCAATTTCTCCAACGGATTACAGGGAAGACAGTTTTCAGCCTATGCCCGTTTGAAAGCAAAAGATGGGACATTTTATATCGGAGGGTTTAATGGAATTAATGTATTTCATCCTGAGGATATAAAAGAAAATTCATATACACCGCCTGTATATATTAATGAATTTTTGATTTTTAATGAGTCGGTGCCAATTGATTCTCTCAATTCTCCATTAAAACAATCAATTGAAGAAACCAAAGAAATTGTGTTATCATATAAGCAATCTGTTTTTTCATTTGGTTTTACAGCTGTGAATTTTACCTATCCCGAAAATGCCATTTACGCTTATAAAATGGAGGGTTACGATCAAAAATGGAACTATACCAATGCAAGTCGCCGATTTGTTTCTTATACGAATCTAAATCCCGGCAGTTATACTTTTATGGTAAAGGCCACCAATAATGACCGTGTTTGGAATGAAACACCTACCTGCATTCAAATTTCTATTACACCTCCGTTTTGGCGTACCTGGTGGTTCGAATTACTAACGGCTTTATTAATTGCAGGTTCAGTCATCAGTTTATATAGGATTAGAATTAATCAACTTAAACATCAACGTCATATTCTTGAACAAAAGGTAAAAGACAGGACTGCTGAATTGCAGGAAGTAAATACCACTTTAGAGGAGAAACAGGAAGAAATTATTTCTCAAAATGAGTCAATACTTTTACAACGGGACGATTTGGAATTTAAAAACAATGAACTGGAGGATAAAAATCAAGAAATTGTTCACATAACCAACCTTTTGCATGAATCGGATCAGGCAAAAATTCGTTTTTTCACCAATATATCCCATGACCTTCGAACACCTCTTACTCTTATCATCGGCTATATTGAATCTATCGGCGCCAGTATATCCAATAATAAAGTTCTAAAAGATCCACTTACTATTATTACGAACAATGCCAATCGTTTACTCAGGCTGGTCAATCAATTACTCGATTTTCAGAAAATTGACAATGAATCGATTAAACTTCAGCCTGAATATCATGATATCGTACTATTTATTAATACTATTTTTGCGGACTTTAATGTAAGGGCTGAAAAGCAAAAAATCGGCTATACCATGGTATCGGAACGTGATCATCTTTTAACATGGTTCGATCCTGATAAGCTGGACAAAATTCTATTCAACCTACTTTCAAATGCATTTAAATTTACTCCATCTAAAGGCAAAATAACTCTTGAACTTGAATTTGGATTCCTCACACCATCTGATCAATCTGATCCGGATCAACTAACAATCCGGGTGACTGATTCGGGAGTTGGGATTCAAATAGAGAATTTGAACAAAATATTTGATCGCTTCTACCAAGCTGACAATTCTATGATCAGCAAAAATGCAGGAAGTGGCATCGGACTGGCATTAACAAAACATCTGGTCGAAATTCATCTTGGAACAATTAAAGTAAAAAGTGAACCGCAGATTGGTTCCTGCTTTGAAGTTATGCTCTCTATTGGAAAATCATTGGAAGTTTCTTCCATAAAAACAAAAGGAACATCCCTCATTCAAATAAATGAATCAAGTCAATTGGATAGCTATGATAAAATTGCTTTAATTCCTTCTGAAGAGGTTGAAAGATCCACCATTCTTGTTGTGGAAGATAATGATGAGTTACGCCGTTTTATTTGCGATGAACTGCTATTTAAATATCGGGTTATTGAAGCCGGAGATGGTAAAGAAGGAGTGGAACTGGCTAATACTGAACAACCCGACCTTGTAATCAGTGATGTGATGATGCCCTATATGAATGGTTTTGAAATGTGCGAAAAACTCAAATTGGAATGGCAAACAAGCCATATTCCTATTATCATATTAACGGCCAAAACTGATGAGGAAAGCTTCTATCACGGCATTGAAATTGGTGCAGATGCTTATATCAGAAAACCCTTTCACCTGAAGCATTTGTTTATTCAAATAGAAAATATTTTGACCAACAGGCGAAAGTTGTTTGATAAGTTTAATAAACTCCCCCTTGTGGGCTTGGAAATAAATTCGAAAAATTCTGACGACAACGATTTTATAACTAAATTACATACAGTAATTGAAGATCATTTGGATGACAATGAATTTGGAGTAGAAGGATTGGCTAATGGGGTTAATATGAGCAAATCACAATTGTATAAAAAAATATTTTCCATTTTAAACATCTCAGCCGGAGAGCTGATAAGAACAGTTCGTTTAAAAAAGGCAGCTGTATTTTTACTTGAACACAACAATACTGTATCTGAAGTTGCCTTTATGGTAGGATTTGCTGACCGGCCTCAATTTAGCCGAAGCTTTACAAACTTATTTGGAATGAGCCCAAAACAATATCAGACTCAGGACAAGGATTTATAATAATAAAGAAAAGAGAACACTGATGAAAAATAATGAAAAAAGAAAAAGGAACACTGACCCCGAGTCCTCGGGGTCGGTGTTCCCCTTTTTTTTTATTATCCCGAGTACTGCGTATCAATAAACCTTAATAATTAAGCCATTGATTGTTTATGAAGTGTGAGATTCCGTTGTCAGTTCCAAACCAGACTGAATTATCTTTATCAATAGCCAGGGTATTGACCTTATTGGCAATCAGGCCATCTTTGGTAGTGTAGTTTACCCATGTAGTACCACTTAACATGCTGACTCCCTTGTGGGTTCCGAACCACATATTGCCCGTTAAATCTTTTGCAATGGCATAAACGGTATCGCAAACAAGGCCGTCAACTCTGGAATAATACATCCAATGATTCATGTCTTTTGTGACATCGCTTGTATGAAGCGAAGCCCCTTTGTTTGTTCCATACCATTGATGTCCATCATTTACAGCAATTACCGTATTCACTGTATCACACATAAGACCACTTGCATAGGGCTCAGTTAAGGTAGTTGCTCCTGAGACGGCATCAGTGTATTTAAAACTTGTAACGCCACCACCTATTGTGGAAACATAAATAAAGCCATTGGTGGTTGTTGCAACAGCACTGATCTTATATTTTGATAGAATTTCTTCACCTTTTTTACCCGCAAACTGATCCCATTTAGTTCCCTTCAGGATTGATAACCCCTTGGGAGTTGCAATATATTTCACATTGTTCTGATCAATATTAATTGCGCTGACACTGTTGTCCAGAATTCCACCTTTCAGGACATTGTAAGTCTCAAGAGAACTAATTATACTGTCAGCGTATTCAAATGAAGTAGCTCCCAAGGGTGAACTGAGCCAAATTTCATTTTTACCCGATAAATTGTTAATAGCAAGATCAGCAATTGCTGTATTATTCAAAACCACATATCCTGTATAGGTAGTCCATCGATTTCCATTACAAATTACAATCCCTTTTTCTGTTGCAATCCATTTTACGCCATTGTTGTCAATCGCTATTTTATTGATTACCCTTGAAGGCAGACTAAATCCTTGGACAATGGGTTCTTTGTCTTTACAGCTGGTGAAGGTCACTGTTATAACTGCCAGAAACACAAGGCTAATGAGTTGATTGAATTTCATGATAATTGTTGTTAGTTAGTTTATTAAGACTGCATGTACAGTCACAAAACAAGAGAATGTTAATTATTGATGTCAAAACTAAGGATTTATTTAGAACTGAAGGCAATGATTGGCAATTGATTTTAAACAGTTTGCAAAATCATATTAAATTGTCAGAAGCACATCACGAGTACTCGGGGATGAAAAAAGGGAACACTGATGAATAATAACAAAAAAGGGAATCCCCATCGCTGATAGCTATCGGGACTGATCTTCTGATTCGTGATCCCGATTAATCGGGACGTGAAATTCGTATTTTTATATTAGTACACCAAGCTTTCCAAAGTGGTGGCAGCCAATTTATCGAAGGTATATTGCCTGATATCCTTGAATGTTTCGCGGATAGTACAAGTCTCTTCATCCTTGCAATGTTCACAGGGCTCATAGTATTTTTCAGAGGTGCATTTCAAGAGGGCAATACTACCTTCAAAAAGACGTACAATTTCCAATAGATTGATTGATTTTGGATTTTTCATCAGAAAGTAACCGCCATTTTTTCCAAGTCGGCTGCCAAGGTATCCGTTATTTTTAAGCTCAAGCAGGATAGATTCCAGAAATCGTTTGGGAATTTTTTCACTCTCAGCTATTTCATTAATCATCAAAGTCCCTTTGCCAAATTCTTTTGCCAGTCGAACCATGGCCAGCATCGAATATCTTGTCTTTTGTGTTAACATGGCTATCCTATTTTGCTGATATATTTCAATTTATCCATTTCTTTGATCTCGATGGTTTTGCCTTCCAGAGTTACAATTTTCTCATTTTGCCATTTGGACAAGGTCATGATCACATTTTCGGTGGAGCACCCTGCAAATTCGGCTATTTCTTTCCGGGTCAATGAAAGTAGAAACGTGTTATTTTGGTAAACTTCAGCAGCCAGGTACAAGATAATGTCGGCAATGCGTCCTTCTTTCTGCTTATGGGCCAGACTGATAAAATTCATGACCGATTTTTTAAACATCTCAGAGGCCACCTGGAACATCATCATGGCAAATTTTGAATTATCCATCAGCACCTCCTGGGTCACTTTGGAGTCAATCATAATTACCTCACAATCTTCAACTGCAATGAATGAAAACAGGTTGTTATCCTTGTAAAACAAGTTGGCTCCTCCCAATATCTTAGGCGCTGAAACGATGGTAAGAATCAGGTTTTTCCCCGTTTCATTCTCATAATTGAATTTCACAATCCCTTTTTCCAGGTACACAATATGGGTAGGCATTCCTCCTTGCTTGAGAATGGTTTCACCCTTTTTAAAATTTAGTTTGACAGATGTTTTCTCTAATTTATCGAAGTCCTTGGCAGAAATAAACTGCATTGAAATCCTTCTGAACCATGAATATTCATGTCTGGTCTCATTTGTCAACATACTTGAACGCTTAAATGGTTAATTAAATAATGGAGTGCAAACTATTAAAACTTTCATCATTGCATCTATAAATAATAATACAAATATACATTAAATCAATCGACAATGTATTAATTTTGTCAATTCTAATATTTCATTTAAAATCAGATTTCGGCTTTATACATTATTACAAAGAATATGAGCAAACCGGTGCATAAAATCATTATCGCAGATACCCAGTATTTGATTGTTACGGCATTGAAATCAATTTTGGATAACAACGAACGCACTATTGCCGAAGTTGTAAATTCACCAAGTGAACTCTATAAGGCTTTGGAAAATGACCCCTGCCAATTGATCATCACCGACCACTTGCTATTTGATTATGACCATCCAGACGGCCTTCAGGAATTAAAACGTAAGTTCCCGACGATCACTATTCTAATTCTGACCAACTCGGTCAGCAAACCTGAATTTACAGAACTCACGAAAATTGGAATCAGAAACATTATCTACAAAACAGCTGACCTAGATGAAATTTTAACAGCCATTGAGTTAGCTATTAAAGGCAAAAAATACTATTCGGAAGAAATTCTTGATATGATTATTGAAATGGGGGAGAGCAAGGTGAATAATGATGAACCCTCTCGTTTGACAAGTTCTGAAATTGAAATAGTTCGTTTAATCGCGGGTGGTTTAACTACCAAAGAGATTGCCAATCAGAAGAATATAAGTTTTCACACTGTCAACACTCACCGCAAGAATATCTTCCGCAAAATGGGTGTCTCAAATGCCTCTGAATTGATTATGCATGCCATTCGGGCCGGTTGGATTGATAATATTGAGTACTTTATTTAATTGTAGTTCAGAATCTAAAGGTAGGTGAGGTACGAATTGGAAATCAGTTAACCTCTTAGTTTACTGAATTCTATCCTTTCAAACTGAGGAATCGAATACTTTCATCAAACAGGTTTTAATCAATTACATCGACAACAGCACCCCAGTATTTTCCATTTCCGGAAAACGCAAGGCCGAGTCCGTTTGTTACTTTTGCCATCGTGAAGACTGTATAAAATGAGTGGTTACAAAGCACCATCCTGGTACTTAATAAGTAAAAATACGAATTAAATCCTTATTATCTGCTTATTTAGTACTTACTTATTGCTTATTATACACATTTTTAATGACTGCTTCCCGATGGCTTTCCGATTGCTTCGCATTCAATGCAACCCCAACTTCAGAGTGTAAACATATTTTCTTCCTATTCAAAAGACTACAAAAAATTTCATTAGTAATAGGAACCAAACAATTACACATAATTGAAAAGATTGACCCCGAGTACTCGGGGCATCGTTTCTACCAATGACAGAATTAGTATTGCTATTAAATAAATCTTTCAATGCATGTAATAAGTAATACGACATCAAAGATTACCCATTACTTATTTCATTATTTCGGTGTTGAGAAATAGGTAGCCATTTAAAACGATATTTTTTATAATTTTAACGGAATGAAATTATCAATAAACAGAAAATCTGATGAACGAATTTGATGACCGTGCCCGTGAATGGGACAAAGATAAAATGCATACTGAGCGCTCGGTAGCGATAGCTGCTGAACTTGAAAAGATGATACCATTAAATCACTCTATGAAAGCCCTTGAATATGGAGCGGGTACCGGTATTCTAAGCTTTCTGCTAAAAGACCGTTTTTCTGAAATTACCCTTATGGATAATTCACAGGAAATGATTAAAGTTTGTATTGAAAAGGCTGAATACCACAAAGCCAAAAACATCAACACACTCTGGTTTGATATGGAACACCAGGCTTTTGATGGCAAATTTGATATTATTTACAATCAAATGGTGTTACATCATGTAAATGACTATGCGGGCATTATTCATACTTTCTATTCATTACTTAATCCTGAAGGGTATTTGGCCATTGCTGATTTATTTCAGGAAGATGGCTCGTTTCATGGCCCCGATGCTAAAGTTCATTTAGGTTTTGATCCCCAAAAGCTTACCGTAATACTTAAAGATGCAGGGTTTAAGAATATTGATTATCAAACTTGTTTCGTAATCAAGCGTGAATCGGGTGCATCGTATCCGGTATTTTTATTGGTAGGTAATAAATAAGTCAAACCACTCCTATAAATATTCAGGACAAGCAATCTGTCAATTCTATTAACTATGTGAGATCGCTTCGTGCCTCGCAATGACGGCAATGCGTTGATCGTCACGTCATTGAGAGGAACGAAGCAATCCCACATTAAGGGTGCAAATACATTTAATTCATATTCAACAGTTTACCCCGAGTACTCGGGGTCATTGGTAGGCACGAAGCAATCCCACATTATGAACGTAAATGCCTCATCAACAGATCAGCTTGTCAAAATCTTCTTCATCGAGTTTCGTTCCTTGTCGGTGAGCGATTCCATTTCTTCAAGCGCATGTTGAATCTTGGTTTTAAAGTTCCAGCAAGTCATTTGTCTAAGTGAAAGACGGCGGCCAAATTCGTAGGTTGATATATCCTCCTTCCCTTTGCAAACCTGATAGGCAATATAAAATGCCTTGCTGATTGGAAATTTAACTCCATGAAAAATGGTTCCATTAGTTGCAGTTTCTTTGGCTTTACACTTGGTACAGCGTCGTGAGAATGGCTCTTTTCCCGCACAAAAGTTGGTATTTCCACATTTTTTGCACACAAACCCATTGTCCCATTTTAAACCCGACAGAAATTCAAGGCATTTCTCATCGCTTTGGAACATCTCCTCAAGCTGTTCCGGACTTAGACTATTGCTGAATATTTCACCCATTATTAATTTTCCTGGTGCAAATTTAAAATAAATTAGTGACACTAAAAAGATTTAAGTGTCACTAATGCGATTTGTTATTTTCTTTTATTATTTTTGCAAGCAAACATATTAGACTAAATGCCATGGAAAATAATTGTGAAGTTAATAAAAGACCAAGAGCAATCAAGCAACTATTAAAATCATGGTCATTCTGGAGACCATTTTTATCGATTACTATCGGAGCTATCGCCGGATTTTCATATTATTACTTTGTCGGATGTACTACCGGAACTTGTGCGATAACAAGCAGTCCTTACGTGAGTACATTCTGGGGTGGAATGATGGGATTTTTTGTCGTGAACAGTCCTTGTAGCAGAGGTAGATGCTGAATAAAATTTACTATTAAAAAAATTTACTATTTCCAATTTCCAATTTCGCAAATCACATAGAATCAGCATCTTGCAAGAAAGTTAAAACGACATTATAGCTATCTAATCACTTAAATGCAATTGGATCATAAAATTAAGCAATGAAAAAAGTTATTAATTCAATATCTATAAGTTTAGTTTTATTACTAAGCAATTACAATGCTGGTATTTGCTTTTTTAATATTATTGAATTTGTAACTGATATTGTGTTAGTTATACTTTTTTTTAAAAGAAATTACTTTTCATTTGCTTTTTTTGAACAAGAAAATACGTCCTGTTTTTATCTTCGCCTTCTTTCCCTAATTTACCATGATTTGCCATCCGGTAAATGTTCCTGTATTTTTCTATATTCAACTATAGGCACAATCTAATAGGCTAGCATTTTCAATCAACCTTAATGGTCCATTTAATTCCCTTAAGTCGTTCTTTTATTCGAACCAACGTTGTATAAACTTCTTTTTCGCCCGGCAATATTCCATACACCAGATTTTTGAAAGCACCATTGTAGATGGGTGTTAACTGACTCCACACCGAATCAAGATCAGCAAATATCCTTGCTTTAGATGGCGGTTGGATTAACCATTGGTTGTTGTTTTTAAAACTTATCACATCATCATTGGCCACTTTTATCAATAGATCCTCAAAGGCTGAAGATTCAAAAAAGGTTGAAAGTTCTGCCTCCTGCAATAATTGATGAAGGTCGTACATATGACGAATCTTTTTCTTTAATTCTCCAATGGGGTCGTCAGAATAAGAGAAACGCACCAGGCTCATTATTTTTTCACAAAGCGTTCTTATTGGCTCTAAAACCAATACATCAAAAGGCAATAGGCCGTAATCTTCAGCCATTGACACTTGACCTGTATTCTTCAGCATTTCATATATAAAAGAACTAACTTGTCTTTTAGTATATGGTTCATGATAACCTAACCATGAAGCTTCAATTATTACCACATCTTTTATCTGCCCATAATTTCCTTCAAACTCTTTGGAATAAGTATGTGCAGTTTTCCTGATCATCCCTTTTTTATTGGTGACACCTACAATCTCAATCTCCGGTAATACTGGTATTAGCAGTTGTGATATTTGCTTTAATTTAGCTTTTAATTTATTCCCTGTATCATTTTGATTTCGCAGCACCACTAAATCAATGTCTTCTGAAAATCTTTTGATAAATGAAAAACATTTTAATAAAGATGTCCCTCCTTTAAAAATTATTTCATTCGACAGTTGACTTGTGAATATCCGGTGAAGTGCAAGTGTTACCCAATAATCTTTTTCAATATAAATTTCGGGTAAATTCATTCTTTGTGCTGTTAATTTTATAGCAGCTCTAAATAATGTTATGTCTTTATGCAAAATCATTGAATGTTCCAGTTTGAAATTGATTTTAAATAACTAGACTTTATCCCAAGCTTGAAATGAGAGAGTGGATTAAGTTTTTCCTTAAGTTTTTCAATTCCTTTTGTTCTGTTTAATTGTTCCAAAATGGCTCCTAACAATGCTCTTACTCTTGGTGGGTAGACCAATGCATATTTGATCATTTCCTCAATTTCTTCATTCGTTAATTGTCCGATTCGATAGCAAAAAATAGATATCGATGATTTAATATCCCCATCTGGAATAATTTTAAGATCCTTCATCGCATCCAAAAAACCTAATAATTGATAGTTGGCATCGTCCACATCTGCATAACTCTTTACTGGAGAAGCATTTAATGCACCAGTATTTATCTTAATGCGTTTTGATCTGCTGGCAATTTTAATACCACTGGTCAACTGAGTAGTTAACCCTAATTGATTGTACAAATAGCTGCCGGTAACGTAAGCAATGCGTTTCCCACCTTCAAACAAATAAGGTTTCATGATCTCCTGCTCGGAGGGTTTTAATTCACCAAATGGGCTTATTTCAGGTTTATAGAAGACGCCCTTTGATATTTTTTTTAGAATTCCTTTTTTTTGCAAACGTTCCAATACTTTAGCTGCCGCAAGATAATCTTCTTTGGTAATGGACAGCTGTTCATACCCAAAGGTATCACCTTCGGGTATGTTAACTATTTGCTGAGCAATTTTTTCAGATACTTTCATCTGTTTATAAATTGTTTTTTAATTGTCAGATGGAACTCGCCAATAATAATTCCTTTGTGTCCCGATGAATCGGGATGGCTCGTTTCATGATACTACAAATATAATCCATTTGTTTGACATGTCAAGTTTTCGGCGCAATAAACTTGACATATTTAGAAATAAATTCCTGCGATTTAGTCAATTCCCATACAATTGTAACCACTTAGGATTGAAAAGCATTACACGGATTATAGCGGATTACACGGATTGCCTCTTATTAATTCGAATTAACCAACTGATAACCAACCTTATTTCTTCTTTTATTGATAATAATCGAGGCAAAATGTCTAAACCGCAAATCCCGAGTATTTGGGACCAGATTTAAATGATCCCCAGTACTCCGGATCATTTATACCTCCATCAATTTATTCACTCCCTGGTATTCAAGATCCATAGTTCAGACTGTTAAGTGGTTCATTCAATTCACTGTGGTTCAGTCAATCATCCTTAATAATTAAAATGAGGTTTCCCGAGTACTCGGGACGGTTCAGACATTTTGCCTAACTTATTATCAATAAAAACAAAAATACAGTTAATTCAGCACTTTACAACGCCTCCTACTCCATCAGAAGAACATCATATAAATTCAAATCTATTATAGTGCCAATTTACGAGGGAACCGGATTATTTGTTTGATTGATAACAATAGGTCTTGAAAGTCTGTCATTGGCATTATGGCATTTTGGTAGTTTCCCAGAAATACTAAATCCTGCCTGTCCCGATCCTTCGGGAAGATCAAGGGACAGCAGGTTGCTCCTCATTTATTTTGCCTAATCCAATGTGACCCCGAGTCCTCGGAGACACAACACCAGTGCCTGAACCGGATTGAATAAAAATAGTTACAACCACAATTGGCAGTATTGTTGGTATTGCAGTAAACTTATGGATTGTAATAATAAATGCTATTCAAATATCATTCCAGCATCTTCAGCTGAATTATATATTTTAATTAATCTTTTTGCTTGCGCTGGAGTCAACAAATTGCTATTCCGTATAATTCCAGCCATGGATTTAATAAACAGTATATCACCAATACTTAACACCTTTTCATTTTCTACTTTTTTATATACATTCATCCAATAAGTATATCCCAAAGTAAATATTTCAACAGCAGCATCGATATCATTATTGAATTTCCTTTCTTTTTTTGCCACTCTTGCATCATGTCTTGTTTCTGAAATATCTCTCAAATCAGAATAAAATGCTTCTGAAAGTTCATAAGGCATTTCTTTATAATTATTCCACGTATCCTTGCGTCTTGCATATTCACGAACAATGTATCCTTCAGAATCATTTAAAAAATTATGAGTAATAAGAGAGGCTATTTCCACCTCGTGCAAAAATGATGAATACAAAGACTGAGTTTTCCAGATCAAATCAAAATCAATAGATTTTTTGGCTGGAATTGAATTTAATATTTTAGAAATTGTATAGGGAACAATTTGTGCCCTGTTCCCTCCTTTGGGATACCATGGTTGTTTAAATACAAGCTTTTCAACAGTATTATAAATAATAATGGATCCGACTGATTTTTTAAAATAAAGGTCATTAATCTCTTCCAGAGAATTTTCACACATACCATCAATAGCAGGAGCAATATAGTTCATCATTTTTGAAGAAATATCACATGCCAAGTTTGGATGGCCTTCCATAATAATCATGCACTTTGCCAATTGCTCTTTTTTTATCACCTGACTTTTAGGAAATTTCATGACAAATTTCTCCCTTTGAGACTGGTTTAACTTCATTTGCTCTTGTTCCCATTTGCCTCTTGATCGTTCATAAAACCAAACTGTTTGATATACATTACCATTAACCGGTGGAGCATAATTTTTTGCAGATTGAGAAAGGTTCTCCATGAGGATATGAAACTTATGATTGGAAAAGAAATCAGCAGGAGTAACCTTCGTTTGACTGTTGGCACACTCTGATATCTTTTGAATCATTTCATTATACTGTCTATCCTTCTCTATTTCATCATTCTCTTTATTGTTTTTAAGAACGGTCAATTTCATTGGAACGAATATATTCTCCAATAATTCATTGTCTTTCTTTACTACTGCACTTGCCATTGAAGCAGTGGTCTGACCACCATTAATTATTTGTAATCCACGGAGTGATATAATCTTAGATTTGTCAGGAGATAAAACAATTGATTCTGCAATGGTAGCAATACCATTGTTGAATGTAAAGAATTTTTTGGGATATGAAATTATCGTCTTTCTTATGCCTTTATTTACAGCGTTTTTTAAACTTAAAAATGCTCTAACATTTCCTTGTAATAAACGACTTCCATGTTTTAGATAAATGTCAGATAAAAACTTTCCGGGAACAATTGCCAGAAATGCATCATATTCATCGCAATCTGTCATATTGGCTTTCAAACATTGAATTCCATCAACACCATAATCTGAAACATTTATTTCAATAGCCTCACTGTTTGATGAATTGAATAAGTCAAAGAAACGTTCCAGATACCATAAATTGAGTTCAACAGGACGACCAAATAAATTAGGCTTTTGAATGGATTTTACTCTTCCACTAAGTACAGAATTGGTAATTATGAAGAACTTGAATTTAATGACGGAAGATTCAAAGGTGCTTTTCCCTATTAATTTTTTAATTTGTCTTGCAATATCTATAGTTGGATCCGAATCATCACAATAATCTGAAATATTACCTTCATATACTTCTTCAATAAAATATTGCATTCTTGAATATAAGGAATCAATTTGTGTATTTGTAAGAGTAGCAAGATTCTCGGAATTATTAAAATCACTGATTAAAAGACAAATTGAACCATCAGCTTCATCAAATGAAAATGCATTAAATTGCATTTGACGGTTTCTTCTTCCTTTGCTTCCAAAATAGTGAATTAATGGATCTGGAAACTCTTCATTCTCTTCTAAAAGTGATACACTCTTTTGAATAAACTCTTCATTTGGATCAGTACTATTCAATGCTGCATCAGAGCGAATCTGTTCCAAAAATTCTTTTCTGTATTCCTCGATATTCATAATTTTATTCTTCTATTACGTAATTATTTAAAATAGCTAAAGATAAATCATATTGAACTCTCAAAATTGCCTCATTTACATCCTCTCTTGTAAGTTTAGGAAAGGAATTGTTTACTAAGTATCGTGTCATTGAAATAAGAGCATAAACATATTCGTCATAATTCTCATCAAAAGTAAAGCCTTGTGACAAGACCGAGGATAAAAACATATCTTTTTGGGAATCAAGCTCTAATGAGTTTAATATATTCAAAGTTAACGAATTTATCTTAATACCATCATATGAAGGACTCATTTTTTCAAGAGAAAAAACGACAAGTTCTCCGTCATTTATACTTTGAAGCTGTTCAAGTGATGAAATCTTTACTGAATCCTTACCGGAATGCATTGTCTTGATTTCATACCACTTATCATTATACGAAAAGTCCTTATGCGTCAATTCCTGACCACTCCAACTTCTTAAAGCTTCACCTTTACCATATTTTTCAAATAAGTAATCCCGTAAAAAAAGAAGTTCACCAATTAATCCCATTATTTCCGATTCTGTCAACAGTTTTTTGGGAGCCCCAAACATCTTTTTCCAGGAAAAATATCGGTCAAGAATGATTTTATATGCATTCCTCTTGTCTGTAATAATTCGTGTGGTTTCAATGATATCTTCACAAAAAGTATAAAACAATTCTTTGTTTTCGCTATAGGTCAATGAAAACTGAAGAGTATTGAAATCTTCATTATGATACTGATTAACGTCAATACCAGCAACTGATTTTATTTTTGATTCAGGGTTAAAGCGTCCTCTATATTTAATGGCATATCTACCATGTTCGTCAAGACCAACATATAAATCAATAATGTGTAAGGGACTTATTCTTGTGAAAATATTAGTACCTAAAATATTACGGAATCTTTCTTTAACGTTTTCCATATCATTCTTCAATTGTTTCAGCTAGGTTTTCTTCAATTTCCTGCCTATTGTAAATAATATTAACCTTGTATTTATGGTATTTTGCTGCATAAGAGTGTTTACTTATTGGAAACCCAATTGAAAATCCCATAGCAGGCCTATCGTTTAAACTCTTTATAAATGCTTGTTCTTCGGTGGAAGTTTCTTCGCTTGTAAGTTTTATAAAATAAATCATCAATAAGGGATTTCTATTTTCTATGTACTTAAACCAAACTTCTTGATTTATAGTACTACTAATGCCATTCCACAATTTGTTATCTATTGCTTTGCTTTTTGCAATTTCAATTTGTTGTTTTGAAAGTCCATTTCTGGCATCAGTAGGGCTACCCAACCTTGCACTTCTTCCACTAATATTTATTCTGTTTTTCACCATATCAAAACTTCGTTTGACAGGATTAATTGATATTCCCGGAGCTGTTTCATATAGTTCATCACCTCGTTCACCTTCTATTAAAACCACATCCCAATTAGTAAGGATCTGGTCATCGCAATTCTCAAGGAAATCAATTATTTGCTTTGTATCAAAATGAACGTTGTGTATCGAAATAGATAATTTTTTCAGAAAACTGAGAATATAATCTGAAGGTATATTATATTGGTAATACATATCCTTGGCATTCTCTTCTTTTTTGAATTGATAGTTCTCTGCGGTTAGTTTGTTTAGGAACTGTTTTGATAGTTCGAGATTCCTGAGATTTTTTTTAAGGTCAGCGTCTAGGTAAGGAGTATCAAATACTTTTCCCCAATAACTGATCTGTTCAATATGATCCAAAGCATTTCTCATTTTATTGCTAGCAGTAATCTTTAATTCATCACTATCATTTCTAACTTTTAATCCAAAATCTTCAGGAGTTAGTCTTGCTTCTCGCATTCGACCAATATCTTTTTTAAGATCTTCTGTATTTTCAGCTATTTCATTATACCAATCAGCAGACTTTTTACTAGTCCAGATTCTAAACAGGTCTTCATAATTTTTCCTATAGCCAAACCACCTTCCCATTTGCATGAGCACATCAAACGTAGAAGTATTTCGATAAAAATAGCTAACGAGTAACCCCTCTAGTGTAAGACCACGCGATAGAGCAAGACCACCTATAGCAATAGCCCTTAAATGGGGGTTATTTTCATAGTCGAGTTTTCCAGTATCTTTTCCACTGTTTATGACCAATACTACAATTTTATCAATAGCCTTTAAAAGATTTGCTTTTTTAATTACATCCTTCCAATCAATTTCAACATCTGAATAATATTGTTCCCAACAATTTTTAAAATCAATGTATAATTTCAGGTTTTTATTTTTCTCTGTATCAGCTGAAAAGTTAGTATTGATTTCACCATATACATCATTAAACAAGATTTCCAACTTGTTTTTTATATGTTTCTGAACTTTTACAAATCTTGATATATTCACCATCATTGTGCGTGGCTCTAAGGAATCTCCTCTTAAATCACGAGCAACATTGGCTAATAAAAAACAATAAACTGAAGTTGTTAAACTTTTTGGTAATGTACCTTCCCATCCTTTTTGGTGTTTATAATGGAAGTTGTTGTCAAAATCAAATTCTTCCCTAACCTGAGGTTCTTCAATATCCCGAATCCAGACAAGGGCATCTTTATGCTTGGCATTCTTTCCAAAAATCTGAGAAGGACCTATATAATTTGAAGGTGCTTGTAATACATAAATAAAATTTTTTGGGAAGAGATCATCATTGAGCATAGCTTCTTTTGTATCCGGATTTATAAATACATTGGCATATGGAGTTGCAGTAAAACCTACATAAGTTGTTTGTGTGAATACATGTGCCAGCTTACGTATTATTTCATTGGTTTTTGTTGGATCATCTTCATCCTTATTCGTATTTATAGAGGCATTGTCTGCTTCATCATCGATAAGGAGCATAGGATAATGAATTTTCTTATCTGTATGATCGACATTTAATTCGTATAGCCAATTATAAAGTTTATCCAACACCTTTGTATTCTTTTTTACGATAAACATAACCAATTGATGACTCGCAAGAGAAGTAGTTATTTGGTCCTTACTTCCAATAAAGTCATATTCCATGGATGTCATAGCAGTGACCTTAATCGGTTTATTATCCTTGCCAACACCAACTCTTTTAATAATCCTTGGTTGGTTTCTATCTCTTAATCCGGTTATACTTATTCCGATAATCCCTGATTCAATTCTCTTTTGTGTTTGCGATCTTAAGGTTTCAGTAATACCTGTGAGTAAAATGATTATTTTGTATCCCGCATCAGCTGCTTTGCTGATTAATCCAGTATATGTAGAAGTTTTACCTGACTGTACATCTCCAATGACAAGACCACGTCTGAAAAATGGAGCTGTACTCCCTGGATCTCCCAGATAATTCATTAAATCCTTCAAAGTGCTGTTATCCATGTTATTTACGATATTGATATTCAGTTTTACTTCCCTGATTAAGTAATCCCTATATCTTTCCCAGAAGAATTCTTTGTAACCAACTTCCTCACATTTAGTTGAATACCAATCCCGATGCTCGTAATAATCATCAACTATACTGGTACCCTCTTTTTGCTGGATATAACATTTATACTCAAATTCTTTTTTTATTCTTTGATAATCCTCATCGCTACATTCTATAGATGCTGTCTTTAAGCCTTTTTTTATAATTACATCCACATTTTCTTCAGGAATAGCATATATATCTATTCCATTAATTTCCGCAGTATCTTGAATAATCCTAACAATAGTCTCAATTTGACCGATAGTAAAAATCATAATTCAAAGTATTTATACATATTGGGTTTAATTTCAGGATGCTTACAAAATGGCTCAGATTTAAACAATAGGTCAATAGATTGCTTTATAGTGTGTAATTCCAATTCTAGCATATGTTTGACCCATATTATACCTTTATTTTCAATATCTATCAATCGATCAGTATCGTCAATTTCGTCAACAATATCCTGAGAAATATCAATGTATATTTGTTGATAAGGAATACTTCTTTCGATTTCTTCCAGCACCATTTCAAAACGACTCATGGCCTCATCATCTACATTTTCTTTCAATAGTCCAAATATGCGACTCTCCCGATTGATCGAATACATGTATTTTTTCTCACGTCCTTCAATACGATTCCATATATAATCCAGATCGTCACTAATCTTATTTATCCTACCTCGGTGATTTTGTATTTTAACAGAAAAGTCCATTGTTTCTCTTACCGCTTTGGTAAGACTATTTTTTATTGATTTAGGGATCGAGGCATTCTGTTTTTTTATATCAATATTCCAAATATCATCCAATGAATTAGGAATATCAACTTTGATACGTGCGTTTTTAGTAAGTTCATTTCTTGGTAATCCAAACCATGTTCCCCATATTATTAACCTTCGATTTCGATAAATATAGAACCCTTGCTTTGTTCGCAGGTTTATAATACCTCCTAAAGAATCCAAATCTTCTTTTGATAAATCTTTTTGATATGGAAGGACATATGGTTGCACTGATACAAATCGTTCAACACCTTGAGTGTCTTTGATTGCAAGTTTGAATTGTTGACGAATGTTAGTTTTGTTATGTTTTTCCAAGAATGGATCAAGACCTTTAAGTTTAAGGCTATTGACCCGTATATTTAATTTCCTTTCCTTCTCATTATTTAGATACCTGTGAAAAATTAACGATAAATAACTAATAATCTTTATTTTATATTCCTTTAATGAAGAAAATACATCTCCGGATGACTTTTCTAAGATGTCAAAGTTTTCCCAAATAACTAAAGTGCCTGAATTCTTCTCCTTCAAATCTTCAATACCAGATAACTGCGAAATTTCTTTTTTATTTAATTCAACAACCAACCAATCTTTCTTTTCAAGAATTAGATCATAATCCCATTGATATGATGAGGTGATTTTATTTTGTTTACTAACAACAGTTAATTTTTTACATTGAGAAAGTGAAGCAGCTTTCATTCCCAAACCAAAACGTCCTAAATCATTCTCATTTCTATGTTCTTCGCAAGAGTTACTTCCATATCTCATTGCAAGAAACAATGTCTTTTTATCCATTCCAATTCCATCATCAATAATTGAAACAGCGCAATCGAGCGGATTTAAAGGAAAGTTAATCTTAATATTTTTGGCGTTGGCACTAATACTATTATCAATAATATCAGCAATGGCGGATTCAAAGGTATATCCCATAGAACGCATCGCTCCCATGAGGAAATCAGCTTTTGGTATGTTAGGTTTATATATGGCCATTGTTATAAATGTAAATAAAAATGTAAATTGGACCTAATGGCACGAAAAGTTTTAATTATAGTTAAGACTTCAGAAATCGCTACGGTGATTTGAAATGTTATGAGTCAAAAATTCTCAATAATCTCATATAGAGATAAAAATGTTTTCTTTAGAAATAAATAATTAAATCATTCTAATAAGGTAAGAAGCAAATTTTCTCTATCCCATATATACTTTTGATTTTTAAGTTTATGGCGAATTGCTGATTTAAGTGAAACTATGTAATTGCCATATATTTTTTCATCATTACAGTTATTTGTTGGTTGAACATTAAAATGGAAGTCCGTTGCTTGTACCAATGCATGTAAAAGGGGCTTTTGACCTTTTAATATTATTTCCTCATCTTCTATCGAACTATTAGCATATTCGTTGCCTATAATGAAATTTGTAAATGTTGTAACTATAGTTACATAGTATTTAGCTAAGAGACTATATAATGCAGGCCATACCATATCACTTTCTTGTAATTTTTGGAATTGAAGAGAAACGTTATGTAATCCATCAAGTAGAATCCCAGTAAATGGTTCACCTTCAAGAATAGCTTCATCGAGTTTTCGAAGAATTCGACTAATAAAATCTTCAGGTGTTAAATAACCTGAATAGAAATAAATGCACTCTATTTTGGAAGCGAATACATCTTCATTTTGAATAGCATTTCTTTTATTAATTCTTTTCTTAAGTTCAATATAATAACTTTCTGGATATAACAATGAAATAACCAAAACTTTTCTTCGATAATTAGCCAAATAATAATCATTCTTCGATTTTTCACTTAGAGAACAAATCGGAGATAATAAAACGCTTAATGCTAAGCCTGCTTTACCAGTGCTACCATATCCATGAAATAATATCTGGGAAGTTTCCCAAATGAATAATTTATCTGATTTTTTTACATTTTTCTTATCAAAGCCTTCGTTAAAAAAATTGATATAGTATTGAACTGAAGGCGTTGGTTTTAGTATTTTTTCCTTTTTATCTATCTGTGAAGGTAATTGTGGGGCAATCCTAAATCCATTGTCGCCAGATAGATGGAAAACATGCGAGCCTGGTCTGGATGATTGATGTCTAGTTTTTGTAAGTTGAATAATTCGAGTAGGTTTTTCTTTTTGAGACTCAATGCCAATATGTTTTAAATGGATAACAGAATCCACCATGTAATCAATATCGTTGTGAAATTTTTCGTTATTAGAAGATATTAATATTATTACAGCATTAAGCTTTTTGCACTTTTCAATAAACTTTTCTAAGTTTGCATTTTCTTCATTTATTAAAACTCGAATACTATCTATTACAATAATCAAAGGGCATATTGCTGGTAAAGCTTTATTGCTTTCTGCTTTCTTTATTGACAATTTTGCTGCTATCCGATCAATATATTCCGATTCAAAATAATTTAATTTATTAATATTCCCAATAGATATTTTCTCGGCTAAAAACCATGAATCAACTTCAGAATCAAAAATGGAAAGCTTTTTTAAATAAAAAGGAATTATGGAGTATAGTCTATTTTTCAAGTCTTTAGGATTTTCTTCAAAAGACATATAATAAGAAAATGTATTAAATGGTGACAATGCCGCACATAATGCGAGTACAAATGAAGTTTTTCCGCTTCCTGGCTCACCACTAATCCTTATAACAAGATTTGAATTTGAATCAGTTTTTATTCCTCCCTGAAAAATTATTTCGGCTCCTCGAATTGGAATTGGAATACCAGCTAATTCATTCATAAGAGTTTCGGATTCTGGTAATTCTTCCATATTCGAGTATTTATGAAATTCAAACGATTTCTTTATTACCGAAATTCCCGTTAAGCTCTTGTTTTTCAGATATTCTAGTGCGAGATCTATTTGTCTTATTTTTTCCTTGAAAATAATATTTTCATTAGTTTTGTTTGTCTTATTTTGAGTTTTTTCCAATAAATTTGATTCTTTGCCAAACCGAAAAAAGAAAACTTTTTTCATTGCAAGGAATTGAGCAAGCATATGTTGACTCGATATTGTTTCAGCCTTTGGAATATTATTTGATTGTTTTGTATAACTATAAAAGGTATCTAAATAATTATTAATGTCTCCTACGTTAAAAGATCTATAATCTTTGGGAAGTAATGGATGTTCTGGGAAAACCTTTAATGATTCAAAGAGTAAAGTTCGACAAAACATCAAAGAATAGGCAGCCGATTGTGGTTCACTTGGCACAATAAGCATTTGATATAAGATTGATAATGGCGAAGGTAACCCAAATCCTTTCATAGATTTTGATTCTTCAACAATCTCATAATAAGATTTTAATACTATTTTCGATAGCCTTGATTCAAAATTTTCTTTACTTTTGTTTCCAATAGAAAAATGAGGATTTATTCCTCTCACATTTTCAGAATGATTGAAAAAATCTTTAAAACATTGTGTCAAATCATTGTTTCGAGATTTAATTTCCTCAAGAGAGATCTCATTAGGTTCTTCCTTATTAGCATTATGGATAAGTTGTTTTTTTTCAAATTCAACTAACAAAAATAATGCATCAAAAATACAATTTAAAAGTACTTTTCCTAAATTGTGATAAGGAACCGTTGCTGGATTACTTTCAGTTATATCCATATTACATTAATGTTTCTTGATAAAATGATAATTTTTTGAATCGTACCTCTGCTGAAATAGACATACCTATTTTTATTTGAAGATTCGTTGCCCAACTATCAAGACTCGCTCTTGATTTTGAGTCAATAATATTAGAATGCCAATCAATAAAAGCATTCCTAAGTTCATCTTTACCATATCGTTTAAGAAAAGTAGGAATCCTAACTATAAGATTTCTAATTGAATTTACCTCATTAATATGTGCAGTTATTTCTTTAATAGCTAAGCTAAAACTATAATGAGATATACAATCAATCCAAATCCACGGAGCTTTCTCACGTATTCCTGATTCATCCAATAAAGATTGGATTGAAAATGTGTCAGGCTTTCTCTCAATTAAAAACCTTATTAATAAACCTTTACGTAAACAAACTTCAGTTGCGTTTGATAAAATATTAGTTTTCAAGAAAGCTTGTATTTTAACAAACACAATATCTGACCTAAATCCCGCATAATATATAAATGATAGGTAAGTAGATAACTCTTCCGAGTTAAATTCATTAAAGTCAATATTGTAAAATAGTTTTTCAATATTTTTTTTGGTCGATAGGCATTTTTCCAGTTTAATAGACTCTGCCAATTCAAATAATGGTTTTAATCCGTCTCTGTTAACTGGAGCAGTTTTATCATCTTTAATTAATTTAATAAAATCGATTTCCACCTTCATAGTTTTATTAATTGTGAGATAATGTCTTTATATAATATAGGTTCATGAATATATTCTTCAAACCCAAATTCCCCATATTTTATTATTCCTTCATTATGCACTTTTGTTTTTCCACCTATACGCCAAACTGGCATATATCCAGCGTCAAATGAAGTTGGTTTTCTTACTACAATATTATTTGGAATAGAGAAAGAAAAAGTCATTCTTGGTATTTTGTCGTAATCAATTGCTGTCCTCATAGGACCAGGTAATCCTAAAATGCACGGCAGATCTTTGATTTCATAACCTTTAAATACATCTTCATCAAAAAAACCATCAAAAGTCCACATGGGATACTCTTGAATCTTAAAATCTGCAATACCAATATCATTAATATAATCAAGAAATATTTTTTGTGGAGTGCTACTAATTGCTTGAGGTTCAATCATAAAATATTCAATAAAAGCTTCATCGTCAATATCTGAGCTTGGTACGACTAATTTACTTAATGCAGCCTTTAGACTTCTCATAAATCCTGATATACTTGAGACTCGCCCTAAATTTTTTCCATAAATAGAAAGGTCTACAACTTTTCCTTTCAACAAGTATAATTTATCTGATAAGTCTTTATTTATGGGGTTATCAAAAAAATCGTCAAAATAATTCATAATACTTGAATTGCCATCATGACACATTAAATATGAAAATAATTCAATCTTCATGGATTCAGTAATAAAAGTCTCATCGTCTTCTATTATGTTGTCTATGACTTGACTGTATTCGGTAGATAGAATGTCTTGACAACATTTACAGTTTAGATATTCATCAAATTTACTCATAGCTAAAATATTATAAAAGATGTCTCATTAAATTAGCAATTTTATAAGCCATTAATGGAGGAACTGCATTTCCAATTTGTTTGAATGCTGCTGTTCTGTTTTGCCCTTCTTTTACTCCTTCAAAATAATAATTATCGGGAAATGATTGAAGGCGTGCTGCCTCCCGCACTGAAATTGAGCGATTCTGTTCAATATCTGGATGGATATAATAGTGACCATCTTTTGCGATATGAGCAACAACAGTTTGTGAATATGCTAGATCCTGCGCAACAACCTTAAAGCGATCAAAGAAAGAGTGGCGGTTTTTATGTGTTTTTAAAACCTCAGGGAGGTCATTGTAATCAAGGCGCATTCCTTTATTATTCCATTTATTTACAGCAATCTTGTATATTTTTTTATCCTGATCAGTATGTGGCCTTGCAACGTGTTGTGTTAATATATCTATTCCATTTCTGATAGAATTCTGTTTCAGGTATTCATTGGTTTCAGTTCCATACTTTACAAATTTATCTACGCCTTCCCCAGCTCTGATTATCGGTAAGTCCTTAAAAATGCTATCAACTTTAAAATCTGAATGAATTCGGATAGATTCTAAATCCGGTAAATTCGGATTGATATCTTCTCTCCATCCAAGAATAATAACACGTCTGCGATTTTGCAATACACCAAAATTATTTGCAGCAACTGTATACAACTTCATTTTATATCCTTTTTCTAAAAAAAGAGTTTTCATCTTTTCGAGATAAGTGCCTTCTTTCGCTGATTTTAATCCAAGTACATTCTCAAATACAAATAATTTAGGTTTATATTTCTCAAGATAACTTGCATATTGAATATAGAGATGATTGCGTGGATCACTTTCCATTCCATCTGCAGATCTTGCTCTTCCAACCAATGAATATGCCTGACAAGGTGGACCACCGATGATAAGATCCACTTCCTTTCCGTTTAGTTGTTGGGAGATTAAGTTAAAGATCGTTTCGTTATTTTCAGGTCCAATGGGGAGATTAATAACGCTATTGAGTAATTCGTCTGGAACTTGTTGGTATAATTCGTCTCTTTTAATTTCCCCTTTTAAATAGAAATTATATATTTCAGGCTTGTTCGTTGTATTCAGATAATGAAAAGCTATTCTGGTTTTTAGTGTATTGCATGCTGCCTTATCCATCTCCACATGTGCAATTGGGCTAAACCCTGCATTTAGAAATCCTTCAGATAAACCGCCAGCACCAGAAAAAAGATCTATATAATTCATATTATTTGTAATCAAATCCTTTGAAGAATTCTTCAAATGTTGTTTCTAAGGCATCAATAATTTTCTCGATATTTTGGATGGAAATATTTCTTTTCCCATTTTCAACGCTGGTCATATAGGTTCTATCCAATTCAGATCTTAGAGCCAGCTGCTCTTGAGATATGCCCATTTTTGTGCGTAACTCTCTGATCCTTTGACCTATTCTTTGCTTAATATTCATGCTGTTAAATTTATCTTTATGTCGAATATGTGTCAACGGACTATGAGTCACATTGAGAATTATAATGAGATTATATTTAAAGAAATCTACGGACTATAAATAACACTTAAAATGTTGCTTTACAGTCTAAATATTTTATGTCAGAAGGGAGTTCTTTGAAGGATCAAATATTTCTTATAGTATGTTAATTTATAATGGCTTTATCGTCTTTTGAAGTTCTGATAAAAGTGTTCGAAGTGTATCCTGAAGTTTCTCATTTTTTAATTCACATTCCCAAATCACAATCACTTTCCAGCCCAACACCTGGAGTTTTATTTCAGCTTCCTTGTCGCGAAGCCAAGTGCCTTTGATCTTTTGAAGCCACCATTCTGTACGTGTTTTCGGTAGAACAAAATAGGGACAGCCTTTGTGTCCATGCCAAAAGCAGCCGTTCACAAAAATGACGGTTTTGTATTTGGGTAATACAATATCTGGTTTGCCCGGTAGGTTTTTTACATGAAGTCGGTATCTAAAGCCTTTTGAAAAAAGAAATTTTCTGACCAGCATCTCAGGCTTTGTATTTTTGCCCTTGATCTGGCTCATATTGTAACTTCGGGTCTGCTTGTCGTGTACATCCGTCATATTTTTCCCCTTCATTTATCTTCACACACCCAAACATTCTGTTCTATCAGATAGATAATATTTCAAGTTGAGTCTTGAAAAGCAAAGAATAATAGTCCCGTTTCAATTGGGGATCGTCATATTTATGATCAAATATTTCCGTTTCGTCTAATCGGGAAGTAAATTCCTTGCCTTCCCGGTTTGTAAATACAAGGGAGGTACTAACCCCATCCTTATTGATTTCGCAGGTTCGCGGAAATCGATTTTCTGAATTTACCAAAAGATACTTTTTCATCATTTAATTTTTAAAATGAAACCTGGTTATGCGATTATATTCATAGAAATGGTTTGATTGCTTTCAACTCTCGGCGAAGATCTAAACCAGCCAATGCCAACCTTTGTTTATCCGTAGTTAAAGAGATTAACCATCAATATTAATTGTATTTTGTGTAAAAGTATCAATGAACTCCATCATCTCCCATGATTTCTTCAATGCCTCTTCTTTTGTATTTGCATTTGTAGTATAAGCCCCATCTTCATACCCTATGATAGTAAAATCTCCTTTCAGCTGGCTAAAACTAATATCATAGGGGAGTTCCAATTGCTCACTGAAATTTACATTTACAGCAAAGCTCTGATTAATATTTTCGAAAATGAAGTTATTGTCCCATTCTTCAACCAAAATCCAGTTTACAGGTAATGATTCCATTGTTTTTAAGTTTTAAAAATAATAACCTAAAGTTAAACATTTCAAAGTTAAATTGTGTTCAATTACATAGTTAATCTCTCTAAATTTGTAATTGAAAAAAACTTTAATCATGAAAACACTGGACCTTTCACTACCCGTAATATTGAAAAATCCTCAGCCAGGCGAAGAAAACCTAATCTATAAAGTCACAAACTATAATAAAAACACCAATAGATGTTACATTGAACTTATAACACCATTGCCTGGTCTAAATATGAATATAGCCCCCCAGGAACTGGTATCAATTACTGAGATTGAAAATCCAGATGATAAAACAATAAATAGGGAATAATATTTTGAAATTCTAAAAACGATGCTGGTGCAGAGTGTGCAATCTGCACCTTTAAATTAGGCTTAACTGGATTTTCTTCTACCTGCAGTTCAGAGACCAAATAATTTGAATGCTTTACCAATATCCTGATCATTGAAATTGCTGTTTGGAAATCTGCATTCGAAAAAAGTCTTTAAAATGAATTGTAGAATAAAAAATATTTGTATATTTGCATCAGCTCAGTAACCAGATCGAAAGGTTATAAGTGTTAAAGGAGTAAAGAGACCGTTTAGAGACCCTAAGCGGTTTTGGTTTTAATATAGGCTTCATATTCTTTTTTCAATTTTCGTACACTATGTTCTTTTTCAACGTAATAGGCTGTCCAGAAGAGGTAATATTCATTTCTTTCAGTTAATACCGTTAAATAACCTTCTTTTTCATTAAATAACAATACCCTTGTATCTTTTCCCCTGATGTTTTTCCAGACTAGAATTTCGGGATGTGATTCATTAACAATCAGAAATTTAGGATATCGAATTCTTTCCATTCTTCTTAGGTCGGGGTTCCTGTTTTTTTCGTCTGCACCTTCATGGGTAATGTGGTAAAAGGTACGGTGAATACCATCGGCTAACGGGTATTTTGGTGCCGAAACAGTTAGTTGATTATACTTAGGTTGCGACTTTATGAAATCATTTTCGAAGACCGCATAGACAGCCTTGAAATAGTTGGAAAAATTATTGTTATAATCTTCTAAATACAATAAATCCGGAAAAATAAGTTGTGCAATGGAATTCATAACGATGCAATGTATTTAGAATGTTGCCAAATAAAAATATTGAATTTCTTTTCTTTTATTAAGGTCGATTTAAGCAATGAATAATTTGTTCGGTGACGAATGAGATCTATTAATGTCTTTTTTGCCGGACTTGTAGATAAGCCTCTGTTTATATAAGAAACAGCACCGGTAAGTAAATCGGCCAATTGTATCAGTTCGACTTCGTGAGAACGTACCTGTTGAACTTTTTTGATGATCGAGTTAGAATAATCGTATTTATCGTTTCGCAATACCTCCTTGAGTTTATGAACTTTTTCAGTGCTACGTGTATCTTTAATATCAATATAGATATTGTGACTATAATCAGGATTTAATATTGTTTTTAACATACTGAAATACATTTTATAGTAAAATGTATCATGAGTATGACCATATTTTTCATAGTCGAGTTTTGATTTATCAGGTACAACTAAAACCCGGAAAAAAATATCATCGTCATCGAAAAAGTAATCAATAATATCCCTATAAAAAGGTAATTGGCTTTTAGATACCTTGTTCCATTTAATTTCATAATACGCCCTGTTGTCATTTGGGTTTTTCTTAGTTTTCGGAATAAGATTGTATTTTGCTTTTAATTCAGCGATACGACGAAAGATTTCATCTTTCTTGGCAGTAGGACAATATATAGCGCCTAAAGCCATAACGTTTTCTTTGTCGTTTTGTAAATGACAACTTTCGTCACAAAATATGCTTATTTGGTCTTTCATATACTCTGATTAATTACAAATTTATATTCAATTGTTCCCCAACACTCCGGTCTTCTCTTTTTAAATTCCAATTAGCTTCTATTCTTTTTGCTACTCGGTATGACTGATAAGCTATTCCTCCTAATCGTTCAGCCAATCCTTTTGAATTAATTTTGTATTTACATTAAGGAATACAACAATCTCAAAAGTAGAATAATGCCATTTAAAAGTAGATATAATTATCAATACAAATCGATTTTTATATTATTTATTATTCGCACACACTACTATCTCTTTTGAATTGTGTTTGACAATGGTTTTCTTGTTTCTCCATCTGCCAATATCAAAGAAGAGATTCATTGTAAAGCCACATTTACCATATCGCCTTTTTAAATTCTGATGTAAGTAATCGAATTGTTCACTGAAGTTTATCGGGTATTAATTCACATTCCCAAATCACAATTACTTTCCATCCCAACACCTTCAGTTTTATTTCTGCTTCCTTGTCCCATATCTGTGTGCCTTTTATCTTTTGCAGCCACGATACCATATAGTTTTTGGGCAGTACAATGTAACAGCAAACTTTTTGTCCATAACAGAAGCAACCGTTAACAAAAATGCTCAGTGTAATTAACATTTACAGCAAAACTCTGATTAATATTTTCGAAGATGAAATTATTGTCCCATTCTTCAACCAAAATCCAATTGGCAGGTAATGTTTCCATTGTTTTTAAGTATTAAAAATAATAACCTAAAGTTAAACATTTCAAAGTTGAATTGTGTTCAATTACATAGTTAATCTCTCTAAATTTGTAATTGAAAAAAACTTTAATCATGAAAACACTTGATCTTTTAAAACCTGTAAAATTGAAAAATCCTCAGCCAGGCGAAGAAAACCTAATCTATAAAGTCACAAACTATAATAAAAACACCAATAGATGCTACATTGAACTTGTAACTCCATTACCTGGTCTAAATATGAATATAGCCCCCCAGGAGCTGGTATCAATTACTGATATTGAAAATCCAGATGATAAAACAATAAATAGGAACTAATATCCTTTTATCCTAAAAATTCTCATTCAGACAATGTTACTGAACATCTGACTATTTCAAATAAGTGTTATATAAATATTGAAACGAAATTCTTTGTTGAAGATTAGTCATCTGCGAAGTTTTGGTTAAAATCTCTTTTATACCTTTATCCCTGATTCCCATATCAAAACAAATATTGAAATTACGAAACCGGTAATTAAGCAAAAATACGTGTTTGATTTTAAATTCCTCATGATCGAATCTTTTGTTTCATACATAATTTATTGCCAAAGGGGTTCGTTATTCCAGTTATTTAAAAAGCCTAATTTATAGATAGGTATTGTAGGATTGTCATTAAAAAGTTGAAGTAGTTGGGCTTTAATACTCTGGTTGATACTAACTTCATTACTTAAATAAACCATGCTTGAAATAATTAGAAATGATTTTTTTGTTTGAACTGGAAGTAGTGGATGAATAAGCCATGGACCTATTGGATTATTCAATTTTTCTATGGGCCTTTTCATCCTATTTCTACTCCATAAACGAGAATGGTGTGCAATAATATTTCTAATATATGTAATTGCTTCCAACCAACTGGAAAGTTCGTTGTGCAGATTGAGACCCATTTCTTTGGCAATGGCAGCTTTTTCAGGCAATTGATGCTTCAGATTCTTATATAGTTTTGAAAGTGTACCCATGGTAGCTACTTCTAAGGCTTTCCAGGCATCGGGTTTAGTATCAGGATAACGAGTTCGATGATCTTTGATAAAGATTTCCTGACTTCTATTAATCTCCTTCTAAAGTTCGTCTAAAGTATTCTGATGAATGGTTTTAACTGTTCCATCATATAATGTGATGGTCGTGTTTTCAAATAATGCAGGGTCTAAATACCACAAGCCACCATAACTTATTGAAAGGTGATAAATCATTTTTGTGCGCAAGGCTATTTCAATTCTTTCAATCGCATCGAATAAAATAAGACGCAAATGCCGGTCGAAATTATATCGATTTATAATATCTTCAAAATAGGTAGGAGGTCTTAGTGTATGCAAAGTGTAATTGTCTTGCATATCCCACCAATAACCTTTTAGGCGATAATAGCTGATGTTTTCTAGATAATGATGCGCTGAAGCTTCATTTTGAAATAGCATTCCCCTTTGTTTGAGCAGTGCTATTTGGTTTGCGATGGTATAGGCAGGTTTATTGACCATAGCTTTATAAAAAAAATGACCCGCTTGCAGTTCTTATGGTATGCAAAGCGGGTACTGTTGATGCAAAAATACGAAAATTTATAGATCTATCAAAATATGAAGCAATATTTTTTTGTGGTAAATGCGTGTATGTAGGAACGGCCCTGTCGGTTTTATTCTCCTTTTCTGCTTAATTATAATAGTAGGATCATTTTGAATTTCATTGTATCTGAAAAATGTCTGAATTCGGATTCAGACAATCCTCAAAAATAATACCGCTCAGGAGCTTAGCTGAGCGGTATGAAAATATATAGAGAATAAGAAGTGCCTGGAGTGTATAACGTACTTAAAGTGCCTAAAGTGAAGGTTACCCAAGTACTTTAGGCACTCCAGGCACTTTAGGCACTTTTTTTATGCTACATCAATAAAAAATTTATCCTCCTGGTCAACAGTAAGACCCAGGAAAGGAAGCATATTGACAATAACAGGTTTGGTGGCGTCAGCCATCATCTTTGTTTTTGAAGGGGCTTCGGTAATTTTGACGTATTCGGGTAAGAATTCTTTTAGCTTTTTCAGGATCATAGTCCAGGTCGTTTTACCAACCAAAGAAAAATGAGGCTGACCCATTCGGAAACCAAAGATACCAAATTGGGTATCATAAGACCGTTTGGTGGTGAATATAAGGCTGGCATTTTCGGTTGCAAAAAGTTGCATTTTATCAAAGA